>OHGK01002002.1_pt1 | contig 9837 bp, 9 predicted proteins | sample 1567671 | NCBI WGS metagenome assembly OHGK01 (sample SAMEA3879577, study PRJEB24766) | human gut metagenome | biome: human-associated habitat; feature: feces | place: USA | collected 1985/1987 | reverse complement strand
CGCAGACCGCACAGCGTTTCAAGTCCTTATCCCGGAAAATCTCCGCTTCCAGCGTTCCGTCCAGCGGCAAAACCGCCCAGCGGAACCACTTACAGCAGACCGAGAAAGAAACCGTCTGCGGGCAGGTGCAGGTGTCCCCATCGTCAAGGGCAATGCAGTTGCCGTCCTCACAGCAACAGCACTCCCGGCGTATCAGGGCGCTTGCCCGTTTCCGCTGCGCTGGTGTCATGCGGTAAAGGGAACCGTCTGTCCTGCGTTCCAGCGGCGGCAAAGTTTTGGTAGGATGGATGCTGACCCCTCTTTTCTTGTTGTATTCAACCGGTTGTGAGATCAGTTTATCATGAAAAAATACAATTCCCGTTTTTCTGCGGGAATTGCATTTATGCCATCGTGTAGACCTTTAAAATTGTAAATCTGCAATTACTGCTATTCCTAAATGTAGAATGGTGTGGTAAACTGAAAGAAATACAGGCAAGGAGGGGGAAATATGGCGGCAAAACAGTTTGAGGAACATCCAGGCGACCGGATTGGCGATTTGAGGACGAACTTGGGGATGACAAAGAAAGAATTGAGCCGGAAAACCGGGATTGATGCATCCCAGATCACCCGCATTGAAAATGGCTGCCTCAAAACTATCAGCAGCGATTATCTGATAAAGCTGGCAAAGGAATTGAAAACATCTACGGATTATATCCTGGGACTTACCCCTGTCAGCGTCCCGAAAAGCTATGATATTTCTGAACTGGGCCTGTCTAATGAAGCGGTTAAAAGGCTTGTGACTGGCGCTGTCGATGTACAAATCCTCAATCGGTTGTTAGAACACAGGAATTTCCCCAAACTGATAGATTTGATACGGATATATTTTCAGGACACGGCAGCAAAGGGGATAATGGCACGAAACCAGATTATCGAGATGGCAACGGCTTCCCTATCTGACCTGATGAAAGAACATCCGGAATATCGGGCCGAAGCAAAGCCGGATTTACAGCTTTTGAACGCCCAGAAGATGGGGAAACATGAAGCAGAGATTGAAAAAATCAAAAATGTGTTCCTTACCATCCTGCGGGATATTAAAAAGGATATGGATAGCGGAGGACAGCCGGGAGAAGTAGCCACCGCCGCAATGCTTCAAACCATGAGGGACGCGCTTGCTGGGCAACAGCAGGAGCCGGTATCAATGGATGATGTTGCCGGGATGATTGCCGGGCAGATCGGGCAATTTGTCCCGATGGACGAGGAAACGGCGGAACAATTCCGGCAGTTAGCGAAGAAGATGATGGGGCAAGCAGGAAAATAAAAGTTCTATCGGAGGGTTAAATATGGATGTATCAACTATTGTCAATATTGTTCTGTGTGTTCTCTCATTCATATTGGCGGTCATCTCTGTAGTTACAGTTGTAATCACTTTACGCCAGAACAATAGGATGATTGAAGAATCAACACGGCCGTTTATTTCAGTTTATACTGATGAAATTAACGCAGGAAATCCATTTTTCTATTTAGTTGTTAAGAATTTCGGGAAATCCACAGCGTACATAACAAAGTTCGAGTATGACTTTGACTTCAAAGGATGTTATAAAATCCAAAATGATAGAGATTATTTGCGGCAACTTAATAGTGCCGCCTTGGCTCCGGGGCAGTCACGAATTTGCACACTTGATTATCAGAGAATAGATAAAGCAGTAACATTTAATCTTGAATACCATTCTGGGGCTAAAAAAACATATTCAGATAAATTTACTATTGACCTAAAAGCAGGCGTAAGTATGCCTTATGGCAAAGTAGCTACAGAAGGTAAAGAACTCCGCACAATTTCCTATACGTTACAGGAAATGTTGCAGAAGAGCCTTTAATGGCACTAAAACTTAGCAATGGTTACTGTGAGGAAGATCAATGAGCGATGTAATGACCCCGGAGCAGCGGAGCCGGGCAATGAGCCATATCAAGGGGAAAGATACCAGCATAGAAGTCCTATTGCGGAAAGCCCTCTGGCATAAAGGCATCCGCTATCGGAAGAACTATAAAAAGCTGCCGGGCACCCCGGATATAGCGATAACAAAATACAAGATCGCTATTTTCTGCGATAGCGAGTTTTTCCATGGCTATAATTGGGAAATCAAGAAACAGAAGCTGGGGCATAACCGAGAATATTGGATCAAAAAGATTGAGCGCAATATGGCCCGTGACCGGGAAAATGACTTCAAGCTAATTGCGATGGATTGGGTTCCTATGCACTTCTGGGGGCAAGAGATACAAAAGCGGACAGCGGAATGTGTGGAAGCTGTCGAAGATTTGATTTTCGAGTTGCAGATGATGCAGTTTGATGGTATGATAGAGGACATGAGGGACTGTGTTGAAGATATAAAATAATATTTTTATATCTTCAATTTAAAAATTGATAATTTACAAGGAGTACCCTTATGACAATATCGGAACAGATTAAAGTACTGTGTGTGCGCTCCAATATCAGCGTTGCAGAACTTGCAAGGCGGATGGGGACTACGCCGCAAAATTTCAACTCAAAAATGAAGCGGGAAAGCTTCACAATCTCCGATTTAGAATATCTGGCGGAAACGGTGGGGTGTTCTTTTGAACGCCATTTTGTCCTTCCAGATGGCGAAAAGGTTTGATAGGAGGGCATTATGGATTTACTGCATTTCAAGGATAACGCTTCAAACCGGGATGTAATCTCCCTGTTTTCCGGGGCGATGGGGCTAGATATCGGCCTTGCAAAAGCTGGCTTAAATATTGTAATCGGGCAGGATTTTGACCCCGCCTGCGTTGCTACCATGCGTGCGAATGGGCATAAGGTGCTGGGCGGGGATATCCGCGAGATAGATGAGGCGGATTTACTGGAACAGACCGGGCTGGCGCAGGGGGAGCCTTTCCTCATTTGCGGTGGGCCTCCTTGCCAGCCATTTTCCACTGCTGGCAAACGGATGGGGATTAACGACCCCCGGGGCAGCCTGTTTATGGATTTTATCCGAATGATTGACTATATCCGCCCCCGATTCTTTATCATGGAAAATGTCAAAGGGATTATGTCTGCCCCGCTCAAGCACACCCCGCTGGCGGAACGGAATAAAAATGACCCGGATCAGCGGCTGGGGACTGTTTTGGATGTGATCCTCTCCGAGTTTAACAAGTTGGGATATAAAACAGTATACGGGATATTGGATGCTGTCAATTATGGCGTCCCGCAATTCCGGGAACGGTTTGTTTTGATTGGAAGCCGGGACAATGAAGATATTTTCCTGCCATTCCCGACCCACTTCCAGATGCACCAAGACCCGCAATACCGCTGGCGCACTTTGCAGGACACCATCAAGGATTTGGAATATGACTGTGGGGAGTGTGCCGCATTCAGCAAAGACCGCCTTGCATACCTCCGCCTTGTCCCAGAGGGTGGGAATTGGCGCGACCTCCCGGAAGATATACGGAAAGAGGCCATGGGCGGCGCTTATGGCTCCGGCGGTGGGAAAGTCGGCTTCTACCGGCGGCTGTCGTACAGCCAGCCATCCCCGACATTGGTTACATCCCCGGTGCAAAAGGCAACCATGATGTGCCACCCGACCCAAGACCGCCCCTTGAGCATCCGGGAATATGCCCGCATCCAGCAGTTCCCCGATGATTGGAAGTTCATGGGAACAAGCGCAGCGAAATACCGCCAGATCGGCAATGCCGTCCCGGTGGGGCTGGCATTGGCGCTGGGGAAAGCGGTGCTTTCCGTTGCGGATCAATCTGCCGAAATACACACGAAACGGTTCAGAGGGACGGACATCCATCAAAAACTGAAACAAGCCATTGAAATAGGAGGAAACTGCTATGCCCATAAATAACAGCTACAACGAAGATGCCATCGTAGAAGCGATTGCAACCGCGCTGGACAATTTCTATACGAACCTGATTAAAAAGGTTGATAGCCTTAATGTTAAGGCCGTTATGAAGCGCAAGAACCCGTACCTGTTCCGGGCCAAAGCCATGAACGGGGCAGCCCAGATTATTGACGCAATCCTCGCTGCTTTTGTGTCCTCGTCCGAGGAAACGATTTTCGGGAATGTGTTCTTTGAGCCGATTGCCACCGCAGCCGCACAAGGTCAGAAAGCATTGGCGGAGGGCGTGGACATCATGGTGGAACGGGACAATACCATCTATGCCATCGCGGTGAAATCCGGCACCAGCGTTTTCAATGCAGACAGCCGCAAGAAGCAGGAGCAAAATTTCATGGCGGCAAGCAAGCTGGCACAGCAGGCGAAGAAACGCTTTGTCCCGATTGTCGGCTATGGCTATGGGAAGAAGAAATCCTCCAGCCGCGGGCTTCCCAAGTTTTACATGGAATTGGCAGGTAAGGATTTCTGGACAGAATTGACCGGCGATGAAGAGTTCTACATAAAGCTAATCCGTTTCATGGACAAGCTGCCGGAAAAGTATGTGGAGGAATTCGATACCTCCTATCAGAAAGCGGCTAACCGGCTCGTCCGCGAGTTTACCCAGGAATTCTGCTTTGAAGATGGCAGCATTGATTGGGAGAAACTTGTTAAATTCAACTCTGGGGATTAATATCGGAGGAATAAGGCATGAGAGAAGCACTAAAGAATGCTGTACATAATGCCATTTTATTGGAATACAAATTGCCGCATAAAGTAAGTGGCTTAGATTTAGATAAATCATGCCTTTCTTCCCAAAATGATATTTGTTTCAGCAATTCTAATCCTCAAGAAATCTCAAAAATTATTTATAATGGCATCGTGGAATTTGCGGTCAACGAATATGAAATTGATTACACGGCTTTAGAGCGTGAACAGCGAAAAGCTATCCTTAGCCGTATGCGTTATGATTCTGCGGCTCCTGATGCTACCAAGCTGAAGTATGGCTTTTATGGCGAGGTTCTCTTAGATTTAATCCTGCGTGTATTTTTAAGGACAAGCGTTCTTGCGGCGAGAGGCTATTTCTATTCTCCTATTGAAAATAGTGAAGCAAAAGGGTTTGATGCGTTTCATCTAATGGAGAGAAACGGGAATATTGACTTATGGTTTGGAGAAGCCAAATTTTATCAGCAATATAAAAGCGCAATAACCCCGGTATTGGAAAAATTAGGCACTTCTCTTTCGGATGGATATTTGAATCGTAATTTACTTGCAATTATAGATGAGCGTACCCACATCTCAACGCACAATGTACAACTTGAAGATCTATTAAATTCATGGGAAGAAAACCCTGACATTAATTTATCAGAAGAAATAAAGAATAGGGGGATTCGACTAATATACCCTATATTTATTGCCTATCAAAAAAATAGCACTGATCAATATCATCAGAGCATAAAAAAGTGTATTGATCATATTGCCTCAGAATATACGCGGCTTAATATTGTTATACCTGCTTCCTTTGACTACCGATTATTTTTTATTTTTTTGCCTTTGTCGGAAGTTAAAGAAATCAAGGAGAATGTGATAAAATGGATAGACTCACACGAACCGCTAATATAATTAAAGCGTATTATTCATATAAAAAGAATTCAGATTCCGCAACTTTTATAAAGGAAGTATGTGGCTTTTTTGACTTTATAAAAAGTGAGCCTATCTCTGAAGCAGATATGAATTTTCTTTTATTTTTGGCTAACGAAGCAGGAATTCCACAATATTTTGACTTGCTCAAGGACAAATTTACGGAGTGCCGCATATCAGATGAAAACATTAAAACACTTACCTTAAGTGCGTTGTTTCATGATGCCAGCCTTATTAGAGGAAATAGTAAATTACATAGGTATCAAAAGAATGTTCTTGACAGCTTCACAGCAAGACAACAAAATCGTTTTGTTTTAACTGCACCTACTTCTTTCGGAAAGACTTTCTTGGTATATGAGATTATACAAAAGATGCAATACCAGAATATCCTTTTGATTTTTCCGGCAATTAGTCTTTTATCTGAAAACTATGCCCGTTTATGTAGTTCGGATTCTTTTCAAGAGTATAAAATCCATTCTCTCAGTGAAGAGGAATTTAATCTCTCCGAAAAAAATATCTTTATTTTTACACCTGAACGTTTCTTGTCGTTTATGGACTCACATCAACACCTTCACTTCGATTTTGCCTTTATTGATGAAGTTTATAAAATAGATAATAGCTTTATTATTGATCAGGAGACATCTGGCGAAAACGAACGCGATACCGCATATCGTTTGGCATTGGAATTTATTTGTAATTTAACAAGCGATATGTTATTAGCCGGTCCATATATGGCTCTTCCACAAGCAGGTGATCAACAAAAGAAATCTTTTAATGATTTTGCAATAGATAACGATTTCGCTTTTTTGCGGTATAATCATTTTGAGATTGTTACCAAAGAATTTACTACGGTAAAAAGTAAGCGTGAATACTACATTGATGATATCCCCATAGAGATAGGAAACATAAGCAAGCATCAAAAAATTGCTAATATAATTAACGCATTAAGCACTCCCGTAGAAAACACTATCATATATTGTGGTAGACGGTCTGACACAGAGTCTTATGCCAAGTATTTACTACAAAACCAGTCTCTTATTGCCTCTTTTCAAGATAAATGTTCTGGAGTTGAAAATGATGTTTATAGAATACTTCTGGATCACATTAAAAACACTTTCGGTGAAGATTGGATAGTATTAAAAGCACTGCAAGGAAGAATTGGCATCCATCATAGCCTTATTCCTAAATATATCCAAAAGGAAATCATAAATCTTTTTAATAGTGGGGTATTGTTGTGCCTGTTTTCCACGACAACCATTACCGAAGGTGTGAATACTTCGGCGAAAAACATTATTATCACATCGAATAAAAAAGGAACTAAACCATTGAGGCAGTTCGATGCCAAAAATATAGCTGGGCGAGCAGGAAGATTTCATTATCATTATTCTGGAAGGGTCGTTGACTTGAGTAATCATTTTGAGGAAATTGTCACCGAGCAACCAGAAGTATTGGAGCATAAGAATTATGACCTTGAGACTCCCAAAACCGATGTAGATTACCAAATAACAAAAGACAAGTATTTATCTGAATGCGAACGAGAAGAGAAGAAATCTATCGAATCACAAATTGTTGAATCAGGTATCCCAACAAGTGTTTTTGAATGCTTCTGTATAGTTGGCCCAAAAGATAAATTAAAACTTTATGATCTTATATCCAATTTACCAGATAACGCAATAAATACAGTAAAACAGGTTCCACTAACATTGGAACAAAGTCATGCACAACGGTTGCATTGGGATGGTTTTCAGCAAATAATTGAATTGATCCTTCCTATCATTCATGAAGATAAACTAAAAAATCTTATTACCATTAAGGCTAAACCACAGCAGCGATATTCAGTTCTAACAGTGTTGTTAAGTTCATACCTTAAAGGTGGATTTCTTTCGATGGTAAGATTTTATACGAATAGACCAACGAACCCTAAAACCAAAGACGATGCCATACGTCGAGTGGCCGATTTTGTTTATAATGTGTTCAAGTATCATCTGGTGAAATATCTCGGACTTTTCGATGTGTTTTTTCGATATTATATATCAAAATCTGAAAATATTGATATGGAACAGGTTGCGGGATTGGGGCTTCTTCTTCAGAAACTTGAATATAACGCACTATCTCCTACTGCGCGAAGGATCAGTGATTATGGCGTTCCTTTTAAACTGATAGATTGTTATGATAGTAAAACGCCATATGATAAGGGTCAATTTGACGAGTATGAACAGCATATCGATCAAGAAGTAAATAGATTGTTTGTATAATGGTTCATATCCCTACTGCCACTCTCGAAACCGCCCAGTTTTTTGCTCATCCCCATTCGCAAAAACCTGCCCGTTTTCCTGCCGGGCAAAGTGAGTGTTTCCATCCGGCGAAACCCTCATTTTACCCACCAGCCGTGACAGCAGGTATAACACACTACACTTTGCGTTGCAAAGTCGTGTGCCAAAGGGGCATCCCCTTTGGAAACCCCTATTTTGTCGGGAAGCTGGTATAGCCTGCATAGGTGCAGCTGTACCCCTTCCCTCCAAAACGAAATAGGCGGCATAGGCCAGCCCGTCCCCGGTGCTGATCTATGCCGCTTATTTGCTTATATGGCGCTTACTGTATCGCCCATATTAACCGTTCTAATTTATCACTTCTGTATGCACCGTGCTTTTGCTGATTTTGAAGGCCCCTGCCGCCGCCCGCACCGTGGCCTGATGGTCAATGATATAATCCGCCACTGCCAGCACCCGCTCTTCTATATAAGAATACATACCCTACACCCCCGAACATGCTTTGTACAGCCTATGCCATGGCTGGCCGGCATATGCCACCTAAAGCGGGATTCCCAGGTGGAAGGGGCTGTACACCCCGGCGGAAAGCCTGTATACTAAACAGGAATCCAAGGAAAAGGGGAGCAGGGCTGCATGAAGCTGGATCGGGCAGAAGCCCTAAGGTATCTAGGGATACAGGGCCAGGCGGACCCGGCCTTGGCCAGCCAGGTGGAAGCGTGGGCCCAAGGGCTGGAAGGCGCCCTTTTGCCCAGGTATGTTTACCGGGTGTTCTCCCTGTCCTTTCAGGGGGAGACGCCCTATCTTCCCCCCCTACAGCTGGCCTTGCCGGGCTCCCTGGCTAGGACCATGTTGGCCGGCTGCACCCAGGCGGCCCTATTGGCCTGCACCCTGGGGGCGGAATTCGACCGAGAGCTTCAGGGGCTACAAGCCCGGAACATGGCGGCGGCGGTGATCCTGGATGCCTGCGGCAGCGCCTATGTGGAGGCGGGCTGCCAACAGGCCCAGGCGGACATTTCCGCCCGGTTCCCCCAACTGTACCTTACAGACCGGTTCAGCCCGGGTTACGGGGACCTGCCCCTTTCCCTGCAACCGGCTTTATGTGAGATCCTAGATGTCCAACGGCGGCTGGGCCTGTATGTAACGGACAGCCTGCTGCTCAACCCTATGAAATCCGTTACCGCCATCCTGGGCCTGGCGCCCACACCCCGCCCCACTCCCATTCGGGGCTGCGCCGTTTGCCCCAACCGGGGGGACTGCGCCTATCGAAAAGGAGGTTCCACCTGTGTCTAATCCCTTTGCAGACCCCGCCATTCTCCTGCTGGACGGGGCCATGGGCACCATGCTCCAGGCCCAGGGCCTCCCTCCTGGCGCCCGGCCCGAGCTTTGGAACTTGGAAAACCCCGCCGCCGTTCAAAAGGTACACCAGGCCTATGTGGCCGCGGGCAGCCGGGTGCTCTATGCCAATACCTTCGGCGCCTACGCCCCAAAGCTGGCCAATACCGGCCGCACGGTGGAGGAGGTGGTGGCCGCCGGCGTGCGCCTAGCCAAAGCGGCCTGCCAGGATGCTTCCGTCCAGGTGGCCCTGGACCTGGGGCCTTTGGGGGCCATGCTGGAGCCCCTGGGCGCCCTCTCCTTCGAGGAAGCCTATCGCCTTTTTGCCCAAACGGTGCAGGCGGGCGTAAAGGCGGGAGCGGACCTGATCGTCATCGAAACCATGGGGGACCTTTATGAAGCCAAGGCCGCCCTGCTGGCCGCCAAGGAGAACGCCCGGCTGCCCGTGGCGGTGACCATGACCTTTGAGGAATCGGGCCGCACCTTTGCGGGCTGCTCCATCCCTTCCATGGCCCACACCCTAGAGGGCCTGGGGGCGGACGCCATCGGCTTGAACTGCTCCCTGGGCCCGGTGCAGCTGGCCCCCCTGATCCGGGAGCTTTGCAGCCACACCCGGCTGCCGGTGATCGCCAAGCCCAACGCCGGTATGCCGGACCCCCTTACCGGCGCTTACGATATGGGCCCTGCGGCCTTTGCCAAGGCCATGTTGCCCTGCCTGGAGGCGGGCG
>OHGK01002000.1_pt1 | contig 9844 bp, 10 predicted proteins | sample 1567671 | NCBI WGS metagenome assembly OHGK01 (sample SAMEA3879577, study PRJEB24766) | human gut metagenome | biome: human-associated habitat; feature: feces | place: USA | collected 1985/1987 | reverse complement strand
CCGGCGCAGCGACGGCGGCCGCGCTCGGCGCGGTGCTCCTCGGCGGCGCAAAGCGCGTTTGCAGCGCGAGCGCGTATGTGGTACCGGTGATGAGCGCACTCTATATCGGGGCGGCTGTCTGGGTCATCGCCCGCTTTTCGGCCCGCCTGCCGGAGGCCCTGCGGATGATCTTCACAGGCGCGTTCGGGCTCCGGCCGGCCGTGGGCGGCGCAATTGGCTTTTCGCTTTCCCGGGTGCTGCGCGTTGGGATGACGCGCGGCGTGTTCTCCAACGAGGCGGGCATCGGCGCGGCGCCGATGGCCTATGCCTCCGCCCGCTGCGACGACCCGGTGGAGCAGGCGATGATGGGCATTTTCGAGGTGTTCGTGGATACGATCCTCATCTGCACGCTGACAGCGCTCATGGTGCTCGTCTCGGGCGCTTCCATCCCCTATGGGGACGCGGACGCTTCCGGCATGGCGATCGCCCTTGAAGCGCTCGCCACGGTCGTGCCGCTGCGCGCAGCGGGCGTGTTCCTCGCAATCTGCGTGGCATTGTTCGCGTTTTCCTCTATGCTTGGCTGGTCGCTTTACGGCGTGCGCGCGGCGGAGTTCCTGCTGGGCGCAAAGGGCGTGCGCGCATACCGCGTCCTGTTCCTGCTCTGCGCGTTCGTGGGCGCAGTGATGGAGATCGCGCCCGTCTGGCGGCTGGGCGAAGCGTTCAATTCGCTCATGGCGCTGCCGAACCTCGTGATGCTCCTTGCGCTCGCGCCAGAGGTGCGGCGGGATACGCACGAATATATTGCGCTGCGCCGTCTGTCCAAACGCCGGCTTCTATGATACAATACATGCGGAAAATGCGCGGAAAATGCGTTTCCCAAACGAAATGAGGTGAACCACCCCTATGAAAAAACAGGTCAACGGCAACACGGAAGGCATCCGCGCCACGGTGCTCGAGCGCATCGCCGCGGTCTATGATCTGAAGCAGGGCACGGACGAATTCGCGTCCCACGCGCTTGTGGGCGAGCTTGCGGCGCTCACGGGCCTCATCCGGCGGGAGATCTCCGTTTACATCGGCCGGGACGGCACGGTGGAAGATGTTTCCATCGGCGATTCGGGCAAGGTCAACATGCCGAATATGCGCCTTGTGCGCAACGCGGACAAGCTCTGCGGCGTGCGCTGCCTGCATACGCACCCGAGCGGGGACGGCCGGCTTTCCGGCGTGGATCTCGGGACGCTGCGCAGCATGCGGCTCGACGCGATGGCCGCCCTCGGCGTGAACGAAGCGGGTGAAGCGACTTCCTTTTACGCGGCCTTTTTAGGCGAAATGCAGGAGGAAGAACGCGAGGTGCTCATCGCGGGGCCGCTCCGGCCTTACCGGCTGCCGCAAAAGCAGCTGATGGAGGAAGTCCGCATCGCGGATGAGCGTTTCAGAAGCAGCACCAAGGAAACCGCCGAGGCGCGGCCGGAGCGGGCGATCCTCGTCGGCATCGAAAACGCGGAAGGCTACGACACCCTTGCCGAGCTTGCGGAGCTCGCAAAGACCGCCGGGGCGAACGTCGTCGCCCGGGAGCAGCAGCGCCGGCGGCCCGTGGATAACGCCACCTACGTCGGCAGCGGCAAGGCGGAGGAACTCGCGCTCCTCGGCAGCGAGCTCGAAGCCGACCTGTTCATCTTCGACGACGAACTCTCCCCCATGCAGCAGCGCAACCTCGAAGCGGCGCTCGGCGTGCGCGTGATCGACCGCACTGCGCTCATCCTCGACATCTTCGCACAGCGCGCGCAGTCGCGGGAAGGCAAGCTCCAGGTGGAGCTTGCACAGCTCAAATACGGCATGACGCGCCTCACCGGCCAGGGCCTTGCGCTTTCGCAGCAGGGGGGCGGCATCGGCACACGCGGCCCGGGCGAAAAGAAACTCGAGGTGGACAAGCGGCGCATCCGCCGCCGGATCTACGAGCTGGGCGAGGAACTCAAGGAGGTCGAAAAGCAGCGTTCCCTCCGGCGGGACCGGCGGGAAAAGAACCCCCTGCCGCTCATCGCGCTCGTGGGCTATACCAACGCTGGGAAATCCACGCTTTTGAACGCCATTTCCGGCGCGGGCGTGCTCGCGGAGGACAAGCTCTTTGCGACGCTCGACCCCGTCGTGCGCCAGGTGACGCTCCCGGGCGGCACGCAGGCGCTCGTATCCGACACGGTCGGCTTCATCAACAAGCTCCCGCATGACCTGGTGGAGGCGTTCAAGTCCACGCTCGACGAAGTTGCCCTCGCGGATCTGATCCTGCACGTGGTGGACGCGGCAAGCCCGTACTATGACAGCCAGATGGCGGTCGTCGAGGACGTGATCGCAAGCCTTGGCGCAGCGGAAACGCCGCGCATTGACGTCTATAACAAACTCGACAAGCTGCCCGCGCAGCCTGCGGCAAAGGGGGACGCAACCTTCATTTCCGCCGCGACGGGCGAGGGTGTCGAAGCCCTGCTCTCGCGCGTGGAGCACCTACTCGGCGCGGGACGCGCGACGGCGGATCTTCTGATCCCTTACGATAAATATGAAGCCATGGCGCTCATCCGCGCGCAGGGGCGCATCCTTTCGGAGGAGCACGCGGCGGAAGGCACGCGCATCCGCGCCCAACTGCCGCAGGACGCCATGTATAAACTCAAACGCATTCTGGGAGGAAATGAGGATGGAACAGGAACGCAGGCGGCCGAATGAGCAGGCGGTAGGGACAGTCCTCGCGTTTGCGGCGGCGCTGCTCTGGAGCACAAACGCCCCGCTGATCAAAAGCATTGATTTGGACTCCACGCTCGTGGCCGGGCTGCGCGCGCTGATCGCCGGCGTAGTGCTGCTGCCGTTCCTTCAGCCGAACAAGATCAAATGGAGCTTGCCGGTGTTTGCGATGATGGCGCTGTTCACGCTGCAAAGTTTCTTCATCGTGCTCGCGCTCAAGACGACGAGCGCGCCCATCGCCGTCGGCATGCAGTATACCGCGCCCGTCTGGCTTTACCTGATCGCCCGGCTCAGGAAGGAGGCCGTCTCCAAGAGCCACCTCCTGCCGCTCGGCGTGCTGATGGTGGGCGTTGCGGTTTCCATGTGTTCCCAGTCGGACAACGTAACGCTTGCTGGCAACCTGATCGCGCTTGCTTCCGGCGTCTGGTTCGCGCTTTTGACGTATACCATGCAGCGCACGGGCAGGGAGAACCCGCTCGGCATGGTCTGCCTCAACAATCTGTTCATGGCCGTGGTGATGCTGGGCTATTGCGCGCTGCGCGGCACGCTTTCCCAGGTAGCGGAGATGAGCGCCTCGGATTGGGCCATCATGCTCGTGCTCGGCGTGGTCCAGTTCGGCGGCGGCTACGTTTGCTATAACCTCTGTCTCCAAAGGATCAGCGCATCCCACGCGGCGACGATCACGCCGCTTGAGATGGTGTTCGGCCCGCTCTGGGTTGCGCTGTTCTTGCATGAATATCCGGATGTGATCGGCTTCATCGGCTTCCTCATCATTGTGTGCGGCGTCGTGCTGGAGATCGTCTATACCCGCAGACGGGAAAGGTACGCTTTGCGGCAGGCGAAGCTGTGAGCGCACGGTAACGGCAAATCCGAGATCGTGGCACTGAATTGAGGTAAAACAAAAATGACGCGTTTGCATGGAGGTCCCCCATACAAAACCGTTTTCGTTCATGGCGGCCCCGGCGCGATCGGTTCGCTGAAAGCTTGCGCATGCGAGGCAAGCCGGTTATCAAACACAGGCGTTGTGGAAGCGTTGCAGTCCAAATATTCCATAGCCGGCTTGATCGAAGAATTGCATGCGCAGGTTGCGCAAAATTGCCAGGAGGGAGCAGCCCTGGTCGGCCACTCCTGGGGCGCGTGGCTCTCCGTCCTGTTTGCAAAGGAATACCCGGAGTTGTGTAAAACCATTGTTTTAATTGGCTGCCCGCCGCTTACGGATGCGTATGTCGGGGAAATATCCTCACGCCGGATGCAAAACCTTTCCGAAAAGGAATGCGAGGCGTTCCGGCGTTTGACCGGCGGCGCGGCTACCGGCGCCGACATGGAGCAAATCCCAAAGATCCTGGAAAAAGCGGATAATTACTGTCTTGAAAGCAGCCGAGCAAAAGAAGGCGGAACAGACAGCGAGATGTACAACAGGGTTTGGGGCGAAGCCGCCAAGCTGAGAACGAGCGGAGAATTATTAGCGGCGTTTCGTAGCATTCAGAGCAAGTTGTACTTAATCCAAGGGGACCGCGACCCGCATCCCGCAAAGGGCGTGACCGAGCCGTTGACGGAAAACGGCGTTCCTTGTGAGGCATATATTTTAGAAAAATGCGGCCACAGCCCTTTTATGGAGAAATACGCAAAAGAGGAATTTTACAGGATATTGCTTCGGATCATTTTATAAAGGTCGGTTTGCCTAGCTTCCCGCCCCCGCAAGTGGGCGATAAGCCAAGAGCGTCCGTTCCCAGCCAGGGAAACGGACGCTCTCTTTACCATGCCAAAATTTTCCTCTTTCAGCCGGCCTGACGCCGCGGTCAGGCGCGCCGTCTTAAATATCCACGTTGTAGATCGGCGCCACATGTTTGCGGCCCCGGTACATGATGAGGATCGCCGCCGTGATGGAAAGCGCGTTCAGGCATAGGATCACCGGGCGGATGGGGAGCACGTCGCCAAGCGCGCCCGCAATGAGCTGCCCGAGGATCGAGCCCGCCGTCGTCAGCATCTGGAACGTGCCGTTGAAGCGGCCGCGCATCTCGTTTGGCACATAGTTCTGCGTGGAGGAAATACGGATGTTGTAGCTCGTCACGCAGATGAGGCCGCTGATGAACTGCAGGAGCATCATGAGCAGCACGGGAGTGAACAGGTAGCTCGCCTCGATCAGAGCGGACACGATATACACCGCAAGCGCGATCGCAAACTTCTTCGCCGTGGGGTAGCGGAACCTGTAATGCACCGCGCCGCCGACGAGCCTCCCAAATACCGAGCAGCCCATCACCCAGGTGTAGGTCATTACACCAAGGCTTTCCTGCGATTTGAAGTAGGGCAGGATCAGCGTACCGCAGCCGCTGCCCACGAGCATCGAAACCACGAAATAGGCCGTGATGACAAGAAGCCCCTTCTCCTGCTTCAAATAGGCGATGCCCTGTTTAAAATCGTCTTTATAGCGGGAAAGGGAATAACGCTCCTTTGCGGCGGAAACCTGGGTCTCTTTGACGCGGATCTGCGTTTCGAACGTGGCGGCAATGGCGAACGTGGCCGCATTGAAGAGGAACAGCGGCGTAAGGCCAACGTGTTCATAACACCAGGAAGCCACCGGCACCATCAGTGCCGAAAGCGGGTAGATCATGCTGGAGATGGAATACGCCTTGGCGTAATTCCCCTCGCTGATCAGCATCGGGTACAGGCTGTCGTATGCCACGAGATACACGCTGTCGATCGTGCCGATAACGATGCAGAGGGCAAGCAGCAGCGGGTAGCTGAACACCCCGCCGCGCAGCAGCAAGAAGATGGCAAGATACAGCGCGGCAGAGATATAATCGAGCCCCCAGATGACCTTCGTGCGGGAAAACCGGTCGAGATACGGCCCCGCGATGGACGGCATGATGATCTTGGGCAGGTTGTAGACGACCATGAAGATCGCGTACAGCAGGGTGGAACCCGTGTAGTCCAAAACCAGCAGGCTCAGCGCAAAGCCCGAAATGGCGTTGCCGAGCATCGAGATGACGGTTCCAAGCGTCAGGATCGTGAAGTTGCGCGTCCAAAGCGGCTGCCGCTCCATAAGGGGAAACTCCTCCCGTTGATTATTTGCTGAACTCCAGCTTGATTGAGCCGTTCACCGTTTCCGCGTGCATGGTGTTTTCGGCCCGGTGCGAAATGTGCACTTCCTTGCGGTGCTTTTCGCCATCGAGGTATACGCCTCCGGAAACAGTCTCAAGGTCGAGGTCATATGCGGTGATGGGCAGCGCCGTCGCAATGTGGATGCCGCCGTTCACGGTCTCTGCATGCGTTTTGCCGCGCAGTTCGCCGCCGAGCTGGATGCCGCCGTTCACGTTCTCGCAGTGCGCGCTCTGGTGCGCATAGCAGGAGGTGAGTTTGAGGTTGCCGTTGACGGCTTCGCAATGCAGCCGGTCTGCCACAACGCCCGAAAGGGAGATTTCCCCGTTGACCGTTTCGCAATGTACGGCCTCGATCGCAAGCGCGGGCAGCGTCACGGAACCGTTGACCGTTTCGATGCGGAAATTATCAAAAGAAACGCCCTGCCCGCCGGGAACCGTGATGCGGATCTGCCCGCCCTTCCAGCTGTGGAAGGAGAAAATTCGAAAGACGTGGAGCTTCTTCGGTTCTTCGATGAAGAGCGTCTGCCCCCGCATCTCCACGGACGGTGTGGGCGCGCCGTCCGGATAATCGATCTGCACGTGGTACTCGCTCCCGAGGAAGAAAGCGATGCTCGCGTTCGCCGCATCGATCTGCACGGAGCGGAACGCGGGCCACGCATTCCTGCTTTCCGGTACGGCAGGAGGCTCTGTCGCTTCCTCGCCCGCTTCGGCGATGATCTGCTTGGCGAGCGCCTCCGGCTTGCCGAGTTCATCGGGAACGGGATCGTCCGGCCCGACGCCGGCGTCGTCCAAGTATTCCTCGTAATAGCGCAGCGCGGCGGCGCGTTCGGACTCCGGGAGCGCTTTCCCACCCTCGAGCGGCAGCGCAAGCAGCGCGCGGGAAAGCGTGTGCATAAATTCGCTGCGCGTCATTGCTGCCACCTCCTGTCCAGCACCTGGTTATAATAGGTCTCATACACAACGCTGGCGGTAAGCTCCGAAAAACGCTTCGCCTCGTCATATTTCAGGCCCGGGCTGCGGCGTTCTTGCCGCCGGTTCAACTGTATTCTGCCATTCTTCATTTTACCCTCCAAACAACATGCTTTCAACCTGTTTTTTATAAATGTTCCATTCTTCGCGGTAGCGCGCAAGCGCTTCGCGCCCGGCCGGCGTAATAGCGTAATATCGCCGGAGCCTGCCGGAATACGGCTGGTCGTATGTCGTGAGCCAGCCTTCCTTTTGCAGCCGCCGCAGGACGGGATACAGCGTGGATTCACTGATCTCCACGACTTCCTTGACGCTTTGCGTGAGCACGTAGCCGTAAGCGTCCTCGCGGCTGAGCACGGCCAGCACGCAGGCGTCCAGCAGGGCGGAGCCCAATTGGAATGTCAATGTCATCCCTCCTTTCTGTGTCTAATATTATATTTAATATAATATTGTTTGTCAATATCAATTTTCGTTCCGATAAGAAAAAATAAATGTTGCGCCCGCGCGTTTTGTGGTACTATAAAATCATCTCGAAAAAGGTGCTTTTTGAATGAAGAAAACCAGGATCATCGCAATCGAAGGGATAGACGGCAGCGGCAAGGGCGTGCAATACCGCCTACTGCGCGACGAACTCCACAAGCTCGGGTATACGGTCGCCACGCGCGACTTCCCCGCCTATGACAGCTTCTTCGGCCGGGAGATCGGCAAGCTCCTCTCCGGCGCGGAAGGTACGCGTGCGGACGAGGTGGACGGCAAGAGCATGGCGCTCTGGTTTGCGCTCGACCGGTTCGAGAGCTTTCGGGATTATGTGGACGGCGCGGCGGACATCCTCATCCTGAACCGCTATGTGCTCTCTAACGCCGTATACCAGAGCATCCGCGACGTTGACCTCGGCAAGCCGGACATCGCGGATTGGGTGTTTGACCTTGAGTATAATCACCTCGGCCTTCCGCGGCCGGACGTGAACCTCGTGTTCTCCATTGCGCCTGCGGAGGCGGAGGCAAACGTCTGCAAGAAGGGCTTCCGGGATTATGTCGGCATGGGGCGCGACGTGTACGAGTCCTCCCACAACATCCAAGCGCGCGCAATGGCGCAATACCTCGCCTATGCCGCCCGCTATGACGACATCGCTGTAATCCCCTGCATGGCAGAGGGCAGGCTCCTGCCGATCGAAGCGATCGGCACAGCCGTGCTTGCAGCGCTGCGCGCACGCAGGATCATCGCATAGGACCGCAGCGGCACAAATTCTTTTTTAAGAATATTAAATTTATGAAGGAGACCCCCTATGAGAAAGATCGGAATCCTTACGGGCGGCGGGGACTGCCCCGGCCTGAACGCGGTCATCCGCGGCGTGGTCGCGCGCTGCATCCAGGCGGACATCGCTGTGTTCGGCTTTTACGCGGGCTGGCGCGGCGTGTTGGAGAACGAAGGGCGCTGGCTGACGCGCGCAGATGTGGAAGGCATCCAGACCTTGGGCGGCACGATCCTCGGCAGCTCCCGCACCAACGTGATGAAATTTGAAAACGGCCCGGAGATCGTGCGCGACGCAATGGAGCGGCTGGAACTCGAGGGGCTTGTGGCCGTCGGCGGGGACGATACCCTCGGCGTGGCGAACACACTGCGCAAGTTTGGCATGAACATGATCGGCGTACCAAAGACGATCGACAACGACCTCTCCTGCACGGACTGGACGTTCGGGTTCGACACTGCCTCCAACATCGCCATGGAGGAGATCGACCGGCTGCATACGACAGCGGAATCTCACGAGCGCTGCTTTGTGGTGGAGTGCATGGGGCGGCACACGGGCTGGATCACCCTGCAGGCGGGCGTCACGGCGAACGCGCACCTGGTGCTCATCCCGGAATTCCCAATGTCGTTTGACGAAATCTACGCGCTTGTGCGCAACCGCTACCTGCGCGGCGAGCGCTATACCATCATCGCCGTGGCGGAAGGCTTCGAGCTGACGGGCGAGCGGATGGAGGACCTTGAGCGCGACATGTTCGGAAACGTGCTGCTGCTGCACCGGGAGCTTGCGCGCCACCTGGCGGACCGCATCGAAAAGGCCATCCGCAGCGACGAAACGCTGGACAAGCGCCGCGAACACTTCGAGGCCCGTTCCGTGGTGCTCGGGCACCTGCAGCGCGGCGGCGCGCCGACTGCGTTCGACCGCATGCTTGGTACGCGCATGGGCGTGAAGGCGGGCGATCTCGTGATAAACGGGGAATATGGCAACATGGTCTCCCTGCGCGGCACGGAGATCGAAGTCGCGGATCTGGACCGCGCGGTAACCGAGCGCAAGAAGGTCGGCAAAGCGCTCTATGACGTGGCGACGCTGTTCTATTAAATTTCGCTTGGCGGCACCAGGAGGAAACAAAATGGATTCCCATCAGGCAATGCGCGAAGCTGTGCTCCTTGCGGCGCGCGCGGCAAAAGCGGCAGGGCTTTGCACCGGCGGGACGGGGAATTGCAGCATGATCGACCGGGCGGCAGGCGTAGTTGCCATGACGCCGCACGATTCCGACCGCGTAGCGAAAACCTGGCGCGAAATCGTATTGCTGAACCTCGCGGGCAAGGTGTTGGACGCGCCTGTGGGCGTGGAGCCGACCTCCGAGGCGGCGTTCCACCTTGCCGTCTACCGCGCCCGGCCGGACGTTGCCGGGATCTGCCACACGCATGCGCCGTATGCGACGGTATTCGCCGCGCTCGGGCGGGAGCTCCCGCCCGTCATCACGGAGGCACTGCTCTATGGCGGGCGCTGCCCGCTTGCGCCGTATGCGCCGCCTTGCACGGAGGCACTTGCGGAAAACATCGTGCAGACGCTTGGCGAAAGCTGCCTGGCCGCCCTGCTCGAACGCCACGGCATGATCGCCGTATCGCCCCGGGATGTGGACGACGCGTTCCGCCTGGCCGTCCACGTGGAGGAAACCGCAAAGGCATATTACCGCATGGCGACGCTCGTTGGGCTGGACGTAGTAAAAAGGATTCCATAAAAACGCAGAGCGCCGGTTTGTCGGCACTTTCAGCTTGTCGAAAAAGCTCTCCGGGATTGTCAAGGGCCGCAGCCCTTGACTTTT
>OHGK01001992.1_pt1 | contig 9874 bp, 6 predicted proteins | sample 1567671 | NCBI WGS metagenome assembly OHGK01 (sample SAMEA3879577, study PRJEB24766) | human gut metagenome | biome: human-associated habitat; feature: feces | place: USA | collected 1985/1987 | reverse complement strand
TCTAAGAGACTTCCCAACCGCTTGATTAAGAAGTCTTTTAGAGCATACAACACCGCTGGCCAGCTTGTATTTTTTATACTGCTTGACCGCAAAGCAATCCGGCTTTCGTTTTTCCAGGCCCGCAAACATATAGTCCACGGCGTTCATAAAGTCCTCGTCATCCTCCTTGACCTCCATGCCGGAAATCATATCCACAAGGGTATTCATGTTCCGATCCTCGGCAGGCCCCTCGAAAATGATGTAGGCAATCAGGGCGCAGTACAAAAGCGTTTCCGCTTTCGTCCAGAACGGATCGCCCTCCTTGCCCTCGCCCTTGGTGTTGGAAATGAGGGCATTGACAAACTTCAGAATGTCCGCCTCGGTCTTGATATACGCCAGCGGGTTATAGTGCATGGATTTTGAAAAATCTATGCTGTTGAACACCTTAATTTTGTAGCCCCGTTTTTGCAAAAACGAGCCGACCTGCCCCAGCACACCGCCCTTGGGGTCTACCACCACATAGGAAGAATGTGCTTGCAGGAGTTGGGGCGTGAGCCAAAAGCGGGTCTTGCCTGAACCGGACGATCCGATGCCGCAGAAATTGAGGTTGCGGGCGTTGGCGGGATTTTGGGGACGGGTATTCATGGTGAGCCGTTCCGTGGCGGTCAGCAGCATATTGTTTTCAAATTTAGGATCGACAAAGGGCTTGATGTCCTTTTCGTTGCCCCAGCGGGCGCTGCCGTACTCCATATTCTTGCGGAATTTCTTGGCGTTCTTGCCTTTGCAGTACACCATGAGCCGCAGCGCCGCAGCACCGGCTACGCCGATCAGCAGGTCAATGGGGTGGAAGCTGGGGGCGGCACTTTCAAAGGCCGCCGCGCAGCCGTCCGCAAAGTGCAGGAGCTTTTGGGAAAGGTCGATGCCCTCCGCCAGCCGGTACGCCTGCCCCAGCTTGCCGAACAGATAGACAAACAGCAGATAAGGCAGATTGGCGATTATCAGTTTTTTCATTTCCGGCTTCATCGTGACAGCCCCCTTTCCTTGATTTTCTCCTTGGCCTGCTGGCTGCTTCTGGCCGCTGCCTTTTCTTTCAGTACGGCAAGGGTCTTTCGGATGGAGGGGCGTTCCTGCTGTTGGAGCTTCTTGGCTGTAAACTCCTTAAACGCCTGTTCCAGATTGTCCGCCTGCTTGGATTTGAAGATCACGATATACCGGGGCGGATGGGTGGTGCGGTCTTTCCGCAGGGTAAAATCAATGTCGTATTTCTTGGCGCAGGGCTTAAATAAGCCAATGTTGGCGTCGGTGATCTCAATGTTGGACAGGGCGGAACCGTCCTTTTTGAGCTGCCGTAAGCTCTGCTGGCCGTGATGGGCCTTGCCCGTCCCTTTCTGCCGGGCGGCCAGATATTTTCGGATGGCCGCTTGCAGCACTTGGGCGGTGAGCTTGCCCGTCTTAACCGCTAACGCTATGGTTTTCTGGTCTACTTCTTCCTGCAACTGCTATCCCTCCTTTGGAAAGTCAGCAGGCAGGCGGATGGCTTAAATCCGCACCCGCAGGCCGGAGAGATCGTCGGCATGGATTCCCACCAGATACCAGTTCTCGGCCATTTCAATGCGGGTCGGCCTCCATCTGCCGCCCACCATCACATCAAAAGTTTCTCCGCAGTGCAGGCCGCCGTAATAGTCCGCAAGGTCAAAGCGGATGTCGTAGCGGTCTGTCTGCTCGTCAAAAATCAAAGCACCCTGTTTCATAGGGCCGTCCTCCTTTCTCGTCGTCACAAGCTCCATATCGCTTGTTTCCACGCAAGCGTGAAAAGCTCGCTCATTTCGCTGTTTCTCCTCTCCCCACAAAATCACCGATTTTGCGGGGTTCCCCAACTGCCTGTGTTCATGTCATGGGCCACCAGCGCCGTGTAATAGCCGTTGATGGTGCTTGGGGCGTTGAACAGAACCGCCAGCAGGTATTTTTTGATGTTCCGTATTTCCGTGGTGTTTTTGCTGATACAGTCAAAGACAAACTCAATGTGAGAACTGTTCAGCTTCATCAGCTTGGATTTCACCAGCTCGGCGGGGTAATCGTCCCCGGCAATGCGGATGGTCTTTCGGGCGCTGCATACGGTTTCCACCAGCAAGTCCACAATCTCGTCCAGCATATCCCGGTCAATCCCCTTGGCGTACTGACAAAGGTGTTCATACTCGATGTTGTCCTTGATGATCTCCCGATAAATCTCTACGGCGCTCTGTGATTTCGCTCCCGTTCCTTTCCGTTCCGGCGGCGCAGCCGCTTCTCTGCAAGGAGAGGGGTTAGGGGAAAGGATAGGAATGGAATGGGTACTTGATAAATCTGTATTTGATTTTTCTTTTTTTGGTAAGTCAGTTCTTTGTATATCTTTATTTAATTGCGTTGGATTTTCCAACGTAGGTTTTTCCAATGTTGGTTTTTCCTGCATTGGATTATCCAATGTTGGATTTTCCAATGTAGGTAAATCCGGCGTAGGCGGCTGCGGCTGCTCGAATATCACATAGTCCGCGCCCCGCAAGCGTCCTTTCTCGTCGCGCTCCCTTGAACGGACGATATACCCGGCGCGTTCAAGTTCCTTAATGGCTTCGCGGATAGCGTCTATCTTCTCCCGGTTGATAAGGGATAAGCCTTTCAAGGTGTAGTCCCAATCTTCGGGGAGTGACAGCATTTGCGACAACAGCCCCTTTGCCTTTAGGGAAAGCTCCTTGTTGCGTAGGTGGTGGTTGCTCATTACGGTATAGCCCTTGTTTCGTTCCACTCTGAAAACTGCCATAGTTCATAGCTCCTTTGCTTTGGATTTGTTACGCAGTAGAAGCGCGGTTTCGGGGGATAAGGTATAAATCCCTTTCCGCGCCAGATACGCGCCCGGAAAACCGCTTGTAGCAAGGCTTTTTCTGCCCCTACTGCGTAACAAAGGGCATGAAAAAAGCGGCGTTCCTGTTCTCCCATGTAGAGAGTAAGAAACGCCGCTTCTGCGTCGTATTCAGTTTTTAGTACAATACCCTGCTTGTCCGTCGCTCGAAAAACCTTGATTTTCCAGTGTTTTCAAAAGTATCGTTATCTAACGTCAGCTTTTGAACGCCCGGATTTTAAGCGGATGATGCAGGACATTGAGAAAAGGAATGTCAACTGCATCATCGTCAAGGATTTATCTCGTTTCGGCAGAAACTACATTGAAATGGGTCGTTATCTGGAACGAATCTTTCCATTCATGGGTGTGCGCTTTATCGCCATCAACGATCATTATGACAGTGCAGAGGAAAACGATGATAAGGGCCGTATTCTGATTCCGTTCAACAATCTTATCAATGACACCTACTGCCGGGATATTTCGCTGCGCGTTCGCAGTCACTTGGATGTGAAACGAAAAGAAGGTCAGTTCATTGGCAGTTTCGCAGGGTATGGGTATCGCAAAGACCCCAAAGACAAAAATCATCTGATTATAGATGAATACGCTGCGGGCATCGTGCAGGAAATATTCAAGCAGAAATTGAACGGAATGAGTTCACAGCGCATTGCCAGCCACTTGAACGAACTGGGTGTCCTGCCGCCGAACGAGTATAAGAGAGCCAATGGATTCAACTATACCTGTGGTTTTCAGGCTGGGCTGAATCAAAAGTGGACGGTGGTTTCCGTCAATCGTATTTTGAAAAATGAATCCTATACGGGAACATTGATTCAGGGTAAACGCAGGAAAATCAATTATAAAGTAAAAAAGAGCCATGATGTTGGAAGTGAAAACTGGATTCGGGTGGAGGATGCGCATGATGCCATTATCAGCAAAGGCGAGTTCCAGCAAGTACAACAGTTGTTGGAACTGGACACTCGTACCGCACCATCGCAGACAACAGTATATCCATTATCAGGTTTTCTGCGCTGTGCAGACTGCGGGCAGAATATGATTCGCCGCACGGTGACGAAAAACGGAAAGAAGTATCAATACTATCACTGCTCTACCTATAAGAATGGCGGCGGCTGCACACCGCACATGATAAACAGTGAGAAGTTGACGGAAAGTGTTCTGGCTACAATCCGGCATCAAGTGACACTTCTTGTAGAAGCGGAAAAGGTACTCTCCAATGCAGAGTTGGCAAGCGGCGAACAGATTGGCATAAAGATTCTGGACAGCCAGATCACTGCACTGGAAGCTGAATTAGAACGGTACAGTAATTTAAAAATCCGTCTGTATCAGGACTTATGCGATGATGTTGTCAGTCGGGAAGAGTACGGAGAAATGAATACTCGCTTTGCGCAGAAGATAAAAGAGGCACAGGATAAGATTCAGAAAATCCGCGAAAAGAAGCAGGAGGCATTAAAGCACGACACACTGCTTCCTACTTGGTTGGAAGAATTTAAGCAGTACGAACATATCAAAACGCTCGAACGCAGGGTCGTGGTGGAACTGATCGACCACATAGATGTTCATAGCAAAACAGAGATTGAAATTCATTTCTGCTTCGAGGATGAACTACACAGTATCACAGAAAAATTCATGGAATATCAAGCACATCATGGAAATGAGGTGGCAGAGGAATGAAATGGGTCAGTTATACAAGGTCGATTTCCAGCAGGATCGGAGAAGAAAATCCATCCAATACGATTGCGGAGCAGAATGAGCGCATTGCGCGGTATCTAAAAAAGCGCGGGTGCAGCGTATCCGAAAAATACAGTGACCGAAAGAGAACAGCAGAAGCCACAGAGGGCTTTGACAAATTGGTACAGGATGGGATGGCGCGGAAATTTGATGCAGTTGTTGTGGATTCTATCTTCCGCTGTGGAAGAACCCTTCCGTTTGCCATTGAAGCACTGCAGAGGACGTTCTATCCGCTTGGTATCCAATTTGCAGTTGTGGAAGATGACTTTTGCAGTGCAGACAAAACTGCCGAAGAAGTTGCAGAGTATTTCAATGGAAAGACCATTGATAAGATTCGTTCGGAATTTATTACCAATCGCCAGAATCACTTTGAAGAAGGTACATTGACACATCGACAGGCTAAATATGGTTATGCGCTGTCGGAAGATCGCAGAAACCTTGTTCTTAATCCTGAGAGCGCACAGGTTGTAAAGCTGATTTTTCAGATGTATCTGGAAGATATGAAAATCCCGGAAATCGCAAGAGCATTGGATGCACAGGGCGTTCCATCTCCACAAATCCAGATGGCAAAGAAAAAAAGATCAAGAACAAAAATCAAGTGGCCGGATTCAACCATTCGCTCGATTTTGAAAAATCCACTCTATATCGGAAAGTGTACGCTGACACTGGCAAAGGCAAAGCGAGAATTGGAGGTTCCGGCGATTGTTTCAGAGACGGAATTTCAGAAAGCTCAGAAAAAGTTGAAATCTACGAGGTTGCCTTCGAGGAAAAAGGCACGAAAAAAACCAAACCTGCTCTTCAAAAAAATTTATGACAAAGAAAGTGGAAAAGGTCTGCTGTGCAGAACATCAGAAGATGAAAGCCAGCAAGTCTATTCGTTTGACAAGGGGTATAGATGCTTCTCTGGAAAAGCCCCTTTCATCGAAAGCGAGAAAATCTTCCGAGAGATTCTTTCAGCTTTGGAAAAAGAAAAAATGCAAGCTGCGCATATTGATAGGGTGCTGGACTTGAATCCTGAGAAAGTCAAGCAGTGCATGGATGCTGGACTGTTGCAGTACAGAAAAAAGGCAAATGAGATCGTCGCTCGCTTGATGGCCAAGGACGATGAACGAACAGCGGTTTATCGGGAATACGAGCAGGGATCAATTTCGCTAGAACAGGTAGAGGAGTATGAACATCAGTATCAGGTAGCAGTCCAGAAGCAGGAAGCAGACTTTAAAAAAGTAATGCTGGCTGTTAATGATATAGAAAAAGCATTTAGCCATGGGAATCCCTGGTTGATGAAGTTCCGAGCGATTTCAATTCCTGAAAAATTGGAGCGTACACATCTTAAAGAATGGCTTGACCATGTATGGATCGTAGATTTTGAACAGGTAGAAGTGATCCTACAAGAAAGTGAGTGGAAGAGATTCTTCCCGGAAGAATGGCTGAACAACGGAGAGGAAGATTGTAATGGCAAGAAAGAGTAGAAAGAATATGATGCCGCAGGCTGCTGTGCAGGAGGCCGTACAGCAAAACGAAAAAGAACTTCTGCGCACGGCAGCGTATGCGCGGCTGTCGGTTGAGAACGGCGGGCATGAAACAGAAGATTCCCTGCACACACAGATTTTGCAAATTCATAATTATATCAGGGAAAACCCGGAACTGACGCTGACCGATACCTATGCAGACAACGGTTTTACGGGAACACGTTTTGACCGACCAGAATTTGAGCGTATGATGCAGGATGTAAGGACAGGCAAAATTCAGTGCATCGTAGTGAAGGACTTATCTCGATTTGGTCGTGACTATATCGAAACGGGAAGCTATCTGGAAACTATTTTCCCGATGCTCCATGTTCGTTTTATCGCCATCAACGATGATTTTGACAACATCCGGCAGTCGGATGTGGATAGTCTTGCGGTTCCCATCAAGAACATGGTAAACAGCTTGTACGCGAAGGACATTTCAAAGAAAATCAGCCTTAGTTACCAGATGCGCCGCGAGAAGGGAATCCCTACATCGTGGTGTACACCGTATGGCTATCAGTTGAACCAACAGGGAAATAAGCTTGAAGCGACTGAGGATGCGAAGTGGGTCAAGCTGATCTATCAATGGTATCTTGCAGGAGTGAGTACAAACGAAATTGCCCGCAGGTTGGAATTTTTAGAAGTAGCAAGGCCGAACGAACGGCTGAATCGCAAATTACATGAGGGAGATGACCCTACCTATAATAAATGGCACCCCAGTACGGTTCTTCGTATTTTAAACAGCAGTGCCTATATTGGAGAACTGGTATCTGGGAAAACGCAAACTGCATCATACAAAGGGATTGGCCTCCATCCAGTGGAAAAGAAAGAATGGCATATTGTTGAAAACGCTCATGAAGCAATCATTCTGAAATCGGATTTTGAAAAAGTGCAGGCACGGCGGGAGCAGAATAAGAAAAAACGGGAAAGGGCGATGGCTCGTTCCAAAGCAACCAGAGAGAAGTGTTATAACCATCTATCGGGAATGGTTTACTGTGGCTGCTGCAGACGCAACATAACGTTTGAACGGCGTGTGCATGGTACGGTGAAGGAAACGCACTATGGAGTGTTCATTTGCAAAAGAAAGAAGAACACGACTCCCTGTGCCTATCATGCGGTGCCGGAGAAAATGCTGATGATGGTGGCGATGGATCAGATTCATCATCTGGTGTCTACCATGTGTGAAGAAGAAAAGCTGGTAAAAGACATGATGCGCGGCAGCAATCTGGATTCAGCCCGTTCCATCAAGATGAAAGAAAACTCTATCCTGTTTCGGATTCAGGAAGCTGAAGAACGGCGGTTGCGCTTATATGAGGACTATAAAGCTGAAATTCTGGACGAAGATGAATACAGTCAGCTAAAGGAACACTACATAGCAGAAAAGCAGCGGTTGGAACATGAACTGCAAAAGCAGCGTCAACGTGCATTGGAACTGGAAAAAAGAATCAAAATCTGCGATGCGCAGATGGAGCGGATGCGCGGGATTCTGAATCAAAGTGAGTTTGATGAAGAACTGGTGCATGAACTTATCAAGAGAATCTATGTAGGAATGGACAATTCTGTGGAGGTCGAATTTAAGTGTAGCGACCCCTATCAGGAAGTGCTTGCAATCATGTCGGAGGTTCAGAATGAATGATAAAATTGCAATCTATCTCCGCTTATCATTGGCAGACGGAGATTTGAAAAAGGGCAGCAAGGATGAAAGTAACAGCATTGAGAACCAACGGATGCTGCTCCACGATTACATTGGGAAGCAGGAAGATTTGTTTGGCGAGATTGTAGAATATGTAGATGATGGCTATACTGGAACAAATTTTAATCGTCCGGCTTTTCAGAAAATGATCGTGGATTTGAAGCAGGGCGATATAAAAGTCATCATGGTAAAGGATTTATCCCGCCTTGGTCGTGACTATATCGGTGTTGGCGATTACATTGAACAGATTTTTCCGTTGATGGGAGTTCGGTTTATTGCTGTGAATAATTCCTTTGACAGCATGAAACTGAACAACGGAACACCGGGAATCGAAGTGGCGGTCAGCAATCTGGTGAATAATATGTATAGCCGGGATATTGCGAAAAAGATTCGGGCTGCTCTGGAAACGAACTGGAAGAACGGGAAAGCCACCTGCACGAATGTCCCTTTTGGATATGTGTGGAACAAGAAAGGTGGGCAGCGGTGGGAGATTGACCCGGAGGCAGCACCCTGCGTGAAAAAAGTATTTGAATTAGCATTGTCCGGCCGCAATACAACGCAGATCGCCTACGGCATGAACGAATTAAATCTTCCTACGCCGGGATTGTATGCGAAACGAAAGAATCTGCTGATGGGCAGCAATCCTATTATTGCCCCGGACAGTGAAATGTTATGGAACGCGGCAATCGTGTGGAGAATCCTTAGACGGTATGAATACACTGGTGCGTTGGTTATGGGGAGAAGAAAGAAAATTGATGTGAATACTACCTCTGTTCGGACGCTCCCGGAGGATAAGTGGATCATCGCAGAAAACGCTCATGCGGCCATCGTGACAAAAGATGAATACTACCAGGCACAGAAAGCAATCCGTAACGTAACTCCAATTCAATATAAGGTGGGTGATGATTTTGCGTTAAAAGGAAAAATCTGCTGCGGAAACTGTAATCGGCAGCTTCGCCACGAAAGGCAATATGGGGAAATGGTTTTCTATTGCGGCTATAAACGGTCAGCCGGAAAGTTCTCTAAATGCTACGGCGGCTATTACAGAGAATATTCGGTGAATGCAAAAGTGGCTCGTGCGATAAAAACAGTATTCTATGCGCTGGATGTGGTAAATCAGGGAATGCAGGAAAAGCAGTCTATCACGGTGCGCTGCATGGACATTGAGGACTTGGAAAAGCAAGCGGAAGCCATTCGGGTAGAGCAAATCAAACTATATGAATCGTATGCGGACGGTGTGCTGCTGCGAGATGCGTACATAGAAAAGAAAAAGGCTCTTTCGGAAAAACTGGCTGCATTGCAGGATAGCATACGGACAGAAAAGGAAGAACAGGAGTGTGCCGATGAACTGGATGAAGAAATCCGCGCTCTGACAAAACAGGCCAGTGAGAAAACATACATCGGCGGGCTGACAAAAGAATGTGTGGATGCTTTTGTCAGCATGGTTTATCTGTATGACGACCAAACGATGAAAATAGAGTTCAACTGTGAGGATGTGATTCGGAGAGCGTTGGAAAAGTATGGCGCATAATTGGATGGAAGAAGTTGCATAAGAAAAAGAATACCCGTCTGGGTGAGAGGATTGATATAATCTTCTCGACCAGGCGAGTATTTCATTCCGCAGGAATGTGTCTATTAGAGGCTGAGGGCTTCCACCCATGCAGACAAGTCGGCTTTGCTGTAATATGAGTTAAACACCTTACCATGTAGCAGCTTTGCACCGGGGCAGCTCGGCGCAAGTTTTTCATTGGTCTTACCCATGTCGCTGCCGCCAGATGTGGCAAAGGGGATGATTGTTTTACCTTTCAAATCATAGCTTTCCAGAAATGTATTGATAATGGTGGGAGCAACATACCACCAGATGGGGAATCCGACAAAGATGGTGTCGTATTCGTCCATGTTATCACGCTTGGCAGCGATGGCAGGGCGAGAGGTAGGATCGCTCATTTCGATGGTGCTGCGGGATTTCTTATCCATCCAGTTCAGATCGGCTTTTGTGTAAGGGACTTCGGGACGGATTTCAAAAATGTCTGCACCGATGGCATTTGCTAAATCTTCGGCAACTTTTGCGGTAATGCC
>OHGK01001990.1_pt1 | contig 9880 bp, 9 predicted proteins | sample 1567671 | NCBI WGS metagenome assembly OHGK01 (sample SAMEA3879577, study PRJEB24766) | human gut metagenome | biome: human-associated habitat; feature: feces | place: USA | collected 1985/1987 | reverse complement strand
GGCAACGAAGCCGGAGAGTGCATAAAATGTTCCGAATAATGCAATCGAACAGCTTTTTGTGTGAAAATGCTTTGCAATATAATATGCAAAGGAGACAGAAGCTGCTGCCAGTTTTACAATAATCATTGCATTCATGATTTCAATCATGGAACGCTGCGGAAACAGTGCAATCAGCCAGTTGGCAGGACTTGCAAGATAGTAGGCAAACAGGGAAGTGAAATTTGTTCCCATGCCGATATCCCATGAGTAGGTCAGGCTTTCGCCGCTTCGGATTTTATGCCAGAATTCCGAAAAAAACGGTGCATACTGATGATACATATCAGAACGCAGATAGCAGTTTGAACCAAATGGGAAAATGTCGCGCACATAATACAGTGCAGCCAAAATAATAACCGGAATCAGAAATGCCATTACAAAGGTAATATTACCGCTTGGAATGGAACCGTTCTCATCATCCAGCAGTGAAAAATGAAATCTTTTCTTAGTGTCAGCCTTTGCTGACTTGATTTTCTTTGACAAGATGCGCCTCCTCGAATCATAATAATAATTTATTTTACTATAATGGGAAATTTCTGTAAACATTTTGTTAAATAAAATGTTTCTGGTACTTTCGTTTGTTTTGTGATTTTCTGCTTGTAATCTACGATTGATTTCGGTAAAATAAAAAATGAGCACAAAGGGGGCTTTATACTTGTAAAAAAATAAAGTATAAGGAGATGTGGTCAATGAAAAAAGAACAGGTTATTAAAGCTGCTGCCATTGCAGCCGTAATTTTAATTTCAGGGGTGTTTTATACAGTAAAACAGCAATCTGAAACCGGGGCAGCAAAGGCAGCGGTTGTGCATACGGAAGAATCTGTTACACAGGAAGAAACAGAAAACACACAAAATGTAACCGGGCAGGAAGAACAGAAAGCACTTTGTTACGTATATATCTGTGGGGCGGTTGTAAGTCCCGGTGTATATGAAGTTCCGGAGCATACAAGAATTTATGAAGTTGTTGAACTGGCGGACGGTTTTACGCCGGAAGCAGATGATACGGTATTAAATCTTGCAGAAAACGTGTCGGATGGGCAGAAACTCTATATTCCCAAGCAGGGAGAAGTAACAGAAAAAGCAGATACGGCACAGGATGCGCAAGGTGCGGGGAAAGTAAATATTAATACAGCAGATAAAACGGCTTTGATGACACTTCCGGGAATCGGAGCGTCCAAAGCGGAGGATATTATACAATACAGAAAAGAAAACGGGTCTTTTCAAAAAATTGAAGATATTAAAAAAATTTCCGGTATTAAAGATGCTGCGTATAACAAAATCAAAGAGTTGATTTGTGTTTGAGAAAACCTGCAGACCGGAGGGATGAGGAGAAACATGGCAAACAAAGTTTTAGTAGTGGATGATGAAAAGCTGATTGTAAAGGGATTAAAATTCAGTCTGGAACAGGATGGCATGCAGGTAGAATGTGCATATGACGGAGAGGAAGCACTGGATATGATTTATGCGGAAATGTATGATCTGATCGTGCTGGATCTTAACCTTCCGGGGATGGATGGAATGGATATTCTTCGGGAGCTTCGCAAGGAAAATGAAGAGACAAAAGTATTGATCTTATCTGCGAGAAGTCAGATTGCAGATAAGGTTGACGGTCTTGATGCGGGGGCGAATGATTATATGGAAAAACCATTTCATCTGCAAGAGCTGGAAGCCCGTGTGCGAAGCCTGACAAGAAGAAAGTTTGTACAGAAAAATGTCTGTCTTGAATGTGGCAGTCTTCGTTTTGATACAAAAGAAAGGACTGCATATGCAAAAGACAAGCCAGTCGCATTGACAAGAAAAGAGAATGGAATTCTGGAGTATCTTCTTTTGAATCAGGGAAGACCGGTCAGTCAGGAAGAGTTGATCGAGCATGTCTGGGATTCTTCTGTAGATAGTTTCAGCGGTTCGATCCGAGTGCATATGTCTTCTCTGAGAAAGAAACTGAAAGCAGGACTTGGTTATGATCCCATCGTGAATAAGATTGGTGAGGGGTATAAGATAGGAGATGGAAAAGCATGAGAAAAATATCGCTCCAGTGGAGACTGACGATTCTTACAACCGTGCTGATCACAGTATTGTGTGGATGTCTGACATTTTTCTTATATAAGAATGGTGTCTATTATATCGATACGCTTCAGGAGACCGTCACAGATCAGGGCACTACGCCGGAGGCAGTCTACATTGATATTCCGGATAATGAGTGGGATGATTTTGCAGCGCAGTTTGCCACGAAGGTTTATAATTCGAAATCAGATTATAGAAATAGAAGTTTGTTGATCACTGGTGTTGTAGCGCTGATTGGCGGAGCAGTAACTTATTTTGTCAGTGGCCGCGCATTGAAACCACTCAGAGAATTCTCAGAAACGGTAGAAAAGGTTCAGGCGCAGAATCTGACAGAGTATACGATTGAGGAAAATAAAATCGCAGAGTTGGATCGACTTCGTACATCTTATAATAAGATGCTCCTGCGACTTTCGGAATCATTCGAGACACAGCGTCAGTTTACAGGGAATGCAGCACATGAACTCCGAACCCCTTTGGCATTAATGCAGGCACAACTAGATCTCTATCATGCGGCGGAGAATTCAGAGAACGAAGCAGCTGCACAAGAGACGATCCAAATGGTAACAGAGCAAAATGAACGCCTTAGCAAGCTTGTCAGAACGCTTTTAGATATGAGTGAGCTGCAGACGGTAGCACGTAATGAAAAGATTGAAATGCAGGGGCTGATAGAGGAGGTGCTGGCAGATTTGGAACCGCTGGCGCAGGAAAAGAATATTGAACTGATACAGAAGACACAGAATTCATCGGATGGAAGAACAGATGGAACAGAAGAGTCGTTGCTGGTCGCATGTAGTGTGAACAGTAACGAAAAGCCAGAGGATGAACTGATATTGACAGGAAGTGATATTCTGATTTATCGGATGATTTATAATCTCGTTGAAAATGCAATTAAATATAATCGGGTAGATGGAACCGTTACAGTATCGGCGAAGAGAGAGAAGAATGAAGTTGTCCTGACAGTTGCGGATACTGGGAATGGAATTGATGAGACATTTCGAGAGCAGATTTTTGAACCATTCTTCCGGGTAGATAAGTCAAGAAGCCGTGAGCTTGGCGGTGTGGGACTTGGACTTGCGTTAGTGCGTGAAATTGTGCGGGTGCATGATGGGAAGATTGAGGTTCGCGGAAATGAGCAGGGCGGAACGACATTTGAAGTGAGAATGGGGATGGGATGGAATAGAAGAATAAAATAGGTAATTGCGAAACAAGTTCGCAATCTCGATAAAAAATGCGGTAAGAATCCTGCATCGCAGGATTCTTAAGATGAAAAGTAGGTGTTTCTAAATTTGGACATGATCAAAAGACTTCCCAGATAAACTGCGAAGAAAAGATCGTATGGATCTGAAAGCAACGAGAAGAGTGACTATCGCAGGAGTCCTGATGAACATAAGCCTATTGGATCACATCATCATAGGTGCGGATGGAAGATAGTGCTGAATTTATCATCACTCTGATTCGTATAAGTAATATTTTGGTCACCGTCTAACATGAAAAAATATGCCTTTTCATCATATCCTTTAAGGTTTAACATTGAATCTAATTTCGCATTGTCATACACAGCTCCAATTTCATACTAAATACACACTCCGTTTCTAACTCAAGTCCATCCATTGCCTGTTGAAATCCAAGCCTAATACCGTCTAAACCAACGAATAAATCATTCGTGGCATGAGTAATCCTCATTCGTTTTGGTTCCACTAAACTATGAGATGGGGGAGCCCCCTTTTTCAAGGAAACTAATTTTGTGACTATTTCACAATTGAAATGTAAACGTTTTCCCGTATGATAAATGTATAGAATTCTTCCGGAGGAATTTTAAATATGGAAAATATAGACATTAAATTTATCGCGAAAAAAAGCGAGTGTTCGATTGCTACGGTTTCTCGTGTGATCAATCGTTCCAAACCAGTCAGCGAGGAGTTACAGAAAAGAGTAATAGATACGATCAGAAAGTACAATTATAATCCAAGCATTTACGCGCAGAATCTGGCGGGTAAAAAGTCAAGACTACTTGGTTTTATAATGACAAACTACATCAATCAATATCAGCTGCTACTGTTTCGTTATCTGAATGAGTTTGCATGCAAGATGGGGTATGGTTGTATTATTCGTTATTGTAATTCTGGATTTGAGGAAAAACTAGAGGTATTAAGAGAACTGGAAATCAGGGGAATCGAAGTCTGCTTTAGCCTTTTTCTGCTTTCGCAGGAAGAGGAAGCGTACATAAAAGAACATTTCAGAATTAAAGTCTGCCATATGCAGTCACCGGAAATGCGATTGAACATCATAGAAAAAAACGAAAGTTCTGTTTATGAGGCTGTGTGCTATCTTGCTCAGCTTGGTCACAAACGAATTGGAGGCATTTTTTGTATTGACGAAATAGATGATAGTTTCCTCATGGCAAGGAAAAGAGGCTTTTTAAAAGCTATAAGTCAGATAAATCTCGATCAAGATGAATCTCTGATCGGCCAGCTTCATGGAGAATGTGAAAAAGACAGTGTGATTTCTGTGATAGAAAAGATATTTGTACCTCAAAAGCCGCCAACGGCATTGTTTTGTTATAGCGATGAAGTTGCGATCGAGGTAATGTCCTGGATCATGAAGCAGGGTTATAGAATTCCAGAGGATATATCTGTGCTTTCATTTGACGGTATTCCGTTTGCGGGACGCGTAACGCCATCTTTGTCTACAATTAGCCAGCCAGTAGAATATCAGGCAAAATGTATTATAAACGGCATGTTGTATCTACAGGATGGAATAGAAAGACCATGCGATGAAAAGGGAAATGAATATCTTCTGCAGATTCGGGACAGTGTGGGGTTTCCTAGTCATTAAAAAGATTGGAGGAAAAATATGAAAGCGAAAAAATTAATTGCTACTGGTATTGCAACATCAATGTTACTGCTGGCGCTTACCGGATGCGGAGCAGGTGGAAATAGTGGTAAATCCGCAAAAGATACAGATAAAGGATCAGTATATTTTCTGAACTTTAAATCTGAACTTTCTTCTGAATGGGAAGAAGTAGCCGGAACCTTTACTAAGGAAACCGGAATTGATATGAAAGTAGTTACTGCGGGAAGCGGAACCTATGAACAGACATTAAAATCTGAGCTTTCCAAAAAAGAAATGCCGACACTTTTTAACGTTAACGGTCCGATTGGATATCAGACATGGAAAGACTATTGTGCTGATCTGAAAGATTCAAAACTTTATGAATGGCTTACTGACAAAGATATGGCAATTACCGATGGCGATGGTGTGTATGGTATTCCGTATGCAGTAGAAGGATATGGAATCATCTATAATGATGCTATTATGAAGAAATACTTTGCGCTTCCGGATAAAGCAGTTGATATTTCAGATACAAAAGAGATTAAAAATTTCGACACGCTTAAAACAGTGGTGGAAGATATGACAAAACATAAAGATGATCTTGGAATTCAGGGAGTTTTCGGTTCAACTTCATTTGCTCCCGGCGAAGATTGGCGTTGGCAGACTCATCTTATGAATATCCCTGTGTACTATGAATACGAGGCTGACGGAGTGGATAATCTGGATGAGATCAAATTCACATATAATAAAAACTTTAAAAATATTTTTGATCTCTATCTGAATAATTCATGTACAGAACCGTCTATGGTTGGATCTAAAAATGTCGAGGAATCCATGGCAGAATTTGCAACTGGAAATGTAGCTATGATCCAAAACGGAAACTGGGGCTGGGCAATGATCTATGACCTGGATGGAAACGTGGTAAAAAAGGAAGATATTAAGTTCCTTCCAATCTATACAGGAGTAGAAGGCGAAGAAAAACAGGGACTTTGTGTCGGAACAGAAAACTATATCTGTATCAACAGTAAGGTTTCTGAAGCTGACCAGAAAGCATCTGAGAAGTTCTTGGAATGGCTGTTTAACAGCGAGAGTGGAAAAGCTTACTGCAATGGAATCCTTGGAATGATCCCGCCATTCTCCACCTTTGGTGAGGATGAAAGACCCGATAATCCGCTCGTACAGGATATGCTTAGTTATATGAACGATGATTCTTTATATTCTATTCCTTGGGACTTTTCAACCTTCCCGAGCCAGGAATTTAAAAACCAGCTTGGAAGCTATCTCCTTGAATATGCGCAAGGAAATATGACATGGGATGATGTAGTTAAGCAGACAACTGATTGCTGGGCATCAGAAAAAGCTCTGCTTGCACAATAGTAGAGTTTATAGGCTGGCGTTTTCCGAACGGAAAATGCCGCATGATACAGTGAATGTAGCAGATTTCGCTGCTTTGGAATGCAAAGCAGCGGTAAAATCCGTTGCTGTTTGTGCAATGCGTGAAAAGCAACAAAATTTATGGGGCAGAGACAAAAATGTTTCTGCCCTATGTACGAAAAGGGAGGCTGTATAGAAGATGGAAAAAGCTTTTAAAAAGAGATTTGTGATATTAATGTTACCAACGCTGATCGCATTTATTATTGCATTTATTATTCCATTTGTACTGGGAATTTATCTTTCATTCACTAAATTTACAACAGTTACAGATGCCCAGTGGATTGGGCTGAGCAATTATATTGTGGCATTCCGGGATAAAGATTTCCTTGCATCTCTCCTGTTTACTGTTAAATTTGTACTTGTTAATCTTGTGACGATTAACTTAATTGCCTTTATGCTGGCATATGTGTTGTCCAGAAAGCTCCGTGGAACAAATATTTTCCGAACAGTTATATTTATGCCGAACCTTCTGGGCGGAATTGTGCTTGGTTATATCTGGCAGCTAATTATTAATGGATTTCTTTCTTTTTTCAAAACAACGCTTACTGCAGATGCGGCATATGGATTCTGGGGAATGGTGCTTGCTATGAACTGGCAGATGATCGGATATATGATGGTTATTTACATTGCAGCTATCCAGAATATTTCAGAGGAAGTAAAAGAAGCAGCACTTATTGATGGTGTAACGCGAGGACAGATGATTAGAAAGATTATTCTGCCTCTGATCATGCCTGCAATTACAATCTGCTTATTTATGACAACAACAAATGCATTTAAAATGTTTGACTTAAACCTTGCTCTGACCGCGGGACTTCCGGGAAAATCGACTTCTCTGGTTGCACTGGATATCTATAATTCATTCTACAACAGAATGGGTTATGAGGGAGTCGGACAGGCCAAAGCAGTGATGTTTTTACTGATTGTTGCTACAATTTCAGTGACGCAGCTTATTATTACTCGGCGTAAGGAGGTTGAAAACTAATGAAAAATAAGAAGAGTAAAATCATACTGATCTTAATTCTTACTGTAATCTCGGTTTTATTTATCGCTCCGATTGTGATTGTATTTATGAATTCGTTTAAGAGCAAACTGTTTATTAACAGTACGCCGTTTGCGTTTCCTAATGCCGACTCTTTTGTAGGTTTGGCGAATTATGGAGAAGGAATGATCAAGACCGGATTTTTGCAGGCATTTTTTATTACTTTATTTATAACTGTAGCCTCTGTGTTTCTTATTGTTGTCCTGACTTCAATGACAGCATGGTATCTGGTACGTGTAAAAAGTCGTTTTACTAAAGTAATGTACTATCTGTTTGCTTTTGCTATGATCGTACCATTCCAGATGGTAATGTTTACGCTTGTTAAAGTATCAAATATGTTTCATTTGGACAATCTGATTGGTATCATATTTATTTATGTCGGATTTGGTGCTGGATTGTCTGTATTTATGTTTACCGGTTTCATTAAATCAATTCCAGTTTCTCTGGAAGAGGCAGCGATGATTGATGGATGTTCTATTATGCAAATTTACTTTAAAATTGTGTTTCCTGTGATACGCCCGATCATTATGACAGTCGCAATTCTGAATGCCATGTGGATCTGGAACGATTATCTGCTTCCATATCTTGTAATTGGTTCTGAATATAAAACAATTTCTGTGGCAATCCAATATCTCAGAGGTGGATATGGATCAATTGACCTTGGACTTATGATGTCCATGCTAGTACTGGCAATCATACCAATTGTAATTTTCTATATGATCTGCCAGAAATGGATCATACAGGGAGTAATCGCCGGAGCAGTGAAAGGATAAGGAGACTAGAATGAAAAAAGTATTATATGAGGAATTACTTCCGGAAGAATGCGTGCAGAGAATACAGGAGATGCCGGTTGCTTATCTCCCGCTTGGCACATTGGAATGGCATGGTCCACATATGCCTCTTGGGGCTGACGGAATCCAGTCAAAAGAGTTGTTTGTCCGAGTGGCAGAAAAAGTAGGCGGCGTAGTACTTCCGATGTTGTTTATGGGACCTGATCGTGTGTTTTATGACAGGGGGACTGCGTTTTATGGAATGGATATTAATACCGAAGGCGCACTGAATACATATTGCGTCCAGCAGATGAAAGGCAGTGCCTATTGGATGGAAAAAGGTCAGTTTCAGGACAATCTGCGCAGTATCTTTGCCCAACTGTCCAGAGCAGGTATACGTATCGTAGTCGGACATGGACATGGTCCATCAACAAATGCATTTCAGGAACTAAAGGAAGAAGCAGCAGAAAAATATGGCCTGCGCATTTTGACTGCTTGGACATTTGCAGATGATGATCGGTTGAAATATCAGAATGACCATGCCGGAGCGAATGAAACATCTATCGTAATGGCTGTACGTCCGGAGTTGGTAGACTTTGGACAGGTGAAAGAAAATGAAAGTAATCTGATCGGAATCGCAGGACGTCATCCAGTCAGAGAATCATCCGTAGCATACGGAAATGAAATCCTTGAGTATACAATGAAAACACTTATTTCAGGTATTGAAAAGGAGTACAAAATACTCAAAGAAAGCTAGATGCAAATGAGTTTGAACTGTTTTATGAAAAAAGAATCCTGCTCGCAGGATTCTTTTTTCAGCATTTGTTGATTTTTTTACAAATTCAAATTTCTTCTCGTAGCAAAGCTACGATATCTGAGTCATTATCCATTGCCGATTTGTCGGTAATTTCTGTTTTCTCCAATTCTTCAACTGAAATTTGAGATTCAGTAATATTGTCTATTATTTTCAAATGAAACACTTCTTTTTTCTCTGCAGCCTACACGTACATTCTATTGTGTTTGTCAACCCTTAAAAAATGGTTAGACCACTTATTGAAAATCTAACCATTTAAGATACGCAATGCTAATCAAATGACATTGGGCTCTGAACAGTTACGCATAAAAAAGGCTGCGCACCTATAGTTCAATATTATTGTTTCATCAACCGATTCCGCCCAGCACTGCGCCGGCAATCAGTGCAACAAGTGCGAGTGGAACAAGGACATATTTTCCAAGTGGCAAGAACCAAGTTCCGATTTTTTTCTCACGTCCAGTATTTACAGCTTTCAGTGCTAATTCTTTATCTGCGATCCAGAAGAACATGATCGCTGCAAGCATTGCTCCAAGTGGGCAGATATAGATAGAAACTGCGTCCATCCATCCGGAGACGATGCCCTGGATGAGAAGTGCGATACAGCAGCCGAATGCTGCAATGATTCCAACAGCTGAGACACGCTTTAATCCGAAACGTTCCTGTAATGTAGCAACCGGAGCTTCGTACAGATTTACAAGTGAACTCATTCCGGCAAAAAGTACGCAGATGTAGAAAATGATTCCTACAATCTTGCCGCCGGGCATTCCGTTGAATACATTGACCAGATAGATAAACATCAGTCCTGGTCCACCGGAAGACAATTCAGCACCGCCGACTGCCATTCCTGGAATGATCACGAAAGCAGCGAGTAAGGCAGCGATTGTATCGAAGA
>OHGK01001986.1_pt1 | contig 9890 bp, 8 predicted proteins | sample 1567671 | NCBI WGS metagenome assembly OHGK01 (sample SAMEA3879577, study PRJEB24766) | human gut metagenome | biome: human-associated habitat; feature: feces | place: USA | collected 1985/1987 | reverse complement strand
GCTTAATAGGCTTGGCAGTGATGCAAAGCCGACAGATGGTACTTATTATTTGTGGACGAAAGTTCCTCCTGAATTTACTTCTGATGAATTTTTTAAATATGTTCTTCATAAAGCAAAAGTTGCATTTACCCCGGGAACAGTCTTTGGTACTAACGGGGAAGGATATGTCCGTATTGTAATGTCTGCAGATGAAAGTGTTATCAATCAATGCTTTGAACGTATTGAAAAAGCCGGCATAAGATTTGATGTTCCAAAATCATCTCTTCCACAATCTGTTCAACATGAGATTTCACAGATGGCAGATGGGTCTTATTCAATCGAGCCAAAAGCTGACAGGGATTATAAAAAATATATGGAAATGCTTGATCTCAAACGTGAAGAATTGATTGAGCGTTTTGCAGATAAGGATAAAAAGTTTGAAAAATTTGTTCCAAAACAAGGGGTTGAATTGCCTTGGAATATTCTGAAAAACGGGCAGAGTGTATATCTGCAAAATGTCAGAGAAGGCAAGCCTTTATTTGGTGATGTAGAGGATATTTTACCATTTAGTGACTCAGCTAAATACGAAAAACTAGTCTCAGAAATCAAGGCTCAATGGCTTCAAAAGCCGTATCCGGAGGCTGATATTTTGCCGCCTTATAAGTCAGGGACAACTTATCCAGATGCAAATTATTTTACCCTGCACACAGATGATGGCAGGTTGCAGGCAGTTGCTAATGTTGAAATTCAAAATAACGGCGAAGTTTGGGGCAGGAGTCTTAACACTGCACCATGGAACCAAGGTTCTGATGCTGAAATCAGGGGCTGCGGCAAGGCAATAATTGCTCGTATGGTAAGTTTTTGTCTTGAAACAGGTAATAAAGTTTTGAAATTTGCAACAGATAAACCTGAGAATGTTCGTTTTTATAAAAATCTTGGAATGAAAGAAATTGGTACCAGAAACTTTAACGGCAGCATAAACACGGTATTGCAATTTGATGAAGAGTCTATGAAGTTGTTCTTAAACAAATATCAAATAAATCTCAGCTTTTAATATGGTTTTTAGCTAAGTTTTTTTAGATATATTGTATGGGGTTGATTAAATCAAACGTTTGTTTTATAATATAGTTATTCAAATGAGGAACTCTATATGAAAAAGGTTGTAAAAGACGATAGTTCAAAAAAGCGAATACTTGATGCAGCCACCAGATTGTTTGCTCAAAAAGGGTTTGACGGGGTAAGTGTTCGAGAAATATGTAAGGAAGCTGATGCAAATATTTGCATGATATCTTACTACTGGGGTGGTAAGCAGGACTTGTATAAAGGGATAATCGAGGATTTAATTGAAAGGCAGACTGCTTATATTAAATCATTTTTGAATTTTGAAAAATCTCCTGCAGAGTTGCCTAAATCTGAACAAATTCTTCTTTTGAAAACGATTGTTGGAAAAGGGGTTGATTTTCTATATTCGGGAAATATTTCCAAGGATTTGGTTTTATTTTTGATAAAATGGCAGCAAGCCACTGAGTTTTTTGCAGGCGCGCCTGTTTTTAATTATTTGGCAGAGTTGATTGCGTGTATTTTTGAAAAAGATATAAATGACAGAGAAGTTATTTTCAAAACTTTGTTTATAATTGCACAAATAAATTCCCCAAGAATCCTTCCGGTGTTTTCACTTCGCCGCCTTGGGCAGGAAGATTTTGTTCAAGAAGATATTAAAATAATAAAAGAAAATGTAATTTTTTATATTGATGCAATTTTAAAGGAGGCAAAAATTGATTAAAAAGTTATTGTTAGTTTTTGCAATTTTGTTTTTGCCTGCCGGGGTTTTTGCAGTCGAGAAGTCAGATATTAATATTGGATTTTTTGACAGGTTTAACGATGTTTGTCTTAGTTATTATATCAATCAGGCATTTGTTAATAACCACGATGCAAAACAGGCAGCGGCAAGAGTTGAACAATACAGGCAGCAGGCAAAATATTCGCTTGGTAACGAGCTGCCATCATTTAGTGTCGGGGCTAATTATTTAGGTATTCATGTTCCTACTCTTGATAATTTTGCACTGAGAAAAAATGCTTTTGTTTTGCCGTTTATGGCAAGTTATGAACCGGATTTTTTGCTTAAAAATCGAGATAAGACAAAGAGTGCCAAAAAAGTTTACGAGGCTTCTTTGTATGAAGAAAAAGCTGTTTACCTTGCTTTGATGAGTGATGTGGCAACGGTTTATACTAATGTTTTGCAGTATGATGAATTGATAAATCGTCAGAATAAATTACTGGATATTTATTCTGAAATATTAAATTCTGATACTAAAAAATTCTCACGCGGGGTTATTGATACAAATACCTTGAATAAATCCGGGCAGAATTTTGAAGAGGTTAAAGGCCGCTTGGCTGAGCTTGAAAAACAACGCAATATTTTGCTTATGCAGTTAGCTGTATTAACGGGAGAATCGGCGGATAATATCTCAAGTATGCAGAGGGGTTCGTTTGATAATTTTGAATATGGTGATGTTATACCGCAAGAAGTTTCTTCTGATGTGATTTTTGCAAGGCCTGATGTTATGGCATCAGAAGCGATGCTTGAAAAAGCTAAAATTGATATCAGAGTTGCCAGAAAAGAGTTTTTGCCGTCATTTAGGATTACGGGGTTATGGGCATTTAACACTATTGCTCCGGGGTCATTTTTCTCCTGGGAATCGTCGCTTGCAGCTTTAATTGCCGGTGCTACTCAAGATATTTTTGCAGGTGGAAGAAAAGTTGCTAACCTGAAGTATCAAAAAGCAAAATATGAAGAATTGTTCGAAAAATATAAGCAGGTGGATTTAGAAGCCGTGAAAGAGGTTAATACTGCTCTTTGCTTTGTTAAATATGATACCTCGGTTGATAATAATACAATTGCAAAACTTGATTATGAGAAGAAAAATTATGAAAATTCTGTCAAAAAATATAATCGCGGTGTGATTTCAAAACCTGAGTATTTGCTTTCTGAAGCCGGTTTACTTACTAAAGAAATAGATGTTTTAAATTCAAAAACCCGCAGAATAGTTAATTATTTTACATTATATAAAGCCGTTGGAGGTCAATTATGAAGAAAAAAATATTAATATTATTATTGTTGATAATAGCAGTTACTTGCGGCTACTTTTTGACACGAAAAAAAGAAAATCCTAATGAGCTGACTTTGTACGGTAATATAGAAATTCGTCAGGTTGATATGAGTTTTCAGGTTCCCGGGCAGATTATAAAAATGCTGAAAGACGAAGGGGACAGTGTTCAAAAAGGTGATCTTCTTGCGGTTTTGGATTCAAAAGATTACAGCGCAAGTCTTGAAAAATCTAAGGCTGAAGTTTCAAGAACTCTTGCACTTAGTAATGATGCGGGTTCAAAATATAACAGGAATCTTCCGCTGTGTGCTGATAATACCGTGTCAAAACAAGAATGCGAAACACTTTTAAATACAAAAGATAAGACAAAAGCTGATTATGAAGCAGCCCAAGCTGCTGAAAGGTTTGCAAAAAATCAGCTTGATTATACTAAAATGTACGCACCGGAAGACGGGATTATCACCGTAAGAGTGCAGGAACCCGGTGCAACCGTTAATAAAAGCCAGCCTGTTTATACAATAGCAAAAACTAAACCTGTTTGGATTAGAGCTTATGTTAATGAAACAGATTTGGGTAATATTAAGTACGGCATGGAGGTAAATGTTTATACAGATACCATAGATCCAAAAACCGGTAGTAAGCGTGAATATAAAGGATCTATCGGTTATATTTCGCCTGTTGCAGAGTTTACACCAAAAACTGTTCAATCAACTGATATTAGAACAAGTCTGGTTTACAGAATAAGAGTTTATATAGATGATACTGATGAATATTTACGTCAAGGTATGCCAACAACGATTAAAATTAACCTAAATAACCCCTCACTTCAGCCCCCTCACCTTAAAAGCGGCGGGGGAGATGCTTGATGAATACGGTAGAAATTAAAAATTTAATAAAAAAGTTTGGTCAAACAACAGCTATAGATAATCTTTCGCTCAATATTGAAAAAGGTAAGATTACAGGATTAATTGGGGCAGATGGTGCCGGAAAAACTACATTAATACGTCTTATTATCGGGTTGTTGCTGCCTGATAATGGAGAGGTTTCGGTTCTTGATTTAAGTCCGTATGCTCAAAAGCCGGAACTTTCGCAAAAGATAGGCTATATGCCGCAAAAGTTTGGGCTCTACGAGGATTTGACAGTTATTGAGAATTTGAAACTCTATGCTGATTTGAAAGAAGTTCCGCATGATTTTGAAAAATTGTTGGAATTTACAAGCTTAAAACCGTTTCAATCAAGGTTTGCCGGTACGCTATCCGGGGGTATGAAGCAGAAATTGGGACTTGCCTGTACACTGCTTGGAACTCCTGATTTTTTAGTGCTTGATGAGCCGTCTGTCGGAGTTGATCCGATATCTCGCAGAGATTTGATGAAAATGGTCAGAGATTTAATTAATCCAAATACTACTGTTTTATGGTCAACCGCTTATTTAGATGAAGCTCATAGTTTTGATAATGCTGTAGTTTTAGATAAAGGTAAAATTATCTATAACGGTGAACCTCACAAGTTGGCGCAAACTTCGCAGGAATTTGAGCAGAAAGTTATTGATTTGATGGGCGGCTATAATCCTGTAAAATCCAAAATCGCAGAAAACTATACTCCCCTTAATTCTGATATAACCTGTACTGTTGAAGCATCTAACCTTGAGAAAAAATACGGAGATTTTCACGCTGTAAAAAATAATTCTTTTTGTATAAATAAAGGTGAAATTTTTGGGCTTTTAGGACCAAATGGCGCAGGCAAGTCAACATCATTCAAGATGATGTGCGGATTAACAAAACCAAGTGCTGGTACTGCAAAAATTATGGGAATTGATATTTTGAAAAATCCCAGTAAAGCCAGAGCAGGACTTGGCTATATGGCACAAAAGTTTTCCTTGTACGGCTCGCTGACTGTCCGTCAAAATCTGGAGTTCTTTGCTTCAGCTTACGGAATTAATATTCTGGAACGTAAAAAAAGAATTGATGAAATTTTGGAGGTTTTTGATTTTAATGATGTTCAAAATCAAAAATCAGAAGACTTGCCGCTTGGGTATAAGCAAAGATTGTCGCTAGCTTGCGCGTTGATTCATAATCCGCCGATATTATTTCTTGATGAACCTACATCAGGGGTTGATATTATTGCAAGACGTGAGTTTTGGAATCATATAACTTCACTTGCTCAAAAAGGGGTCACAATTCTTGTTACTACTCACTTTATGGACGAGGCAGAGTATTGCGACAGGATAAGTTTGTTTTATCACGGGGAGACTATTGCTGTCGGCACACCTGCTGAGTTAAAAGCGCAGGCAGAAGCTGATAATATGGAAGAAACTTTTATAAAATTAATTAAGGAGTCAGAAAAATAATGAAGATACTTTCTGCATTAATTTGGAAAGAATTTATACAGATTAGAAGGGATCCAAGCAGTATTATTATTGCATTTATACTCCCGCTTGTTTCGCTGTTGATTTATATGTACGGTATAAATCTTGATTCCGTAAAAGTTACTATGGGTATAAAAAATGATGATATGACACCGGAAATTTCTACCCTTGTTAAGTCTTTCGGACATAGTAAGTATGTGAATTCCGTTGTTTATGATAATGAACAGGATTTGGCTAAAGGAATTGTACGTTCAAAATTAAAAGGTGCGATTATCATTCCTAATGATTTTTCTTCAAAATTGGCACGCTCACAAAGTGCGGATCTGATGGTTATAACAGATCGGTCAGAAGTTAACAAACCTTTCACGCGGAAAAAGCGCAGAAGTTCTTGTTGTTACAGACGGAACCGAGGTTAATACGGCAAATTATGTTCAAAATTATGCTCTGCAAATAAGTAATCAGTGGCTTTTAACAAGCAGGTATAAACATCTTATGCAAAAACCTGTTGTTACTCCTGAAATCAGATTCTGGTATAATCAGGATTTAAACAGTCATTATTTTATTTTGCCCGGGTCTATTGCTATTACAATGACTTTGATTGGAATTTTATTGACCTCTTTAGTTATTGCAAGAGAGTGGGAGCGTGGGACTATGGAGGCTTTATTAAGTACAAGAATACGTAAAATTGATATAGTTCTTGGTAAATATATCCCTTATTTTACACTTGGAATGTGCTCAATGGCGTTTTGCGTATTTATGTGTACGCAAGTGTTTCAGGTGCCATTTCGGGGAAGTTATTTTGTATTGTTTTTCGTAAGTGCACTTTTTCTTTTTACATCACTTGGAATAGGGCTTTTAATTTCAACAAAACTTAAAAATCAATTTTTGGCAAGCCAGGTTTCATTAGGTATAGGTTTTTTGCCGGCTTTAATGCTTTCCGGATTAATGTTTCCTATAAATTCTATGCCAATGATTTTTCAATATCTAACCAGAATTATCCCGCCAAGATACTATATAACATTTATCGAAAGTGAATTTATGGCGGGTACGGTTTGGCAGATTGTAATTATAAATTCGATATTTTTAACGGTTTTGGGTTTATTTCTTTTTGTACTTGTATATAAGAATACGGATATGAGGCTTGTGAAATGATTATAGATAGTCTTAGAAGGGTTTTTGCTCTTATAAAAAAAGAATTTATTACAATCTGGGAAGATCCCAAATCCAGAAGAATTATCATAGCACTTCCTCTTATGCAGCTTGTTGTTTTTGCAAACGCTATAACAATGGAGGTTAAAAATATTGATACGGTTGTAATTGATCGTGATAATTCGGTTGAGTCGAGGGAACTTCTTTCAGGGTTTGAAAATTCTCCAAGGTTTAGAAATTTTTATTATGTTAATACCGAAAAAGAGTTTCAAAACAAACTTGATAACCAAAAGGTTCAACTTGGAATATATATAGATAATGATTTTTCAAAATCGGTTAAAGCACAAAAGCCTGTATCTGTTCTTGTTATCGGAGATGGCAGGCAGACAAATTCATCATCTATTGCAAGTTCTTATGCTTCTCAAATAATTGCGGATTATAACCGCTCTATAGTTCAAGGAAATGGTGCATCTATAAATGTTGTTGTAAGAAATTGGTATAATCCGAATCTTGAATATAGATGGTATATTTTGACAATAATTGTTGCGCTTTTGTCTGTTGTTTTGACGTTATTGTTAACAGCGTTATCCGTAGCAAGGGAACGAGAGATGGGAACTTTTGACCAGCTTATTGTAAGTCCGCTTAATTCGTTTGAGATATTGCTTGGAAAAACTGTTCCGCCACTTGTTATTGCAATGACATTGACCTGTTTAATGATGTTGGCTGTTGTAATATTTTTTAAAGTTCCGTTTAATGGTTCTGTTTTACTGTTTTTGTCATCTGTTTTCGTTTCATTATTATCTTTAGTTGGTGTAGGGCTTTGCATTTCTTCTATATGTAAGACACAGCAGCAGGCGATTTTGGGAGTAATTACCTTCCAAATGCCGGCAATTTTGCTGTCAGGGTTTATCTCTCCTATTGATGATATGCCGCAATTTTGGCAGGTTTTGACCTGGGTGAATCCTATAAGATTTTTTATGACTCTATCAAAAGGAATATTTTTGAAGGGTATGGCATTTGATGATGTTATATTAAACTGGATTCCGCTTTTGATAATCGCAGCGACAACACTTTCTCTTGCAAGCTGGACGTTTAAGAAAAATCTTGATTAAAATTTATAAAAAAGATTAAATAAAATATTTTTATTCCTATTTTTCAACTGCCTGTATTTTTTAAAAATTTCAAGTTCAGATAGTTCATAATTTTGTTCAATAAATCCTAAAAATTCTTCAATATCTTTATCTAATATTTTATGGGTTTTAAAGTTGTTAAATTTTTTATAATAGTTCCAAATCCCGCTACAGAATTTTTCCACAACTTGCAGCTGAGTTTTTCTTGTCTGAGTTTGGAATATTTCCATATTATAAAATGTTTTAAATGCCAGAAAATCATTTTTTATAGCTTGAGTATTGCCGGTTGCTGAGCCCTTTGTGATTCTATAAGCAATTAAAGCTTCATTAATAAAACAGTATTTAGGCTTATTAAAAAGGCAGCATAACGAAAATATTCCGTCTTCTGCGGTTTTAATACCTGTGGGGAACACAATGCCGTTATGTTTGATAAATTCTGATTTATAAATCTTATCCCAGCAAAATGTTTGAAATCTCCAATAATCAGGTGTGATTTTACCATTTACAATTTTTTGTATTTTTTTATTAACATTGCTGTCTGAAATTTTACTCCCTTTTAATTCATTATGTGCAAAAATTCCAATATCTGAATTTGTTTTTTTTATTGTTTCATAAGCTTTTTGGCATGCATCTTTTGAATAAAAATCATCTCCGTCAAGAAACATTATATATTCTCCAGCAGATGAAGAGATTCCAACATTCCTGGCGGCAGAAACTCCTTGATTTGCCTGATTGATTATTTTTATTCGAGAATCTTGTTGTGAAAATTTATTCAAAATATCAGAAGAATTATCAGAAGATCCGTCATTTATGCAGATAATCTCAATGTCTTCAAGTGTCTGAGTTATCAGGCTTTTAAGACATTCTGATAAATATTTTTCACAATTATAAACAGGAATTATTATAGAGATTTTAACCATTGTTTTATTTTAGCACAAATTATTTATCTGTAATTTTATCTATCTCTTTTGTTAAAATTTCTCTGATATTATTTTTAAAGTAGAAAAATTTATTATACTTTTCTTGAACTTCAGGCTCAATATTAAAATCATTTTCAACATAAAGTTTTATTTTGTTAATTATATCTTCTTGTTCAAAATAAATATTTGGGAAAACATATTGTTTGTAGTCAAATTTTTTCAAATCCGGTTTGTCGATTTCACTCAAATTTGGATCAAATCTGTCCATTAAATAACAAAGTATAGGCTTGTTTTGATACATAAAATCAAAAGCTACCGATGAAAAATCCGTAACAAGACAAGAACATTCTTTGATATATTTTGAAACTTCTGATGTATCTACTATAGAAATATTTTCATTTTCAATTTTAAAATCAATGCCTTGATTAGTTAATATTGAATGATGCAGGGCATAATAAATTTTTATGTTGTGACCTTTTAGATAATTATCAAGTTCTTTATTATTTAATAATTCCAAAATTAGTTTTTTATAATAGGAATTTCCAAATTCCCAAGATGGTAAATGGCGCCATGTAAACATAATTAAAATACTTTTTTCTTCTTGTTTTTTATTGTTCTCAAGCAAATCCCATCTTGGCATTCCGGCTTTTATAAGTTGTTTTTCTTCCCAGCCGTATTTTATAAATAATGAATTTTCATAAGCAGATGATACCATAATTTTATCAAATTTTTCAGGGTATAAATATCCGTCAAAAACACTTTCTTTTAAATAAGTCGGACCGTGTTGTATGAAAATATATTCCCATTGCGGATTTTCTTTAAAAAATTTATTAGCCGCGGGGGTGTTTTCGCCAAAAGATGTTATCACTGCTTTACATCTTAATAAAACCTCATAAATTGCTTTTATAAATTCATCAGGTGCGATTCTGCTTGATTGTTCCAGCACGATAATATTTTCTAAATCATTTTCGGCTTGAAGTTTTTTGTATAGAGCAGACTCTTTTAATAATACATAATAAGCTTTTTTGCCTGCGGATTTCATATATTTAAATAGTGAGTAGGCATCAATAGACTCAACAGTGGCATCATTAAGGCAATCAAACAGCAGATATGAATCTTTTGGATATGTATCCTTATTTTTTGTAAGTTTTTTTAAATAAATTTCTTCTTGTTTTTGCACCCCTTTACAATGCTTGTATTTATATGTTAAGCCTAATATTGTAATGAGTTTATAGTTTTC
>OHGK01001985.1_pt1 | contig 9891 bp, 7 predicted proteins | sample 1567671 | NCBI WGS metagenome assembly OHGK01 (sample SAMEA3879577, study PRJEB24766) | human gut metagenome | biome: human-associated habitat; feature: feces | place: USA | collected 1985/1987 | reverse complement strand
GAATTTATTTAACAGGAACATATGGTGTTAGAATAGAAGATACAGTATTAATTACAAAATCTGGTTGTATAACTTTAACTAAATCTGACAAAAATTATATTATAGTAGATGAACAAGATATTACCCAGATAAAAGAAATTCAACAAGAAGAAAATGCTTAAAAGATTATATAATAAATTTAGTTGTTTATTAAAAGGAGGAGTAACAATTATGGTAAATTTTAAGGAAGATGAAAGATTAAATAAATTGAATCATTCTTGTGCTCATTTGATGGCTCAAGCAGTTAAACATTTATTTCCTGAAGCTAAGTTTTGGGTAGGACCTGTTGTAGAAACTGGTTTTTACTATGATATTGACTTAGGAGATAAAGTTATTAATGATGAAGATATCGAAAAAATTAGTAAAGAAATGAAAAAACTAGCTAAAGATGGCAAAAGAATAGTTAGACATGAAATAACAAAAGCAGAAGCTCTAGAAATGTTTAAAGATGACCCGTACAAATTGGATTTAATAAATCGTATGGATGAAAGTGAACAGGTTATTTCATGTTATACTCAAGGAGATTTTACAGATTTATGTCGTGGACCACATGTTGATACTGTTAAAGATTGTAAATATTTTAAATTAATTAAGTTTTCTGGTGCATATTGGAAAGGCGATGCTAAAAATAAAATGCTTCAAAGAATTTACGGCGTATGCTTTCCAACTGAAGAAGAATTAAATGCTCATTTACAAGAACTTGAAGAAATAAAATTGAGGGATCATCGTAAGCTTGGTAAGGATTTAGAAATTTTTACAACATATGAAATAATTGGGTCGGGATTTCCTTTATGGTTACCTAAAGGCGCAACAGTAAAAAGAATACTTGAACGTTATATTCAAGATAAAGAATTATCTTTAGGTTATGACCATGTTTATACACCTGTTTTGGCAACTACTGAATTATATAAAATATCAGGCCACTGGGCTCATTATAAAGAAAATATGTTCCCTGTAATGAAAATGGATAATGAAGAATTAGTTTTAAGACCAATGAACTGTCCTCATCACATGATGATTTATAAAAATTCAATTCATTCGTATAGAGATTTGCCAATAAGAATCGGGGAGCTTGCTCATGACTTTAGATATGAATCAAGTGGTTCAGTATGTGGACTTGAAAGAGTAAGATGCATGTGTATGAATGATGCTCATTTATTTGTTAGACCAGATCAAATTAAAGAAGAATTTGCTAAAGTAGTTAATTTAATTCTTGAAGTATATAAAGATTTAGGAATAAAGGCAGATTCATTTAGGCTATCTTTAAGAGACCCAGAAGATAAAGAAAAATATTTTGATGATGATGAAATGTGGAATAAAGCAGAATCTATGTTAAGAGAAGTTTTAAAAGAATTAAATATTGACTTTCACGAAGATATCGGTGAAGCAGCATTCTATGGACCTAAGTTAGATGTTCAAATTAAAACTGCATTAGGTCATGATATAACTTTATCTACTTGTCAATTAGACTTTTTACTACCTGAAAGGTTTGATTTAACTTATATAGATGAAGAGGGTAAAAAAGTAAGACCTGTAGTACTACATAGAGCTGTTACTTCAACATCTGAAAGATTTATAGCTTATTTACTTGAAGAAACAAAAGGATTATTCCCATTATGGATAGCTCCAGTTCAAATGAAAATTTTACCTGTAAATAATGAAAAACATCTTGATTATGCTAAAAAAGTATATGAATTATTAAATAAAGAAGGTTTTAGAGTTGAACTTGATGAAAGAGATGAAAAATTATCTTATAAAATGAGAGATACTCAAGTTAAGAAGGTACCTGTTTCAATAATTATAGGTGAAAAGGAAATAGAGAATAATACTATTAGTTATAGAGTGTTTGGTAAAACTGATACGATTACTTTACCTATGAATGAATTTATTGATAAGATGAATAGTATTATAAATAGTAAAGCAATTGAAATATAAAAATAAAAAAGTAAAGAACGTAAGTTATTTGTTCTTTACTTTTTCTATTTTAATTGTATATCCGATTGGTCCAAGGATCTTTAATAAACTTATAATTGACGGGGAACAAGCTCCACATTCTATTCTTGCGATTTTTTCTCTTGAAACACCAGAATATTTGGAAAATAAATCTTGTGTTAAATTATTTTCTTTTCTAAAACTTATAAATTCTTTAATAAATATCTCATTTAATTCTTCTGGATTATAAGCAACCTCAATATAATTTTTATCATAGTCCATATAGTTTCACCACAATTATTGTATCAAATATGATACTAAATGTCAATATCTGGCTATTAATACAAGCGATAAAGTGATATAATGAAGCTATTAGAGGGGAGAAAATAATGAATCAATTAGAAGAATTTAGAAAAGATTTAGAAACTCTTACTGAAGAAGAGTGGCAAATTAGAAATGAATACTTAAAAAATATGCTAGAAGGAAAAATATGTGGTCCTATGACTGGATTTGCATCAATTGATAAACCTTGGTTAAAATATTTTGATGATGAATCATTTAAAGGAAAATATGAATCAAAAACATTGTATGAATATTTATTATTTAAGAATGCTAACAATTTATCTAAAATAGCTTTAAACTACTTTGGTACAAAAATAACATTTGAAAAAATGTTTAAAAAAATAAACGAAGTCAGTGAAAAATTAATTGCAATGGGATTAAAATCTGGAGATGTTGTCTCGTTATGTATAATATCTCAACCAGAAGTGGTTTATTTGATTTATGCATTAAATAAATTGGGTATTACAGTAAATATGATTGACCCAAGAACTAGTAAAGATGGTATAATTCATAAAATGCATGAAGCAAATTCAAGAACATTGTTTATGCATGATAGAGCACAAGAATTGGTAAGTGATTTTGTTGAAAATAATATTGCTGATAATGTTGTTTTATTATCACCATTTGACTCTTTACCATTTCCGATAAAAACTATTAAAAAAATAAATGATGTTAAAATTAATAAACCTCATTATTATACATTTGAAGATTTTATGAAATTTCAAAATAACAAAAGGTTTGAATATAGACCAAATAATATTGCTATGATTTGTTATACAGGTGGAACAACTGGTGAACCAAAAGGTGTTAAACTTACTAATGATAATTTTAACTATATGTCATTTCAATACGAAAGACATGATTTAGGTACCAAAGCAGGTCAAAAGTTTTTAGCTATTATTACTCCAACATTTGCTTTTGGTGCTTGTAACTCATTGCATTTACCATTAACACTTGGGATGGAAACAATATTAGTACCTAAATTTGAACCTACTAATTTTCAAAGTTTATTACATAAATATCATCCAAATCATACAAATGCAGTTCCTAGTTATTATCAAACATTATTAGATGATAAAAGAATTGTATCAAGTGATGTAAGAAACTTTTATGGCGCGGGATGTGGCGGTTCTGATATGCTAGAAAAAGAAGAACAAAATATCATTGATAGATTTAAAGAATTAGGAAGTCCAGCTATGCCAATTAAAGGTTATGGTATGACTGAACTGGCATCTGCTGTTATCATTTGTACAAATAAATGTAATAAAATTGGTAGTGTAGGAATTCCTTTAGTAAGAAGTAATATAAAAATTATTGACCCTGAAACTAAAGAAGAATTAAATTATAATGAAACTGGAGAAATTTTATTAAAAAGTCCAACAATGATGGATGGATATTTAAATCATCCTGAAGAAACTAGTGAACTAATAAAAAGTTATGTTGATGGAACATGGGTTCATACTGGTGATTTAGGTTACGTAGATAATGATGGTTGTTTATTTATAAAGGGTAGAATTAAAAGATTAATTATTAAAAGAGGGATGAAAGTATTTCCAATCGAATTAGAAAATTTAATTGCAAATGCTAATATTGAAGGAATAGAAAATTGTTGTGTATTTGGAGTACCGGATGAAACTTATAGAGAGGTTCCAGTAGTTCAAGTGCAAATTAAAGATGATTATTTACAATATGAAGACGAAATACTTGAAAAAATAAAAGCAGTATGTATTAAAAGTCTTCCAGAATATGCTGTACCAAGTGATTATTTTGCTGAAGATATTCCCCAAACCGCAATGGGTAAAAACGATTTTGTTAGAGCAAGAAGATTATATGATATAAAAAAACAAAGACGATAATGTAAAATTTATCGTTTTTGTTTGATTATTGTTTTAAAAATGATATAATTATTATGTAGAGTAGAGGTGTAAAAATGACTTCAGGAATGATGATGACGATAGGATGCTTATTCTTTGGATTATTATTATTAATTACAGTTTTTAGTAAAGAAAGAATAAATACTTATGAAAATATAATTTTTAAAATAATTATTGTAGTTAGTTTTGTAGGATTGCTTTTGCATATTGGATGTTTTTTAACAATGACATATGCTGGTGTTAATAGCTTTATCAATTTTTTAGTCACTAGATTGTATTTAATATATTTAATTGCATGGATGGCATTATTTACTTTATATGTTATGGTTATTTGTTGTCAAAAAAAGGTTACAGAAGAAATTTTTCAAAAATATATTAATAGAATTTTAGTAATTAGTATAATATTTATTTGTTTAGCATTATTTTTGAAATTAGATTTTTATATGGATAATAAATATATTTATTCATATGGCCCAAGTGTTAATTGTGTATATATTTACTCTGTTTTATGTATTTTAATTTGGTCCTTATATTTATTAAGAAATATAAAAAGCGTGAGACAAAAAAAGTATACTCCGATATTTGCATTTATGTTATTGGGTTTTGTTGCTATGATGATTCAAAAAAAATATCCTGGATTACAACTTATAACTTCACTTGAAACTTTTATTTGTTATATAATGTATTTTACAATTGAAAATCCTGATATTAAATTAATTAATCAATTAAATGTTGCTAAAGATGCTGCAGAAAAAGCAAATTTAGCTAAAACAGAATTTTTATCAAGTATGTCTCATGAAATAAGAACACCACTTAATGCAATAGTTGGTTTTAGTAATATGTTACTTGATGATAAGAATTTGCCAGATAGTGCTAAAGAAGAAGTTAATGATATAGTAATGGCTTCTGATAATTTGTTAGAAATAGTAAATGGCATTTTAGATATATCCAAGATTGAGGCCGGTAAGTTAGAGATAATTAATACGGAATATGTTTTTAATAAAGTTACAACTGAACTTATTGCTCTTACTCGCGGAAGACTTGGAGATAAACCAATTGAGTTTATTACAAAAATTGATGAGTCAATTCCTCAGGTATTATATGGTGATGCATCAAGACTAAAACAGATATGTGTAAACATATTAACTAATGCGGTTAAATATACTAAAGAAGGAAGTATTACCTTTAGTATTAATTCCGTAATAAAGAATGATGTATGTAGATTAATTATTTCTGTTGAAGATACAGGTATAGGAATAAAACAAGAAAACTTAAATAAGTTATTTAATAAGTTTGAAAGACTAGATTTAAAAGATAATATTACTATTGAAGGTACAGGGTTAGGACTTGCTATAACTAAGAAACTTGTTGATATGATGAATGGAAAGATAGTTGTGCAAAGTGTATTTGGAAAAGGGTCTAAGTTTACAGTATCAATAGATCAAGGGATTGTTAAAAATCCAACTATAAAAGTTGAAGCAATAGATACAACTCATGAACATATTGAAGTTAAAAATAAAACAGTTTTAGTTGTAGATGATAATAAAATAAATCTAAAAGTTGCTGAAAGGTTATTACAAACTTATGGTGTTAATGTAGAATGTGTTGAAAGTGGGTTTATTTGTATAGATAACTTGAAAAGTGGCAAAAAATATGATTTAATATTAATGGATGATATGATGCCAAAAATGAGTGGTGTAGAAACATTACAAAAGATAAAAGTTGAAATACCAGAGTTTGATATTCCAGTGATAGCATTAACAGCAAATGCCTTGACTGGCATGAGAGAAAAGTATTTGGCAGATGGATTTAACGATTATTTAGCTAAACCAATTAATAAGGATGAATTAAATAGAGTTATAAATGAATATTTAAATAAGGAGTGAGATTATGAAAGATGTAAACATTTTAATTAACAATGGAGCTAATATTAAAAAGGCTTTAGAATTATTTGGAGATATGGAAACATATGATGCAACACTTGAAACTTTCTTACAAGAAGTTCCTGGAAAATTAGAAAAAATAAAAGCTTGTAAAGAAATTGGTGATATGGCTAATTATGCAATACTTGTGCATTCTCTAAAAAGTGATGCTAGATATTTTGGGTTTGAGGTTCTTGGTGAACTTGCATACGATCATGAGCTTAAAAGCAAAGCAAATGATATGTATTATGTAAGTGAACATTTTAATGAGCTTATGACTGAAGCTAATAGAGTAGTTAATTTAGTTAAAAAATATATGGGGGTGGGAATAGTAGATGAATCATCTTATAAAGAACCTGTTAAAACAAGTGATAAAGCAATCTTAGTGGTAGATGATTCAAATATAATAAGAAATTTTATATTAAAAATTCTTGATGATTCTTTTGATGTAATTTCAGCAACTGATGGTAAAGAAGCAATAGATATTTTAGAATCCGAAGAAAAAAGGAAAAATGTTAAAGCTGTTCTTCTTGATTTAAATATGCCAAATGTTAATGGTTTTGAAGTATTAGATTATTATAAAAGTAAAGATCTATTTAGAAGTATTCCAATTTCTATTATAACTGGGGTAGATGATAAAGAATCTATTGATAAAGCATTTAAATATCCAATTGTAGATATACTTCTTAAACCTTTTAATGAAAGAGATGTAAAAAAGATACTTGAAAAAACTATAAATAGTAAATTATAATTTTTGATGAAAAATTGTTTATAATAATATGAACAATTTTTTTGTTAACTTGTTTTTTTAAAAAAATAGTGTTAGAATAATTTCTAATTACTTGATACTATATTTTTCATAAAATCATGTCCTTTCATTTAATTAATTTAATTGTATTATTTTATTTACATTCTAATGTTTCTTACATATCTGGTACAGGTGCTAAATCTGATCCATTCATTATTAATTAACCAATTGTTGGTAAGCCAATAATTGGTTTTTTAAATTTATTTATTTCATCCATAATAATTATAGATAGGTGATTATATTGAAAAAATTAAAAATATTATTAATAAGTTGGTTATTATTACCAATTAATGTCTTTGCATATTCAAACTATATTATCCCTGGTGGAGAAACCCTGGGTATTGAAGTAAATAGTAAAGGTGTAATGGTTATTGGATTTTACCAAATAAATGGTAAATTTAATAAAGGTGTGCCAGTAATAAAAGCGGGTGATTATATTGTTAAAATAAATGATGTAGAAGTAAACACTATTGAAGAATTAACTAAAGCAATTGAAGCAAATGTTAGTTCTGGAGAAGTAAATGTAGAACTAAGAAGAGATAAAAAGGTTAGAACTAGTAAATTAGAACTGGTTAAGGATGGGGATATTTATAAAACTGGCCTTTATGTTAAAAATAGTATAACAGGTACTGGTACTCTTACTTATATTGATCCTGAAACTAAAATATTTGGTGCTTTAGGACATGAAATAGTGGAATCTAATACAAATAATATCGTAGAAATTAAAGACGGAAGTATATTTAGAAATTATATTACTGGTATTGATAAAAGTAAAGTTGGATATGCTGGAAGTAAAAATGCTAAATTTTATTATAATACTAAATATGGAAGTATAAATAAAAATTCTAACGTGGGTATATATGGAATTTATGATAGTATATTACCCAATAAGGAAAGGTTAGAAGTAGCTAGAAATGATGAGGTAAAAATAGGAAAAGCAAGTATTGCAACAGTTTTAAGTAAAGAAGATATTAAATATTATGATATAGAAATTACTAAAATAGATGAATATACTAAAGTTAAAAATATATCATTTAAAATAACAGATAAAGAGTTACTCGATAAAACAGGTGGGGTTGTACAGGGAATGAGTGGTTCTCCGATTATCCAAAATGGGAAAATCATTGGTGCTGTAACTCATGTTATAATTGATAATCCTACGACTGGATATGGTTTATTCATAACAACTATGCTTGAAGAAGGTGAAAAATAGAGTAGAATCTATTTTTCTTTTGTGTTATTATATTATTGGTGATAATCGTGAAAATATCAATGAAAGATAATATAGAATTATATAGAAAAGTGGATGAGTTAACTAATTTAAATACTGTACCCAAGAGGTATTATAAGGACTTTAAGATATTAGATACTGATGTAAGAATATTTAATGAGAAAAGTAAAAGAATTCTAATTTATGTTCATGGCGGTGGTTTTGTATCAGGTGGGTTAAATACCCATTCTAATCTTTGTTATAAGTTATCTAAAAGTTTAGATGTTTGTGTTATATCAATTGATTATAAATTAGCACCAGAGTATAAGTTTCCATATCAAATAAATGAAATAAATAAAGTATGTGAAGAAATATTTAAATTAAATAAAGATATAGCAATAATGGGGGATTCAGCCGGAGCAAATCTTGCTTTTTCGGTTGCTTCAGAAAATAGAAAATTAAAATTTAAAGAAATTATTATGGCTTATCCCACAACTCAGACTGATTATACTAGTAAAACAAAATTTAAATCAATAATAGATAATAGTGGTAAAACATTACTTACTAAAGAATCTTTACGAGATTACTTAAAAAATGAAAAAGATTATAAAAATAAAAGAGTAAATTTGCTTCATAATAATTGGTTATTTGGGATACCTCCTGTTACTATAATTACAGGCACACATGATCCACTTCATGATGAAGGCTATGCTTTAAAAGAGAAGTTAGATAGATTCTTAGTTAAAACTAGATACTTAGATTTAAAAGATGCAACTCATGGATTTTTAACAAATATGTTAGAACATAAATATACGGATTTAGTAATAGATTTTTTAAAAGGAAGTGATTTTTTTGAGTAAATGGTATAGTTTAGATAATGCAGCAAAAATATTTCCACCATCTAAAAGTAAGAAAGATCCTAAAATATTTAGGTTTAGTGTAACTTTATTTGATGAAGTTAAAGTAGATGTTTTAAATAAAGCTTTAAATGAAACTTTGGATGAGTATCCAATATTTAAGTCAAGCTTAAGAAAAGGTATATTTTGGTATTATTTAGAAGAAGTAGATAAGGTTTATGAAGTAAAGAAAGAAGATAAATGGCCTTGTTCTAAAATAAGTAATAATAATTTGTTTGAAGTAAGTGTTTATAAAAATAGAATTAATTTGGAGGTAGATCATGCTCTTACTGATGGAACAGGAACTCTTACATTTTTAAAAAGTTTGGTGGTTAATTATTTAAATAATTTATATAATATTAAAAATAATGAAGTAATAAATGAAGGAAGTATTAAAGAAATAAAAGAAGATGCTTTTAAAAAATATAAAGATAGTAATTTTAAGAAAGTAATAAAAAGTAAAAAAGCATATAGAATTAAGGATGAAAAATATATAGATGATAGACTTAAAGTAATCGAAGGTATTGTAAGTGTTAATGATATTAAAGTAAAAGCTAAGGAGCTTGATTTAACAATTACTGAATATTTAACTAGTGTTTTAATTAAGTCTATTGGAGAATTAAAGAGCAAAAGTAAAAAACCTATAGTTATAACAATACCAGTTAATTTAAGAAAATATTATCCAACATATACAGTTAGGAACTTTTTTAGTGTAGTAAATATTGATTATTTATATAATAATGATTCATTTAAAGACATAACAAAAAGTGTTAAAAAATCTTTTAAAGAAAAATTAGCTAAAGAAAATATAAAAGATAAAATGAATAGTATGATAAAGCTAGAAGATATATTTATTGTTAGATTAATA
>OHGK01001980.1_pt1 | contig 9897 bp, 8 predicted proteins | sample 1567671 | NCBI WGS metagenome assembly OHGK01 (sample SAMEA3879577, study PRJEB24766) | human gut metagenome | biome: human-associated habitat; feature: feces | place: USA | collected 1985/1987 | reverse complement strand
CGGCTGAGGTCGCCCTTGTACGGGGCGTAGCTGTCAAAGACGGAGGCCATGATGCCCTCGCCCTTGGTGTCGGTAAGGAACTCGTTGCGGTAGCCGAACAGGCCCCGGGCGGGGATCAGGAACTCCACTTTCATCCGATTGCCGACCGGATTCATTTCCACCAGATCGCCTTTCCGGGAGCCGATCTTCTCAATAACAGAGCCCACCGCGTCGGCCGGCACGTCCACCACCAGGCGCTCGATGGGCTCGCACTTCTTGCCGTCGATGGTCTGGTACAGTACACGAGGGGGCGACACCTGGAACTCGTAGCCCTCGCGGCGCATGGTCTCGATGAGGATGGACAGGCTCATCTCGCCGCGGCCCGCCACGTTGAAGGCGTCCATAACGCCCTCGATCTCGCTGACGCGGAGGGACACGTCCTTCAGCGTCTCGCGGAACAGGCGGTCACGCAGCTGGCGGCTGGTGACGAACTTGCCCTCACGGCCGGCCAGCGGGCTGTCGTTGACCGAGAAGGTCATCTCCACGGTGGGGTCGTTGATCTTGACGAAGGGCAGCGGCTCCACGTTGGAGGGGCTGCACAGGGTGTTGCCGATGGTCACGTCCGGCAGACCGGAGAATGCCACGATATCACCTGCGGTGATGTTGTCGCACGGCTGACGGCCGTTGGCCTGGAAGTCGTACAGCTTGGTCAGACGGCCGCGCATCTTCAGGTCGGGGTTGTGCCAGTCGCACACGACCACTTCCTCACCCACCTTGGCAACGCCGTTCTGGATACGGCCGATGCCGATGCGGCCCACGAACTCGTTGTAGTCCACAGAGGAGACCAGCATCTGGAAGGGAGCTTCAGGGTCGCCCTCGGGCGGCTTGATGGTGCTCAGCAGGGTGTCGAACAGGGGGACCAGATCGGTGCCGGGCACATCGGGGTCGAGGCTTGCAGTGCCCTCACGGCCGCAGCAGAACAGCATGGGGCAGTCCAGCTGCTCATCGGTAGCGCCCAGATCCATCAGCAGGTAAAGCACCTCATCGATGACTTCCTTGATGCGGGCATCGGGGCGGTCGATCTTGTTCACAGCGATCACAAGGCTCAGATTCTGCTGCAAAGCCTTCTGCAGCACAAAGCGGGTCTGGGGCATGCAGCCCTCAGCAGCGTCCACCAGCAGCAGAACGCCGTTGACCATCTTCAGCACGCGCTCGACCTCGCCGCCGAAGTCGGCGTGGCCCGGGGTATCGACGATATTGATCTTGACACCCTTGTAGGTGCAGGAGCAGTTCTTGGCCAGAATGGTGATGCCGCGCTCACGCTCCAGATCGTTGGAGTCCATGACCCGTTCTACCGTGGCCTGATTTTCCCGGTAAATGCCGCCCTGCTTGAGCATCTCGTCCACCAGAGTGGTCTTGCCGTGATCGACGTGAGCGATAATGGCTATATTCCTCAGTTTTTCGTTCTTCATACGCTTGTCCTCTGTATATCAAATAAATTTTTTGCACAATACTGTATTTTAACCCATGGCCCACCAAAACACAATAAGAATCAATCAAAAAAGGCGATTGTCATAGGGTTTTTTTGGTGATATAATGTCCCTGAACAAAAGAATATGCTCCGCTGGGGGTGCTGGACGGTTTCCGTCCGGCTGAGATTAACCTTTGAACCTGTCTGGGTAATGCCTGCGTAGGGAAGCGGTGAGTTGATAATGACCGGGCCTCACTTTACGGCCCGTGCTCCTTTCATATCTCCGCGGCCGTATGGCTGTGCGGAGATGTTTTTTTGCCAACAGCAAAAAACGAAAGGAGTTTTATTATTTATGAAATTCGTGCTGTTTCAAAAGCTGGCCGGCCTTCAGGGCGGCGGGCTCGTCATGTTCCTTCTCTCCATTATCGCCGTGGCGGCGCTGCTCATTGGCATAATCCGCTACAAAAGGGCCTCCCACCCCGCCCCCAAAAACCGCACCCGTGCCCTGGTATACGGGGCGCTGTGCGTGGCGCTGTCCTTTATGCTCAGCTACATAAAGCTGTTTTCACTGCCCATGGGCGGCTCGCTTACCCTTTGCAGCATGCTGCCCATCGCGGCCTACGCCTGCGCCTTCGGCCCGCTTTATGGCTTTGTCGCGGGTCTCGCCTTCGGTATGCTGCAGCTCATTCAGGATTTCTACGTTATACACTGGGCACAGCTGCTCCTGGACTACTTCTTCGCCTTTGCCTGCTACGGCATAGCCGCCTACTTCCCCAATAAGCTTACCCTGGGCATAGCTGTAGCTGGCCTTTGCCGCATGCTCTGCTCCACCCTCTCCGGCGGAATATTTTTCGCGGATTCCGCAGTTGACGCAGGCTGGAGCAACGCCTGGCTGTACAGCCTCGCCTACAACGGCAGCACCATAGGCGCGGAGACGGTGCTCTGCGTTCTCGTATCCCTCCTGCCCCCGGTGAAGAAGGTGCTGGGACTGATGAAAAGCGAATAAGTCGCCGTAGTTCCCCATATAAATACCCCATGATGAACTACATCTGGGGTTTCCTTATACTGTGCGGCTTCGGGGCCTTCGCCTTGTCAGGCGACCCTGCCGCCTCGGTGGACGCCATGCTTTCCGGCGTGTCCGAGGCTCTGGAGCTTTGCCTCGCCCTCTGTCCCTCCTTCATGCTGTGGCTGGGGCTTATGAACGTTGCCAGGGAAGCGGGGCTTATGGAAAAGCTGAGCCGGGCGGCACGGCCTCTGCTGAAGCGGCTCATGCCGGACTCGTCCGAGGCCATGGCTCCCATCACGCTCAACCTTGCGGCCAACTTTCTGGGCCTGGGCAGCGCGGCCACCCCCTTCGGCATCGAGGCTATGGCAGAGCTGCAAAAGGCCAACAGGCTCGGCAATGCCGCAAGCGACGATATGTGCATGTTCATCGCCCTGAATTCCTCCGCCGTGGAGCTGCTGCCCACAAGCGTCCTGGCCTTGCGCGCCGCCGCAGGCTCCACCGATCCGTACTGCGTGGTGCTGCCTACGTTTATTGCGTCGCTCGTATCCGCCTCCTGCGCGGTGCTGCTGTGCCTGCTGCTTAAAAGGAGGGCAACATGAGCCTTGTACTGCCCGGCCTTATAGCTTCCCTTCTTATATACGCCTATATAAAAAAGGCCGACGTGTATTCCGCCTTTATATCCGGCGCGCTGGAGGCGCTGCCCATGCTGTATAAGACCCTGCCCTCCATGTGCGCCATGATGGCGGCGCTGTCCCTTTTGCGCAAAAGCGGCGCTATGGAGGCGTTCACCGGCGCTGTTTCCCCTGCTCTGCAAAAGGCCGGAATGCCGGGGGAGCTGGTGCCTCTGTTCCTGCTGCGCCCATTCTCCGGAAGCGCCGCCCTCGCCATTCTTCGAGACATTTTCGATACCTGCGGGGCGGATTCCTTTGTGGGTGTAGCCGCAAGCGTCATGCTTGGCTCAACAGAGACGGTATTCTATACCGTTTCTGTATATCTGGGCTCAGCAGGTGTGACAAAGCCCAGATACTGCATAGCCGCTTCCCTGGGCGCAGCCATAGTCGGGGCTGCATCCGCCCTTGTGCTCGCCCGCATGGCGGGTGTATAATATATCAGTTGTGTAAGGGCAGCTTATAATGCCGCCCATACCGGAGGACAAAATTTTGAGTATTAACATTAAAACCTACGGCTCCTTTGTAAAGCTGCCGGTAAACCATCTTGCGGGGCATACTGTAATTTCCATAGACGTGCTGCGCTCGTCCAGCTGCATAGTATGGGGCCTTGTGAACGGCGCAAGTAAGATAATCCCTGTAGACGACCTGGGCAGCGCCGTATCCATAGCCAGCCGCATGGGAGACTGCGTATTGGCCGGTGAGCGGGGTGCGGTGCTCATTCCCGGCTTTGACATAGGCAATTCCCCTGCGGAGTACACCGAGGCAAGAGTGGGCGGCAAGGCCGTCGTCATATCAACCACCAACGGCACCGGAGCCATCTGCAAATCCGAGTCCGCCTCCAATGTGCTCATAGGCTCCATGCTAAACTGCACCGCCGTAGCAAAGCGCGCGGTAGAATTGGGAAACGACGTCATACTCATGTGTGCAGGTACAGGCGGGGAGTTCTCCGCAGACGACATATACGCAGCCGGCGCCATTGCCTCCGCCATACAGACACTGACCGACGCGGAGCTCTGTGACCTTACCCGCGTCTCCTGTCTGGTATACGATCGCTGGAAGGAGGACCGGACCGAGCTTTCAAAGACAAAGCACTATAAGCGGCTGGTATCCCTGGGTCTGGAGAGCGACATAAATTTCTGCCTCACCCGGGATCTTACGGATATAGTTCCGGAGTACAAAAACGGCGTGATAGAGCTTTAAAAAGCCCCGCCGCTATGAACCGAACCCCGGAAAATAGACGGAGAAAAAGACCCCAATCGCAAGGAAACTAAAAATTACGCAAGCTGATGTCGTTTTTCAAGCGGAGTCAGTTTTGTTTTGAGCTGAATACGCTCATTATTGTAGAAATAAATGAAATCGTCAATGAGCAGCTTTGCCTCCTGAATGGAATTGGGTCTATGCCTGCGCAGGCATTCGGATTTCAATATTCCAAAGAAGTTTTCAGCCATAGCATTATCATAACAGTTTCCCCTCCTTGACATAGATGGAGTAATGCAATACGCTTGGGTAAGGGAAAAATATGCTTGGGATGTATATTGAAACCCTTGGTCGCTGTGGAGCTGCAACTCTGCAGCGGCCGCTTCTTTTTTCATGGCTGCGTGTATCGTTTTTAGGACGAGGTTGATTGATTGCTCTGTTCCTGTTTTGTAGGCTACAATGCTGTTGTCATACAGGTCTCGGATGATTGATAAGTACAATGTTCCTTCCGGCGTTGGAATGTAAGAGATATCCGTCACCCACTTTTCATTCGGCCTGCTTGCGGAGAAGTTACGATTAAGCAGATTGGGATATCGATGAAGCTGCTCCGACATTCTCTGATATTTGCGCTTGCGTCTGATTTGCGCCAGCAAGCCGTATTGTTCCATTAGTCTGTATACTCGCTTATGATTGACGTGAATTCCTTGCCGGTCCAGCCATATGCAGACTCTTCTATAGCCGTATGTGCTATCTGTCTGTTGTTGACACAGCCGAATCTTTTCCACCAATTCCCGGTCTTTTTCTGAATCAATTCTTTTCAGATAGGCATAATATCCGCTTCGAGAAACTTCAAAAAATTCGCACAAAGCAGTTATCCGATACTGATCTCGATATCTTTCAATTACGCTATACTTATGCGATGATTTCACCTCCTTCCAATTTCTTGAAGAAAAGACCTTAGCAGTTCATTTTCCATTTCCAGCTGCTCGATTCGTTTCTGATATTCATCTTCTGTTGAAAGTGGTTTCTTCCTTGGCCTGCCGCGCTGTTTTTGAACTGTCAGCTGCTTTTTCTGTTTTTTCCTATTTCGCTTTACCAGTTGTTTTATCTGTTCCTGGTTATATCCCAACTCCTCTCCAATTTGCTTGTGCGTATATCCTGCTTCCTTCATTACCTCGTCCGGCTTGCACCAGGGTTTTTCTGAATGGAGCATGCCGTGGGTGTACGCCTTGGATACGGTATCGTACATCAGGGTAAGGCCGGCGTTGCCGCCTATGAAGCATTCCTCCGGCTTACAGCCCAGTATGTCCGCAAATAGCCGTTTGGCTGCGGGCAGGCCGGAAAGCTCGCCATAGTTGCAGACGTCGGTGCCATCGGATACGCAGTCCTTTGGTTCCGTCAGTATGCTCAACATATCGGATACCATGTCCAGTTGCGCCTTGCTGGGCTTGCCTCCGGCCATGTTCAGCTTGAGCTTCTTTGCCTTGAGTGCGTTGAACTTCGCCTTCACCAGTAGCCCATTTCTCATTGGGTTTGTGTGCCGTGAAATCCCTATTTAGTAGATTTAAGCGCCGTTTTGCCAACCTCGCCCTTGTAAGAACGGTATTTCTTCATTCTGACACGACATACCAGTTCCAGCTCCTTCATGAGCCGCTGTACCGTCTTATGGTTGATCAGAATATTTCGATTATGCCGCTCGGCTGTAATACGGCCATAGCCGTATATCCCCTTTTTCTCGTGGTAAATTGATTTAATGGCTTCTTTAGCATCCTGATACTTATCCGGTTTGCCTGCTTTAGATGATAGTAAAAGGTTGCTCGCGGCAGTTGAGCGGTAAATAGGAGAATCTCCAATGAATGATTTCGCTTTAGCCTTTGGACTACCTGCGTTTTCTGCTCTGGCGTCGCTCGTATTCCAAGACTAGGGTTTGCAAGCTTTTTAAGTAATCATTCTCTGCTCTCACCCGCTGCACCTCGGCAAGTAAATCTTCCCCCACCTCTTTGTACAGTTTCCTTGGGCGTACTGTACTACCACGTCCTCGTCGTTCTACAGCGAAGCCTTCTGCTCCTTCCGTCAAATAAATTCGTTCCCAATCTTGAATTCTATGACGGCCACTTACATCATATCTTCTTGCTGTTTCACCATGACTCAATTTCTCTTTCAGCATGGCCGATAACCATCTTCTTGAATCCTGGCGTGCAGCACTTATTTGGTATTCCTTTTGGCATCGATTAACACCCCTCTTGCTAGCCAGTATATCATACCGTCTAACTTTTGTGGGGCTGGTCATTTTCGTTAGTTTTCTTCTTTCTCTTCCTTCTCCCGAAACGAAAGAAAAAAAAGGCCCGATTCAGGTAAAGCATCAGCTCAGCTTCTCAAGGCCGATCTTCAGCCTTCGCATGGTTTCGTCTTTGCCCAGCAGCACGCCTATCTCTATTGCGCCGCCGGGGGTGACTGCCTTGCCCGCCATGGCTATGCGCACAGGCCAGAGCAGGGTGCCGTTCTTCATGCCCTTTTCGGCGGCCATGCCGATGAGGGTGTCGTGGAGCAGCTCCTCGTTCCAGTCCGGCAGCGCTTCCAGCACGGGTATGACCATCTCGAGTACGTTTTTGGATACAAGGCTGTCCGTCTTGCTCTTTTTGTTGGTGAAAAGGGCAGCATCATAGTCCTCGTCAAGCTTTGTGAGAAAGTCCACCATATCGGGTATCTCGTTGAATACCCGCACGCGCTGCTGAAGTATACGGCAAAGTATATCCGTATCCATATGGGCTATGCCCGCCTTCTCGTACCAGGGCATGGCGTGCCTTGTGAACTCCTCTTTGGAGAGGGCCATTATGTACTGGGCGTTCATCCATGTGAGCTTTTCCGGGTCGAATATTGCCGGGGACTTGCTCATGCCGGAAACGTCGAAGGCCTCGCACAGCTCGGAAAGCGAGAAGATCTCCCTGTCGTCGCCGGGGTTCCAGCCAAGGAGCGCCACGTAGTTCACCAGTGCCTCTTTAAGATAGCCCTTGTCCACAAAATCCGCATAAGAGGCGTCGCCGTCCCGCTTGGAGAGTTTGTGCTGCGCGTCCCTCATTATGGGGGTCATGTGGATATAGTGAGGTATCTCCCAGCCGAAGGCCTCGTAAAGAAGGTTATATTTCGGCGTGGAGGAAAGGTACTCCATGCCCCGCATTACGTGGGATATCTTCATCAGGTGGTCGTCCACCACGTTTGCGAAGTTATAGGTGGGCATGCCGTCTGCCTTTATGAGTATGTTGTCGTCAAGGTCTGAGTTGTTCACCGTGATGGTGCCGAACACCATGTCGGTAAAGCTGGTGGTGCCTTCTGTGGGCACGTTCTGGCGGATGACGTAGGGAACCCCCGCGTCCAGCTTGGCCTGTATTTCGGCCTCTGAGAGGTGCAGGCAGTGCTTATCGTACTTGAAGGTCTCGCCCCGCTCGGCAGCCGCAGCGCGCCGCTCCTCCAGCTCTTCTTTAGTGCAGAAGCAGCGGTAGGCGTGGCCGCTCTTTATGAGCTGCTCCGCAAACGGCAGATACATGCTTTTTCTTTCGCTCTGTACATAGGGACCGTATTCGCCGCCAATGTCGGGGCCTTCGTCCCAGTTCATGCCCACGTCCTTGAGGGTGCGGTAGATAAGGTCGGTTGCGCCCTCTACAAATCTTTCCTGATCCGTATCCTCTATGCGGAGCAGGAACTTGCCGTGGTTGTGGCGGGCAAATAGATAAGCGTAAAGGCCGCTGCGAAGATTTCCTATGTGCATATACCCCGTAGGCGACGGGGCAAAGCGTGTGCGTACTTCCATAAATGCTTCCTTTCTTATGCCTCTTATGCCTTAAAGCTGTCCTTGAGGCCGACTATCCTATTGAACACGGGGCGCTCCCCGGTATAGTCAAGGTCGGCGCAGAAGTAGCCGGTGCGCATGAACTGGCAGCGGTAGCCCGGCTCCTTTTGGGCAAGCTCGGGCTCCACCAGAGCGTTGACGACTGTCAGCGAATTGGGATTGAGCCGCTCCGTAAATTCCTTCTCCTCGCCCTCCGCCTCGGGCAGCAGCAGATCTTCGTAAAGGCGTATCTCGGCGGGCTTCGCGTCCTTGGCGTTGAGCCAGTGTATGGTGCCCTTTATCTTTCTCTCGCACTCCCCGCCCCTTGTCGCGGGGTCGTAGGTGCAGTAGACCATGGTGACATTGCCGTTTTCGTCGGTATCCCAATGTGAGCATTTTACGACGTATGCGCCCTTGAGGCGCACCTCGCATTCGGGCTTGAGCCGGAAATACTTCTTGGGGGCGTTGCAGTTGAAATCCTCCCGCTCTATGTAAAGCTCCCGGCCGAAGCTTACCCTGCGCTTGCCTGTGGAGCAGTCGGGCAGGTACTCCACCTCCACCTCCTCGGTTTTGCCCTCCGGCCAGTTCTCCACGATGAGCTTCAGGGGGTCGAGTATGGCCATCATGCGGGGGGCGTGGGCGTTGAGGTCCTCCCTTACGCAGTGTTCGAGCATGGCTGTCTCAACCACGGAATCCGCCTTGGCCACGCCTACCCGATTCAGGAAGTCCAGTATGGACTCCGGGGTATATCCCCTGCGCCTGAGCGCGCACAGGGTCGGCATGCGGGGGTCGTCCCAGCCGGCGACGTACTTTTCCTCCACCAGCCGGCGAAGATACCGCTTGCTCATTATGGTATTGGTCATGTTCAGCCGTGCGAACTCTATCTGCCTCGGCTTGTGCTCGAATTCGCACTGCTCTATGACCCAGTTGTACAGCGGCCTGTGGGCCTCGTACTCAAGGGAGCAGAGGGAGTGTGTAACGCCCTCTATTGCGTCCTGTATGGGATGGGCGAAGTCGTACATGGGGTAGATGCACCACTTGTCCCCTTGATGGTGATGGGTCATGTGTATTATCCTGTACATGGCGGGATCCCTCATGTTGAGATTGGGCGACGCCATGTCTATCTTGGCGCGCAGCGTCCTGCTGCCGTCAGGGAATTCGCCGTCCTTCATGCGCTGGAACAGGTCCAGGTTTTCTTCGACGCTCCTGTCCCGCCAGGGGGAGTTCCTGCCTGGCTCGGTAAGGGTTCCCCGGTATTCCCTCATCTCGTCCTTTGAAAGGTCGCACACGTAGGCCACGCCCTTTTTAATGAGCTTCACCGCCAGCTCATAGCACTCTTCGAAGTAGTCGCTCCCGTAAAATACGTTGTCCCAGTGGAAGCCCAGCCAGGCTATGTCCTCCTGTATGGCGTCCACGAATTCCTCGTCCTCCTTGGTGGGGTTGGTGTCGTCGTAGCGCAGGTTGCAGCTGCCGCCGAACTTTTCAGCCATGGTGAAGTCGATGGCCAGCGCCTTTGCGTGGCCTATGTGCAGGTAGCCGTTCGGCTCCGGCGGGAAGCGGGTCTGTATGTGGGTAAGTCCCTTTTCCTTTATGTCCTCTTCGATGAATTCCTCGATAAAGTTCTTTGGCGCGCGTATCTCTTCCATGGTTATACAAAGGCCCTTTCAGTAAGCATTAAATAATCGGCATTATTACCATCAGTTGACAAGAGCACACAAGCCCTAAAGGCTTGTTTTGGGACGCTCCT
>OHGK01001978.1_pt1 | contig 9899 bp, 8 predicted proteins | sample 1567671 | NCBI WGS metagenome assembly OHGK01 (sample SAMEA3879577, study PRJEB24766) | human gut metagenome | biome: human-associated habitat; feature: feces | place: USA | collected 1985/1987 | reverse complement strand
TTATGACGGCCGCACCGGCGAGAAATTTGACCGCAAGGTAACGGTCGGCATCATTTACATGATCAAGCTGCACCACATCGTCGACGAGAAGATGCACGCGCGTTCGGTCGGACCGTACTCTCTGGTTACTCAGCAGCCGCTCGGCGGTAAGGCTCAGTTCGGCGGACAACGTTTCGGCGAAATGGAAGTTTGGGCTCTGCAGGCATACGGCGCAGCCTACACTCTGCAGGAAATGATGACCGTCAAGTCCGATGACGTCAACGGCAGAACCAAGGTTTATGAAGCGATTGTCCGCGGCGAAGAAGGTTTTGAAGCCGGTGCGCCGGAATCCTTCAACGTTTTGGTTAAGGAAATCAAATCCCTGTGCCTGAACATCGAATTGCAGAACGAAGCCGTTTAGAATTGGAGATAAAAAATATGAATGAAATTATGAAATTTTTTGGTCAGCAGCCGGCCAACGGAGATTCTTTTGATGAAATCAAAATCTCCATTGCCTCTCCTGAGCAAATCCGTTCCTGGTCTTACGGCGAAGTCAAAAAGCCCGAGACCATCAACTATCGTACTTTCAAACCGGAAAGAGACGGCTTGTTCTGTGCCCGCATTTTCGGACCGGTCAAAGATTACGAATGTTTGTGCGGCAAATACAAGAGAATGAAATACCGCGGCATCGTCTGCGAAAAGTGCGGTGTGGAAGTTACCCTCTCCAGCGTTCGCCGCGAGAGAATGGGACATATCGAACTGGCCGCGCCGGTTGCCCACATCTGGTTTTTGAAGTCGCTGCCGAGCCGTATTTCGATGCTGACCGACATCAGCGTCAAGTCGCTTGAGCGCGTTCTCTACTTTGAAAGCTACATCGTGATCGAACCGGGACTGACCCCGCTTTCCATGTATGAAATGCTGTCGGAAGAGCAGTATCAGGAAGCGATTGACGAATACGGTGAAGATTCTTTCCGTGCCGGCATCGGTGCGGAAGCGATCAAGGAAATCCTTGCTTCGATCGATTTGGAAGCGGAAAGAAAAGCGATCCGCGCCGAACTGAAGGACAACGCTTCGGAAGCTAAACGCAAAAAGCTGGTTAAGCGCTTGAAGATTATTGAGGCGTTCCTGAACTCGAACACCAAGCCGGAATGGATGATCTTAGACGTGCTGCCGGTTATTCCGCCGGAACTGCGTCCGCTGGTTCCGCTTGACGGCGGCCGTTTTGCCACTTCCGACTTAAACGATTTGTACCGCCGCGTGATCAACCGCAACAACCGTTTGAAACGTTTGCTTGAACTGCATGCGCCGGACATTATCGTCCGCAACGAAAAACGCATGCTGCAGGAATCGGTTGACGCTCTGTTTGACAACGGCCGCCGTTCGCGTGCCATTACCGGTACCAACAAGCGTCCGCTGAAATCTTTGTCCGACATGCTGAAGGGTAAACAGGGACGTTTCCGTCAGAACCTGCTCGGCAAGCGCGTCGACTATTCCGGCCGTTCGGTTATTACCGTCGGTCCGGAACTGAGACTGCAGCAGTGCGGTCTGCCGAAGAAGATGGCGCTGGAACTGTTCAAGCCGTTCGTTTACGCCACTTTCTTTCAGCAGGGCAATTCCGCGGATACCCGCATTTCCGACGACCGAATCGCCCATGGGGAAATACGCGGCGCAGCCAACTGGTCCCCCCGCAACTCGGACGGCACCTACCGCGGCATGAAGCCCGCCTCTTTCGGCCTCATTCTTTCCCGCAACACCATGTCTGTACGCATCGGCAACCGGGCCGGGCTGGGCAACGTCATCCAGTCCGCCGAGCTGGCCGGGTTCCATGGAAACGTCTCCAAGACTCCAGCCCTGTTCCTGGGCACCTGGGAAGCTTCCCCCCTGGACGTAGCGAGCGCCTACAGTGTGTTTGCCAACGGCGGCGTGCGTCCCACGCCATACATCATCGACCACATTACGGACTCCAAAGGGCAGCCGCGCTTTGCCATCACCAAGAGCAGGCGCGCCGTTTATTCCCAACGCGCGGCCAATATCACCTCCTCTATTCTCCAGCAGGTCTGCAAGCCCGGAGGCACTGCGGGCAGAATCACCGCCCTGGGGTTCAAAGCGCCGTGCGGAGGCAAGACAGGCACTACGAACAATTACACGAACGCCTGGTTCGCAGGCTACACCTCCAACCTGACATGCAGCGTCTGGGTGGGATTTGACACCGCCACCAAGATTCTGGAAAAAGGGTACGGCGGCACGCTGGCTCTTCCCATCTGGACGGATATCATGCTGGCCTCCCAAAAGGAAGGCTATCCCTCCAACGCGATCCGGACCAGGGCAGCCTCGGAAGGCCAGGCCGTTCTCGTATGCCGGGAATCCAACCAACTGGCCCATTCCGGCTGCCAATACGCCAAAACGGCCTATTATGAAACAACGGTAGGCTACCAGGCCCCGTCCAAAATGTGTGAAAAGCATATTCCCCTTGCGGAGCCGGGCTCGGAAGAAGACATTCCCTATGCAGAGCCGCTCGACAGTTCCGACGACAACATTCCGCTGGCCGAACCCGTAGATGAAACGGACGGCATCCCCTACGCCACTCCCATCTGATCCACCACCTTCCATGATTCCCCCCTTCATTCCCTGGCTTCTGGCCGCCCTGCTCCTGCTTGCCTGCCTGGCGCTTCTGGTCGCCCTGCTGCGCTACCGGGACCGTTCCGTCCGCCTGGAGGCGGAATCCCTCTCCTGGCGGGAACGGGCGGAGGACAGGACGCAGATGCTCCGCACCGCGGAAGAAGTGCTCAGGAATTCCTTTGCCGGCATCAGCGCGGAAATCCTTCGCAACTCGGAAAAACAATTCCTCAATCTGGCGGAAACGCGTCTCCAGAACCAGCACCAGCAGGCTAGGCATGATCTGGAATCCCGAAAGCAGGCCATTGAGTCCCTGCTCAAGCCGGTGAGTGACTCCCTCAAGTTGGTCCAGTCCCGCCTGGGAGAAATAGAAAAGGAGCGCGTGGGCGCTTATGCGGACCTGAAAACCCAGATACGCTACATCCTTTCCGGCAATGAGGCCCTGAAGAACGAAACAGCCAGGCTTTCCCAGGCCCTGCACCATAACAACGCCCGCGGCCAGTGGGGAGAACTCCAGCTTCGCCGTGTGGTGGAACTGGCGGGCATGGTGGAATATTGCGATTTCACCACGCAGCAAACCCGTTCCAGAGAAGAAGACAGAATCCGCCCGGACATGGTCATCCATCTTCCGGGAGGACGCTCCATCATCATTGACGCCAAGGCTCCCATGACAGCCTACCTCCATGCCGGAGAGACGGACAGGCAGGAGGAACGGAGCCAGTGGATGAGCCGTCACGCGGCGGACGTCAAAAAGCATTTGCAGCAATTGAGCGCCAAAAACTACTTCGCCCAGTTTTCGCCGTGCCCTGAATTCGTCATCATGTTCCTGCCGGGGGAAGCCTTTTTCCAGGCAGCTCTGGAAGCCGACCCGTCCCTGATCGAATTCGGCGCGGAAAACAGGGTTATCCTGTCCACACCCTCCACATTGATCGCACTGCTGAAAACCGTAGCCTACGGCTGGAAACAGGAACAACTGGCGGACAACGCCAAAAAGATTTCTGAAGCGGGAACGGACCTGTTCGATACCTGCGCCATCCTCACCGGGCATTTTTCCTCCCTGGGCAAAAGCCTGAACCAAGCGGTCAACCAGTACAACAAGACCGTTTCCTCCTTTGAGCACCGGTTCATTCCGCGGGCCCAGAAATTGAAGAATCTGGGCGTCACGTCATCCAAGGACCTGCCTTCCGGTCTGGAAGACATCACCTTGCGGGCAAAGGGCACAGACGTACAGGAAGAAGAGTGAAAACGGACAAAAAGAAGCTTTGCGCAAAGCTTCTGCACCAGGCCTCCGGCCTATTCGGAAACCTCGTCCCCCTGTTTCAGAACCGGAAACGGCAGGTTTTCCTCATGTTCCAGGCAAAAGGACAGCTCCTGCACGGAACCGCACACAGGCACATGGAAAGCGTCGAGGGCGGCACGGGTACTGTACCCCCACCCTACCAGGACCAGCCGGGTGCCGGCATTTACGGCCGTATTGCCGTCGTGGGCGGAATCTCCCACCATGCATGCCTCCTCCGGTTTCCTGCCCCATTCATGGACGATGGACAGCAGGGAATCCGGCTCCGGCTTGCGGGGAAAATGCTCGGAAAAACCCATTACAATCCGGAAAGGCACATCCGGAAAGACGTGATGCACCAGAGGCACGGTCACCACGTGCGGCTTGTTGGACAGAACGCCGAGGGGATGGCCTTCTTCCGCTAGTTGCAGGAGCATGTCACGAATGCCAGCATAAGGAACTGTTCCGTTTTCCCAGGTATGCCGGTATTCCCGCATAAAACCCGCATGCAAGGCTTCAAAGGCGGATTCCGGAACGGGTCCGTTAAAATATCCACGCAAGGCGGCCACGCACAGCTCCCGGGCGCCCCGCCCAACCATTCCGCGAATCGCTTCTACGGAATGTTCCGGGCATCCCAAGGATTCCAGAGCCAGGTTCAATCCGCGGGCAATGCCGGGAATGGAGTCCACCAGCGTTCCGTCCAGGTCAAAGACAAAACCTGTTTTCATAGCCTCAGTGGCAGAATCCGCGTTCCGACGTCTGCGCGAATTCAATGATGCGCTGCAGGCAGGGATTTTCCCCGTAAGGAGACTGTAAAAGTTCCTCGATGGCCTCATGCACCGTCAGTTTTTTGTTGACGAAAAGCTTCTTATAGCACATGCGCACGGCCCGCAGGTCTTCCTCTGAAAAACCGCGCCGCTGCATGCCTATGGAATTGACGGCGCGCGTAACGGCGGGATGGCCTTCTACAATGGTGTAGGGCAGCACGTCCTGGGCCACGCGGGCCACAGCGCCCACCATGGCATGCTCTCCAATCCGGACGAACTGGTGCACGGCGCAGCATCCCGCCAGAATGGCGTAATCCTCCACCGTTACATGCCCGGCAGCCGTCGCAAAACCGGAAAAGATGACATGGTTGCCAATCTGGCAGTCATGACCGGCATGGCAGGATACCAGGAACAAGTTGTTGTTTCCGATCCGCGTTCTGCCGCCAATATCCGTAGCACGGTTGATAGTGGCGTTTTCCCGGAAAACGTTGTTGTCCCCCACTTCCAGATAAGTGGGTTCGCCCCGGTACTTCAAGTCCTGGCTTTTCAGCCCAATGACGGAGAATGGAAAGAATTCATTGCCGCTGCCGAAGGAGGACGGGCCGTCAATGACCACGTGGCTGTGAAGCACGCATCCGGGCCCCAGCTTCACCTGCTCCCCGACAACGCAAAAAGGGCCTATTTTGACATCATCCGCAATTTCCGCAGTAGGATGCACTACCGCCGTTGGGTGTATTTCTGGCATGGCGCCACAAGTATGAGAAAATTTCAGGTGATGAAAAGACTAAATCCCGCAAAAACGGCCTTTTTGTCACATTTGCGAGGACGCCTGCACATAGGCCTCCATGTCCGGAAGCCAGGGAAGAATCAGGAAGTACATGATCTGCAAACACAGAATGATCAGGGCCAGGGTCATGGCCACCTTGCGGAAGGAGAGGGGCTCGTTCAATACGTCCGTCGTTCCCAGTCTTCTGTCCCACGGCGTGAAGCCGAAACGGCGTACCCACCACCAGGAAAAAAACAGGGCCAGCATCGTCAGAGTGGGGGCGAAACACCCCAGGCCCAGCACCATCACGAACAGAGAGCGCCTGAACGCAGTGGAGAAAGACAGCCTGTTTCCCAAATAGTCGCGCACGGAAACGCCGAGCATGGATTTGCCGGGCGTCGTACCCAGCGTGCTCAGGAAAAGAGCCTCAATAAGCGTCATCGGCAGGCAGATGTAAAGAAGAGCTTCATACGTGCCCGGCAGCAGTCCGGGCTGGAATCCTATACCGAACAGCCTGAGCAGGGCCAGATACAGCGTCATGTGCATCATCACGTCAGCCATCCTTCCCAGAAAACGGACGTAAGGGTAAGGAACGACCAGAACCACTTCATTTTCCGCCTCCGGAGATTTTTCCCCAGCCTCCGCCATGGAACGTTCACCACCGGATTCCTCCGGTCCAGTGAGCACGCTATCCTCTCCGGGGGCGGTTTCCTTCATGGTTCGGCGTTTCTCTTCATCTTTCCGGTCAAACATTTCCTTCATCACAGGCAGTTCACGTATTTGCACCCATTCGTCACACCCGGCATGCCAGGCGCGGGCGGTTTCCGGGATCAGGCCCGCCTCCAGCATGGAAATGACTTCCACTTCCGGCAAAGGCCCCTTTTTTTCATGATCCTGAATCCAGTAAATATCCATGAGTCGCTTCCGTTTACATGCTGCGGAGGGAACGGGCCGGATCCTGGCGCGCCGTGATGAGAGCGGGAATGATGGAAGCCACGACGACCATCACGAAGGCCTTCACCGCCTGCCATGCCAGTTCTCCCCAATCAACCACCACCGGGATATTCGCCGTGCCGTGGAAGGCCACGGGAAACGGATCAAAGCCTATTCCCGCCAGAAAACCCTGGATCTGCATGCGGTATTCCAGCACGAGCAGCCCCAGTCCAACGCCCAGAAGGGCCCCTGCAAAACCGATGATCACCCCCTGCCACAGGAACACGCGCACCACCTGGAACGGCGTGGCGCCCAAAGCCTTCATGACGGCGATCTCCCGTTTGCGCTGAATGGAGACGGTAAACATCACCGCCATAATGCAGAACGCGGATATCAGGGAAATAAACGACAGGACAAAACTCATCATCATGCGTTCCTTCTGCATCAGTTCAAACCATGAATTGAACCGGTCGTGCCAGGTTTCCAGAACCCAGGAAGAAGCAGGCTTCTCCTTTTCCAAAGCCTGCATCACTGGGGCCAGCATGGTCTCCACATGGTAGGGATCATCCACCCGCAAGGCCACGGCCTGCACCACATCATCCTCATACCCCAGCAATTCCTGGCCGATGACCAGGGGAATGAACAGGTCCGGGCTGGGCGTGTGTTGGGAGGCGCGGTAAATGCCGATGATTTCCAAATCCTTGGGCATCACCAGCTCCTTAATTTTACGGAAGCATTCCATATCCGCCTCATTGCGCCGTTCGGCGGTGAATCCGGCCAAAACAGCTTCCCATTCCTTGCCCGTACCTTCCGGAAAAGCTGCCTTGCCTCCCTCCAGGGCCTCCCCTTCATTGAGCAGGCCGATCATGTCCAGCAGGCCGGAGCGTTCCGTATCCCTGCGGGGGACGGCCAACAGGCTGTTCAGAGTGGCGAACGCCTGGTCCACGGACGCCTGGGACACCTCTTCACGCCCCTGCTCCGCTTTCAGAGATTTTCCCCATTTCTTCAGCTCATCCAGCTCCGCGGCGTTTTTTTCCGCCAGCAGAGGTAGTTCCGTCTGCTGATAGGCGTGTGAAATTTCCTGAAAATTCCGGGTGGTGTACACGCGCACGGTATCGCCCACATTCAGGCCCATGTTCTCCGCCACGATGGAAGAAATGACTGCCTTTTCCCCCATGTCCAGATCGGCATTTCCGGAAACGATCAAATGCTTCAAATCCTCAAGCTGTGCCGCATTTTCCGTATCAATGGCGCGGAAAAAGCAGGGCCTCTGCTTCCCCTGTACGTCCACCAGCGCATAATCCTCAATCAGGGCATACGTGGACTGGACGCCGGGAACGTGCCTGAGCCTGCCGCTCAGCTCCACCCAGTCCGGAATCACTTCACGGACACCGAAATCATTCCTGTAACATACCTGCACATGGGGGGAATGCGCGAACAGGTTGCCCTGAATTTCCTTCTGAAGACCTCCCATGACGGACAACACGACAATGAGCACCATCACCCCCAGAGAGACGCCCAGCAGGCAGATCAGGGTGATGATGGAAAAGAACGTGCGCAGCGGATTCAAATACCGCAGCGCCAGACTCAGACTGATGTACCGGCTCAATAGGTTCTTCATGAATAACGCGGCACACCTTGCCTGATGCACGCGGCCTTTCCAAGCTTAAAACATGTCCCGGCCCGGACGTTCACTTCTTAACGCCTCCGGCGGCTTTCCATTCCGTACACAGCCAGCGGGCTACGGAAGCGATCGTCCCCTCGCAGACGGCGGGAGAATCCTTGGAATTCATCACGAAAACAGTCACAGCCATTATCCTGCCGCCGGGCAGTACAATGATCCCGGCGTCATTGATGGCGGAAACGGCGCCGTCCGGCAACGTTCCTCCCGTTCCGGTCTTGTGCGCCACCACGTATTCCTTCGGCAGCAGGCCCTTCAACCGCTCCGCCCCTGTAGCGCAGGAAGCCATCATATCCCACAAAAAAAGCTGTGTATCCTTTTTCAATATCTTCCCCTCGTCAAACATCCGGAACAGGGAGGTCATGGCGGTGGGACGGGCGGAATTGGAATACTGCCATTCATGATTCCGGTGTGTGTCCGCCTCCGTGTATTTGACGTTCATGTTCTCCACCCCCCATTCCTTCAAATCCTTTTGAACGTTTGCGGGGCCGCCTATCAGGGAAAACAGGATGTCACAGGCGTTATTGTCGCTTTCCTGCACGGAAAAACGCAACAATTCCTTCAGTGGAAACTCGCCGCCCTGCGGAAAGCGGTCCCTCAAAGGGCTCCATGTTTTTTCCGGCAACTGGTCCCTGGTCACTTTCACCTTCTGATCCAGGTCCAGAACTCCCTGGTCCACCCGTTTCAGCACAGACAGGGCCAGCGGGAATTTATAAACGCTCTGCATGGGGTAAAAAGCTTCGTCCCCCACAGAGACGGATTCGCCCGTGTCCAGCATGACGGCGGAAACGCCCACATGCGCTTTCAGCGGACGGACAATTTCCCGGATGGCGACGGAATCCCTTTCCGGGACCTCGGCGGAAAAGGAAACTGTTGCCATAAGCAGGGCACAGGAACACAAGACTCCGTTCCGTAAAAAAGAACCGGAAAAAACCATAGGCATGCATTGCATACTCAGACTACGGAAACTGCAACAGCAATCCATCAGACGACCAGCGTTTTTCCGTCATGCCGCAAGCCGGGCAGAATCCTTGCCACATCTCCCGCTTCCTGCTAAGAACGAAAACATGCCCCCGGTACTTTCTGAAACCCTCATCTGGTGCGTCACCCTGCTCCTGTTCGGCATGGGACTGATCGGCACACTTATTCCCATGCTGCCCGGCATCATCATCATTGCGGCCGGCTGCATCTGGCAGGGAGTCATGGGCAGCCAGACCCTGGCGTGGTGGGAGTGGACCGTGCTGGCGCTTCTGGTCGCGGGAGGACTCGTCATTGACAAGCTTTCCGGCGGCATGGGAGCCAAAAAATTCGGCAGTACCTCGGCAGGAATCTGGGGCGCCGTCATCGGAGCCATTGTGGGCGCCATCCTGTTCACCCCCATTGTCGGCCTTCTGGTCATGCCGTTCCTGGGGGCACTCCTGGCCGAACTTATTTTCGCCCGCAAGGACATTGCCGCCGCATTCAAGGCCGGGTCAGGCGCCGCCCTGGGGATGCTTACGGGGCTTCTGCTTGAATTCACCTGCGGCCTGCTGATTATCGCCTGGTTCTGCTCCTGCTATTTCCTGTTCTGAACCAGGTAGGCCACTCCCATCCCTGTCATTAAAAGTTAAAACTTTAATGTAATCAGGAGAAGGATTTTTTAAATGGAATAAATTCCTGTTCCGGCAATCGGCTATAATTAAGGCGTTGATTCTAGCGCAATTTTCATTTTTATTCTGGTATTTCTAAGAAATTTATTGGAAGGGATAAGGTCTTTTCTTGTGTATTACCTTCCATTTCAAAAATAAAATGAATCCTAACGTTTCAGGCGTCTTTCATTTGGGCGACAGAAAGTTCTACATTGTCCGCAAATCACTTAACAATACTGGTTTACAAGACAAT
>OHGK01001977.1_pt1 | contig 9907 bp, 9 predicted proteins | sample 1567671 | NCBI WGS metagenome assembly OHGK01 (sample SAMEA3879577, study PRJEB24766) | human gut metagenome | biome: human-associated habitat; feature: feces | place: USA | collected 1985/1987 | reverse complement strand
CCGGCTCGAAGGCAACGTCTCCATCATGCCCGGAAACGAGCCGTTCAACCACCCGGAAGCGGTGGAGCTCATGCGCATGACGCACGCGCTTGCTCCGGAATATTACCCGGATACGGATTATGACTGGCCGACGACAGGAATCGCGCTGATGGGATGCGCGGAACGGGCGGAGGCGTTTGCACTGCTGCGGGAGTTCGGCGCAAAGCGCCTGATGCTGACGCTGCACGGCGCGCAGGCGCACCATGATGAGATCGTGCGTAACCCGCACGGCTTTGAAAGGATCTCCGCAATGGCTGACCTGCTGCATGCGGAAGGGTTTGGCGTTGCTTTCAACTTGATGCTCAACCACGGCCTGATCGAGGATTGGGACGCGGTCTGCCGCTTTATGGAGGAGAAGCGCTGTGCGGCTGCGTACCTGACTATCCCGCTGTACCTGCCTGCCGAACGTCTGCGCGCATTCCAACAATACCGGGCGACATATGCCGATTGCCAGCGCCTTCGGGGCAGGCTCGGCTGCGCTGGGATCGACGAAGCGCAGTTCTTTCAGAACGTTGAAGCCTTTTGCGAGGCTACTGTGCGGGAGCGCGCCCTGCGGGAGGGCTGGGATTATGCCGCGCGCGAGCGGGAGAAGCTGGATTGGGCTTTCTTCCATATTACGCAAGCGCTTGAGCTTTATTATGGCAACGCGGGCATGCACACAAAACGGCTCGGAAACATCGCCGCAATGACGAGCGAGGAGATTTATCAGGCGATTTTGCCCTGCCGCGCAAATTACGATTATTCCGCTTATTATGATCTTGCGGAGCTGCCATCCATCGCGGCTGTGCTTGCGGCAAACCCGGTACGGGAAAACTATGTTTACCCGGATGCGGAGGGCTGCCTATATCGCTGGCTCGACCAAATGGGCGTGCCGGACATCCTCATCTGAATTATGCCTCCATATCTCGCCCGCATCAGCGGCCTGATGCCGCCTGTGGTAAGGAACCCCATGGGCATCACGCCAAGGGACTCGGCACGCAGTATTTCTTCTGTTCCTGCCACGGTTATAAGGCCGCGGGGGTATGCCCCCGCGCACTGGGGACACCCCCATTGCAGGCGGCGAACGGAGGCTGAGGTTGATGCGAATTTGCAAAAAACGCTTTACAAATCGCGGGCGATACAGTATAATAATTCCTGCGCGAAAGTGTGGGGTTTCGCCCGGTATTCCGGAGCGAACTGCCAATTTGGACTTGGGGCTTTAGCTCAGCTGGCTAGAGTGCCACACTGGCAGTGTGGAAGTCAGGGGTTCGAATCCCCTAAGCTCCACCACGAAAACCGCCTGAAACTCTAGGGTTTCGGGCGGTTTTTCATATGCAGAGTACACACAAAAGTACACGATTACAAAATTTTAGAGAAAGCGCCCTCCACGATTTTTGCTGTCTTTTCCAAGTCGCCTTCGGCTTCGTGCTTGTATCTCCCCGTATCCATGCTCTCAGAGTGACCGATCATCTGCTTTAGTAAGTCCTCGGGCAGTTCGGTCTTGACGAGGCTCACCGTCGTATGGCGCAGTTCGTGCAGGGTTGGCTTTATCCCGTGCTGGTCGCGGTAGTGCTGCCATTGCTTGTACATGGCGTTTGCGTCCATCTGGTTGCCATCCGGCCCCGGAAAAAGCCATGCTCGGGTTGCTATGCCCAAGCCCTTTAAGCTCCACCATGAAATAAAACCGCCTGAAACCCTAGAGCTTCAGACGGTTTTGTTTGGAATAGGTCAAAAACACACTTGATTTTTGAAATCCTTATTCTTATGATTCCTCCTGATTTCTCCAGCTCCTGCGCGTCAGGAACAGAGAAAGACTTAGCATCGCGCAAAGGAGCATCATGATTACCCACACGCCAGCAGAATGGAATCGGACGCCGGTATTGGGTGTCACTTTTTCGCGTTCCGCGTCCGTAGAGAGCATGCTCAGCTCCTGCGTGGTTTCCGTCGCGTTGGTGAGGGCATAGAGGCTGAAATGCGTCGTTTCAAAGGTGTACACATCGCCCTCGCGCGCGCCGTCCATTTTAGCAACCGTGCCGTCTTCGGCAATATGCCATACGGCAACCTCGCCCTCAAAGGAGGCAGGAATGGGCAATTTGACTACGATGCTGCCGACCAGCTCCGCGCCAAGGAGGGTAATATCGTAAACGCGAGCATCTGCCAGCGTCAGGCCGCTATCTGCGACGGCCTCCGCGAGAATGCTGCGCGCCGTATCGGCCGGCATCTGGTTGACCGAAAAAGCCGCATCGCCGATCAGCGTCCCGGCGTAGGAAACAAATTCCACGCCCGATGCTTCGTCATAGATCACAACCGTATCGGCATTCAAAGCGGGGGAAGCAGTCGGCTCAGCGGTGGGTTCTTGCGCAGGCTCGGGCGTCGGCTCAGCGGTGGGTTCTTGCGCAGGCTCGGGCGTCGGCTCAGCGGTGGGTTCTTGCGCAGGCACAGGCGTCGGCTCAGCGGTGGGTTCTTGCGCAAGCTCGGGCGTCGGCTCAGCGGCAGGTTCTTCCGTAGGCCCGGCAGTCGGCTCCTCGTTCGGCTCCGGCGTCGTAATTGCCTGCGGCTCCGTCGCTTCGCCTTCGTCCGCCAGGGCTTCGCTCATGCCAAGTGAGGAAAAGCAGAAAATGAAGATCAACATCCAGGCGCATAAGGCTCGAAGCCTCAATTTCCATGTCTTATTTTTCATAGTTCGCATCTCCTTCGCTGTTCTTTCCCTTCTTCCGCGCCCATACGAGCAGCAGGATCATGCCCAACGCGGACGCGGCCATCATGGCCAGGTAGAAGGGCAGGTTGTTCTCGTCTCCGGTTTGCACGTTGCCGCCTATGCCGGGCGGGGTGATCGGAGAGGTGGGGGAGATGGGATCGGCCGGGGGCGCAGGCTGGGCATAGCGGTTGGAAAATACCGCGGTTTCCACCTTTTCGCCCGCTGGGTTGTAGATCAGCAGCACGCTGGTCAGGCGACCATCGCTGCCCACATACACCTGCAGCATCACCGTGTACTGCCGCCTGTCATATTCATACCACTCCTCCGCGTCGATCACATCCTGTGTAAGGGTATAGTGGTAGGTGCCGGCCTGGCTGGCATTGAACTGCAAATCTATGGACGTGTTGCCGCGCAGGGTAAAGGCGTATTCTCCGTTCACGCTGCCATCCGGCATGGGCGCGCCCGTCTCCTCCGCCCGCAGGACGTAGTGGAATACATTGTCCACGCCCGTCAGGTTGGTTGAAAAGGTCTGCTCTACAGGAAGATGCGCCGTAACGCTCTCCGCATAGGCCGATGTCTGCATGCCAAGCAGCAGGATGACCGCCACAAGCAACGCGCCGATTCGCCTTCCGCATTTCATTCTTCTATCACCCCTCATGTTTCTTTTCCTCCCGATTGCTTCTTTGGCGACGCCGCAGAATAATAACCAATATGACCAGCAGCAGCAATACCGCCGCCAAAATCCAAAGCCACAGGGGCACTCCCAGGGATTCTTCCAGCCGGTCAACGCCCGTGCCCAAATTCGCCGCTTCTTCCGCCTCGGGATAGACCGTATCCGTCAGGCGGCCTACGAGGATATGCCGCCCATTGGTAATGTCGCTGGTGCAGGTGCTCAACAGCACCAGATTGTCCTGCGTGGTTACGTCCATTTCCCGTACATACATGGACTTTTCATAGACGCTGTCCAGATACGCTTGCTCTGCCGCGTCCGAACCGGCCTGTTGCCCCGGGTTCACTAGTGTGAATATATCATCGTAAGCGTCCACGAGCATGAACGCAAAAAATTCAATGCCATGATCCTTCCCGTCAAAGAACAAATTGCCGTAAGGATGCTCGTCAAAAAATGCCTGCTCCGCAAACAGCTCCACATCGCCGAACATCTTCCGATTTTCCATGTGGTGACCGTAAATGATGTTGTTATAGTCCGTAAAGCGAGGGTCGTTGGCGCAATGCAGAAAGATCGCGCCGCTCAGGGAATAATTCCCCTCAACGTCCGTATTGACGTATTTGCTGTTATTTTCCGCCTGCAAAAGCGGGTAGTTGATCTCCGTATCGTTCACGCGCAGCCAGCCGATCACCTCCGGGTTGATCGCCCGCAGTTCATCAAAGGAGCGGGTATCCTCCTCCGTGGGGATAAACGCCTCATACACCGTTGCTTCCGCCGCGTGGTACACCTGATTCGCGTCCCAAAGGGAATAGCCCGCCAGCAGCATAACGCATACCGTCAACGCCAGCGCGGCGAAGCTCACCACGCTATCCAGCAGGCCGATCAGCCGCCTGCAAGCCTTCTTCCATGGGGGCATTTTGTTCGCATTCCTTTCCCTGCCGGTGAAAAAGGGGATGCGGCAGCAGTGCCGCTCGCATCCCCTTGAGGTGTGTTCGTTAGTCCTCGTTATCCTGAGCATTACGGCGCTTCAACACCGTGAACAGCACGATCATGCCGCCCGCGATAGCAACCATCAGCACGTAGGGCAGGACATTCAGAATTACGCCCATCGGCGGTGTATAAACGCGAGTGTTTGTTACATCGACTTTGTTAGTCGATTCAGTCAGCGTACCGGGTACCTCGATAGCAGCAGTACTGACCGGCGCAGTTATTGTCCCGGTTTGAGTACCGAATTGGTATTTAGCAGAAGCGGTATAGAACGGCACCGCGTTTTCTCCTACGGTGGTCGTCGATCCAACCGGATAGCCGACGAATTTCACCCACTCACCGTTTTTCAGGCTGAAGTTATACTCCCTGTGAGCGTTTATAAGGACTTCTCTGCCGTCACTATATATAGCTTTTGGAATGAAAGGATTAACACCTCCAGGAGTGACAAGAGTGAGAACGAACGAGAATTCCTGGTCAGGATCATCGCCGTCTATAACTGTTTTGCTGATCTTCAGAGAACCATTGCTATCATAGTCAGGGCCCTGCGAGCCTGCTTCTAATGCATAAGTATTTACAAATTTGAAGCCATCTGCTCCGACCTTCTCTTCTGGATCTAACGCAACACCATTATCGTTATGGGTCTTATAAACTGCTATATTTGATATAGCAAGCTTGCCGCCTGTATTCCCTGTAACGATAATTTCAACCATATATTGTGCATCCGACATGATCATCTTTTCGTGTTCGTTATTAATTTCGCCGGTCTGATTCTCCTTGACGGTGTATTTATACTCACCGGCTACTGTAATATTGCTAAACACAAGATTGCTGGTCTTGATGCCGCCTTTTTCGGCATCAGTATATGGGATATCAGCAATTGTCAGATCAGGTGCGTTCTTTTGCGTTATTTTGGTTACATCGTATTTGAATGTTGCCGCGTGACCAACTCCGTCAATATACTCCTTGGTTACATGTGCCGACGGTGTTGTTGGGTCTACCTTCCCATCTGCCGCGAATGCCGTTGCCGTCATGCTCAGCATCAGCATGAGCGCCAACATAATGCTCAAGAGTCTTTTCATTCCTATGGTTCCTCCTTTTAATAAATAAATATAATGTTGTTCTATGGTCAACTGGCAGCGGCGCATCAAATGCCCCGCGTCCGGATAACCGCGATGACCTTGCCTTTCACGTCCGCCAAATCCACGCATCCGTAAACCCGGCTGTCCGTTGCGCTGGGGCGGTTGTCCCCCAGCAGGAATACCTGCCCTTCTCCGACGGTCAGGGGAAAGCTGACTCCCTGCGCAAATTGCGTTGTGTCGTAGTAGATGTCCTGTGCCTGCTGTATTGCTCCGTTCACGATCAGGCCATCGGCGGTGATGTCTACGCTGTCGCCCTCCATGGCAACCACGCGGCCCGTCACCGTATTGCCCTCATACTGGATCACCGCGACGTCCCCGATCGCGAACAGCTTATCCAGCCGGTAGTACACGGCCAGGTCGCCGTCGCGCTTCATCGACACATCCGGTATGCGCGCAACGCCGTAGACAAATGTGAACACGACAAAAATGCAGCCCAGGATCAACGCTATCTTGAGGACAAGCTGCATGACGTCCAGCACAAGAGAGTATTTCTTCTTGATGGGCTTGCGCGGACTCGCCGTTTGCGGAGCATGTTCCTCCATTATGACACCCCCTCCTTTTGATTGATATTTTTCACTCAAGAAAGAGTAGGCATGGTATGTCCGCGAAAGCGTACTTCTGCGTATTGACAGAAATGTCTCCAAATGGGATAATAATCTCAACGGAAATGGGAAAAAATGGTATGTCCGTGAAAGTACACTTTTACGGACTTTTTTCATGTCATAATGGACTTTGCGGGAGCGTCCCCTCGTTCATCTGCTTCACATGATCGTAAAAATATGTGCGGCCTACCTGCAGCGTTTCCAGCGCCTGCGGCAGGGTGATCTCCCTTTCCTGCCATTGCCGCGCGACAGCCTCGAAATTCTCCGGCAGCGGCCTGCCCTTTCTGCCGAAACGCACGCCCTTTGCCTTGGCCGCCGCGATGCCCGCCGCCTGCCGCTCGTGGATGTTCTCCCGCTCCACCTGCGCGACGTAGCTAAGAATCTGCAAAACCAGATCGGTCATGAAGGTGCCGGTCAAATCCTTATCCTTCTTGCGGGTGTCCAGCAGGGGCATATCCAAAACCACTACGTCCGCGCCGATCTGCTTGGTGATCCGCCCCCATTGCTCCAATATCTCCGTGTAATTGCGTCCCAGCCGGTCGATGGAGACGATAAAAAGCGTATCCCCCGCCCGCATACGGCGAATCAGCCGGCCATATGCCTGGCGGCAGAAATCCTTGCCGCTCTGCTTTTCCACGACGATCTGCTTTTTCTCCAAGCCTGCATTCATGAGCGCGTTGATCTGCCGGTCAAGGCGCTGCTCCCTGGTCGATACTCGCGCGTAGCCATACTTGCACATTGCACATTTCCCTCCAATCTCCAAAATCAAAAAAGACAACCCGTGTGAGCCTGTCACATCAGGTTGCCTTTTCTGATTTTGGCCTATTCAACTGATTCCTCCGGCATTCTGGCTTTTCGCAAAACGCCGTGCAAAACATATCGCGCGTTATCGAATTCATAGCTGCAGGTGGACAGCGTCAAAATACGCTCGCCCTGACCCGGCACAACCTCTGTTTCAATACTCGACCGCTCCTTGATGACCTCCCGCCATGCGTCAAATTCGTCCTCGTCCTGAAAGACAATTTTCCATGCGCCGCTGTCGCTTCGGGCCACATGCCCGGAAAAGATTTCCACCACATACCGCGCTGTTTCTGTGATCAGCAGAAAGCGGGGATGCTCGTCGTAGTAGCTCTGCTTTTTGAATTCGCTCAGCCCGCCGAACATGGAGCCGTCCTTGCGGTTATGGGCATAGATGATGCTATGCCAATCCGAAAAATCCCCGGCGTTTTCCGCGTCCAAAAACGGGCAGCCGGCTTTGTTTTTCGTTCCGTCAAAGAGGTAATTTAAGTATTTCGCGTTATCCTCCGCCTGCGCCACGGGGTAATTGATCTCGCTGCCCTCCAAAACCAGCCAGCCGACGATTTCGGGATTGATCTCTCGCAGCCGCTCAAAATCCACCTCCGGCCAGATGATGCCGGGATAATCGTATTCCAGGGGCATCGGTGCGGGTGATGGCGTAGCGGCAGAGGGCGGTATTGCGGATGGCGTCGCAAAACCAGCCGCCGTCTCTGTTGGAGATATGGAAACAAATTCGTCCAGCTTTGTATAGGCCGTGCTGCTTTGCAGGTATTCCCTGCCCTGTACCCATACATGGTAAGCGGCATAAAGAAACACAGCCATGAGCAAGCAGGCCGTGATTGCGATGCATTTCTTTCTCATCGTGCGTCCTTTCATGGGTTAGGGCGGATCGCCCCACCGCTTGCTTTATCCTATCTGCATTCGATAGAACAATCCATATTTAGGATGCGCAGGCCAATAAACCGCCTGCGATCAATACTGGACGCCCATCTTCGTCCATGTTTGATTTTTTTGTGCAGCCGCGCAGCTTTCCACTGAAAATCGTACCATAAATCCTTTGGCGCGTCAATTAGATGGATTAGCCTAAATCCATTACAACGACTTTGCGCCCAGGCGTTAGGCGGCGACATGGACGACCATCCATTTGTCCCTGAAGTCAAGCGCTGAATGGAAACCCGTCCCATGCCATATCAGGAGCCAGCCTTTTATGGATTACGGTGCCCGGTGTATATCCATTCTTTTGCGGTTGCACACAAAAACCGGACACTGTAAAACTCCTGCTGCTTTTTCCATCGCATACGCTCTTGGCGGGCAAACAATGGAACCGTGAATGTTTGGCTGCGCTCGCCGCAAGCTGTTGGCTGTTGATTGTATTTTTGCTGTTTGATATACTGTGTGCAAAGGAAATTCATATTTATAGGATGGTGCGTTTTGAAAAAACAGTTGAAGCTATATGTCCCTGAATACCGCGACCTGTGGTACCGGCAGAAAATATTGGGCGATGCTGCTACTATGGACTACAATAAAGGGTATGACCTGGATTTCAAGGGATACCATAAAGACAGCGGCTGCATTGAGTTCCCTCCGGAGCAGTGGAGGGACTGGTATGATTATTTCATCGGGCAGGAGCCGAAGCGGTTTTACGCCTATGTGACCCGCTTGCACGATGGCGTGTTTATCGGGGAAGTAAATGTCCATAAAAGCAATTCTGCACCGTGGTATGAGATGGGCATTGTTCTGGAAGCCGGGTTTCGGGGGCAGGGCTATGCCATCGAGGCGTTGGAGCTGCTTTTGCAGCATGCCTTTGTAACCCTAAATGCAGAGGCTGTCCACAATAATTTTGAGGGTACGCGCGAAGCTGCCATTCGCACCCATCTTGCAGTCGGGTTCACGGAATGTAAAAAGGAAAACGGAATTGTTGAACTGCTGATCACCAGGGAGCAGTATTTCGCAAAATAGGCCGCTTCTCCCTGCTGAGCCAACGCTGGGCTCCGAAATAGGAATGCGTTCGCGCCTTGCGGCACGGCGAAGAGAAGCAGAGTGCCGGAGCGCGGATTCTATGCCCATAAAATCCGCGTTTTTCCGGCAAAAAAGGCGTTGACATCGGAAACATGGGATGATAATATATTATGTATAAACATTCAAGCGCAAGGAAGAAACCAAGTAGGCGGGCGCTTTGCTCCAAAGAGAGCTGCCGGGCGGTGCGAGGCAGTGGGGCAGCGTGCGTTGAATACCTTTCGGAGCGGCTTGCTGAACCAATATAGTAGGCAATGCCGGGAGCGCCCGTTACAGCGCGAGGATATGTCAGTATCCGTTTGAGGCTGCCCTTTGGGACGGTAAAATGAGGTGGTATCACGGGCCTGCTCGTCCTCTGCAAGATGCAGAGGACTTTTTTTATCCGTACCCAGGAACATAGAAAAAGGAGAAAACAATGGAAAAGTTAACGCAACAAGAACAAGTTCGTCGTCAAAAGATGCAAGATCTAATTGACATGGGTATTGATCCATTTGGATCTCGTTATGATCGTACTTCAAATTCGGGTATTATCAAATCATCTTATGAAGACAAGACAAAAGAAGAATTAGATGAATTACAAGTAACAGTTAAAATTGCAGGTCGTATCATGACTAAACGTCGTCAGGGTAAGGCTGGTTTCATGAATATTCAAGATCGCGAAGGACAAATTCAGATCTATGTTCGTAAAGATGAAATTGGTGATGATCAATATGAAATCTTTAAGAAAAATGACATTGGAGATATTGTAGGTATTGAAGGTACTGTTATGAAGACAGATCATGGACAATTATCTGTTCGTGCTAAAAACTATACACACCTATCAAAATCTCTTCGTCCTTTACCAGAAAAATTTCATGGATTAACAGATGTTGAAGAGCGTTTCCGTCGTCGTTATGTAGACTTGATCATGAACCCAGAAGATAAGCGTATTGCACTAACAAGACCAAAAATTATTCGTGCAATCCAACATTATTTGGATGGT
>OHGK01001968.1_pt1 | contig 9927 bp, 15 predicted proteins | sample 1567671 | NCBI WGS metagenome assembly OHGK01 (sample SAMEA3879577, study PRJEB24766) | human gut metagenome | biome: human-associated habitat; feature: feces | place: USA | collected 1985/1987 | reverse complement strand
ATCTATATCACACTCCTTTTTGATTTAATATCGCATATTTTCTCTGTGCTTGCTTCAACCTTGTTTCGACTACCTCCATTAGGGATGTGGAACATCATATCCAATTCGGGATATTCAGTTTTCATAAAATCAGCCCACCGAAAGAGCTTCTTTTGTTCGTCTGCTTCATACTGTTTCATTATATTTAACCGAACCTCCTAAATTGTTCAATGCTATTTTTGACTGTGAGTATAGTTTTTCAATCTTATTTACAAATTCGTCGTTAATCACATCAACAGGAACAATAAATGCATATGCTATCAAGCCAAACTTGACGCATACATATTTCTTGCCATTAATCCCATCTCTTATAGTCAAACGCATATCGCCATTTGGCATATCGGTAAACGGAGCTAAATATTTTATATCAACAAATAAAATTCCCTCTTCGGTCGAAATTGGTATGACTATCTTATCTTTGATTGCTATTGTAATATCCCACATCTCAGCATCTGATTCATTTGGATCACTGTCAGACACTAAGATTGGAGGAGTGCCAACAAAAAATTCAAAGCAACACTTGTTTCTCTGAGTATCGTTAATATCATAGAGCTTGCATATGCTGTCTTCTGTCAGCATTGGTAAACCTGTGATAGGGTAGCAGGCGCTTCCGTCAGAAAGCCACTGCTCGTCATATTCGGCTTGATACACATAAAAGACTCCACTTTTCTTGCAGATGTCAAAGCACTTTTTTTGTTTTCATTATTTTTTAACTTCCTTTCTGTCACAGTCGGGTATAATTTTACCTATTCGGACTAATGCTGTGTACATACCGTAGCTGTAGTGAGTTTTATGCTTTTTGTTGTATTCGTCGATTTCACGCTGTTTTAAATCCAAGTTGTCAAGTTTTCTCTTTTTCATATGTATATATTCTCTCTATAAAAGTTAAAAGAGCAGCCGCACCTGCTCCGGCAATAACATTATGCAATTACAAGGCAATATTAAATTTTAGGAAGAATAATCAACGAAAGTTGTACTTTCTGATATATAGTAAAGCCGTGCGGAGCTTACTAACTGATTAATTAAGATTTGCAATAGTATTGCTCAAGAAGTTTTGTGCAATCTGCTTGAGCTTTTCGCCTTGCGCCGAATTTGTTTCACAAATTTTCTCAACGCTGTTAATAAATTTATCAAGCTGTGCTTGCAATTCATTGAAATAAAGCGTTGCAGTGACAAGCTCGGCATCTGCATTTTTATCAAGTCTATTTGCTAACTGCTTTGCTTTATCAAGAGCGGCTTGTCGTTCTTTTTCAATAGATTCAAGCTTTGCTTTGTAGTCTTTCTCAAGAGTTTCTTTCACACTTGATTTTGTTTTTTCTGTAGCTTGTTTAACAGCTTCTTCAACAGCGTTTTGTTTTTCTCTTTCAAATGACGCTTTTAAGCTGTTTATTTTGCTTTTTGCCGCTGCTTCAATTTGCGCTTGCGTTGGTTCTTGTACAGCAACCTCAACAGGCTTGCTTTCGAGTTCTTTAATTCGTTTGTGCAATAACTTGTTTTCCTCTGCGAGATTTTGTTTATCTGCTTGTAACGATTTCTGTGCATTGTTGCTGTCGTTAAGCTCATCACCGAGAAGAGCAAGCTGTTCGCCTTGCTGCTTGCTTTTTTCAACAAGTTCTTTAATTTCTTTGACCGACATACCAGCAAGGTCATTTTCTGCTATAATTTTAGTTCTGTCTACTGCACATACTTCTGTAAGTAATTGCAATTTAGTAATGCCAAGCTGTGCATTTGACTGCAAAACCGTACCGCCAAGCTTTTCGTATGTGCTGATGTAGTTGTATGCTTGTCTTCGTTTAATGCCGCAGGCTTGCTCTGTGTATGTATCAAATGTTTCAAAGCCGAGCGCTTCGTATAAGTGCTTATCTCTCATTAATTTAAGATTTTCGCACAAGCTAATCATTGCATTTGCAGCCGTCTGCTCTGCTGTGATTATTTTTTGATGAGTGTTTAGTGCTGACATTGTATCTGCTGACATTTCAGTGATGTTGAAATCAGCTATACTCATTATGCTGCTATTGTCTGACATTTTTCTTTACTCCTTTTCAATGGTTCTATTTTTGTTTTATACCATTTATCCATAAATTTTTTAACTTCGTTCGGATATGAGCAATTGTCAAATCCTCTGCACTGCTCAATTCTAAGTGTCACAGGATTAAGTTCAAGCGTAAAGTAAGGTTTTTCTTTTTCACTCATCTTACGAATGAAAAGTATAATTGTCTTTTCTGTTACTACTTTTTTTGCATAGGTCGCTACACAATGACATAGTGTTTTACCTTCGTCTTTTAAGTCATTGTGTCTTACGGGCGGCATAATACAGAAGTCTTTATCTTCATAGCTGTATAGATTACTGTATTTTTCATACTGTCGAGCTATCTGCGGAAGCTCTCCTTCGCTGAATTCTTTGTCGTTGACTATATCCGACGCTAAATCGTGAGCCTGCTTAAAATTTTTAGGGTAGAGGACTTCTAAATTCGATAAGTCATATTCGAGCAAGGTAGCGTTTTCTATATAGTCTTTATAATCTCTAAAAAATGTTCTCCTTGGGTCCCAATAGTAGCTATCATACTGTTTTGCGCAATTTTCGTTTTCCCATCGGCGGAAAAATTGACAAAATTTTCTTAGCGAGCTGTGCTCTAAAATTCTTCGCATATCATTAACCCCACAATTAATCATTGCGTTGATTGTAAAAAATTCTTTTAACTCTTCAATGTCAATTTTTCTGCCAGTTCGTTGATATGCTTTGTATAGTTGCAACTCAAGTATGCCGGGATTGAGATGCTTTAAAATTTTTAAATCATCTTTTGTAATCCCAAAACTTTTAGATAATGAGCCTTTCGTTAAGTTATATCCGTCGATATTACCGTTGTATCTATATGTAATGACATCTCTTGCAAGATTGATTAATCCGTTGTTAATGATATTATTAAGACTTGCAACTTTATTGACTGCGTTATATAACTTTTCAAACGCAATCGGGTTGCACAACCTTGCAATCTTGCCGTAGTCGATATGCCACTTGTTGAATCCTTTTACACGCTTAAATATCTTATTGAGTGTGCCGGGGTAGAGTTGCAAACTTGAGTTTACACTTTTATAAAAACCCTTTCGCCAGTCACCACCTTTGTAATCTTCGTCATATGTGTATTGTTCCTGCGCTCGCATTTCTTGTCCGTCAAAGTCGCAAGTTGTTCTTGAAAGTTCTTGCATAATGATGCGTGGCTTAATTCTGCCTTGACTGTATGCGTATTTGACAATAAATTCACGAGCACAAAATCTTGTTTCTTTGAACGGTTGTAGATACATTATTGTTTCTGTGTTACAAAAGCCGTTTGAATTCAAATATTTTCGATATGGTTTTGCAGTGCACTTTTTGTGACAGACAGGGCAAGTGACTTTATCTCCGCTGCGTACCTTGTTAATAGTAACCTCGTTACCGCATACGGAACATCTTGCAGTAGTCTGCTTTTTGCTGTTGGCATCATAAAACATATATCGGCTATATGCCATTACGGTATTATCAATCCATTTATGTACTGACTGCGGCAGTGGGCGAATTTCTGCTAATTCATAACTTATGCTGTCTTTAATTTTTTGATATTTATCTTTGAGCCTTTTTTGCCTGACTGCTTTTTGCCAAGCTATTATTTTTTTGATGCCTTTACCTTTTGCATATGATTTAGTATCTGACAAATACTCATCAATCACATTATCAGTATCAGCACTGAACGGATAATAGAATTGACGGCAGTAATAATCAACAGGCAAACTGCTTTCACTGACTGTGCCGTCTGATTTAACGATGAACCATTTGTCATCACCTTGCTTGTTTTTTCCGATGAACAGTCTATAGAGGAACTCCGCCGCCGGTGCAGGCTTAAACATATCAACTATAAGAGTTTTTTCACCTGTTGACTCATCAATAAAGGTATCATAAACATAATTGTATTCGTGTGTCGTATAATTGCCATACTTGTCTTTATGCTGAAACTCAACTACTGCTTGCATTACAGGTATGTCCGCACGGTTTTTGTTGATTTCTAACGCTAACAGCTTTTTTCTCTGCATTTATACTCACCTCACAGTAAATCCATAAGGTTTATAAAGCCTTGTTTTTCAGACTTTGTCGGGGCAGGAGAGGTGCTGTTCATTCGCCACACTTCCGGCGGCAATTCGCTCGGTTTTGGGATTGAGTAAAAGTCGCAAATAGCGTTCATAACTTCAACAGGATTTGCGATTTTCTTGCTTGTTATTTTCTTCACGAGTGCAGGCACTTGCATTTCTTCAACATTTAAGTCCTGCAATACAATTTCTGCGCTCTCCGGCTGTACTGTGATAATGTCGATAAGCTGTTGCATTACGTTCCATCCGTTAGAGTATTTTTTATAGTCTTTGCCTTGATTTTTTATGCAGTTGACTGCATTTTCTAAAATATTCATATAAATTCACCTTTTCTCTTGATTTTTTAAGAGAGAAAAGATATAATAAATACGGTAAATATTTTTATATCTTTTCACTTTGCCGCCAGCTGTGCATTAGCTGGCGGCTTTGTCTTTTGCGCTTAAAATGTAATCGACTTTGGCTCTGCAAGCCTTGATGTGTTCTGTTGTTGGATTTTCAAGGAGTTCCGCCATATCTTGTAAAATATACGGAATAGTGTCGATGAAGTCGGGATTATATCCTGTGCTTTCGCAGTCAGCGAGTTTGTGCATACATCCGATGTATTCGGTTGATACTTCCGTAAGCGGTACGATTTTATGATTTATATCGCATAAGCTCATTTCACCTGTTGCTGTTTTATGTATTAATCTGTTCATATTATCACCTTAATTTTTAACTGCATATTTGCAACAGCGGAGAAACTTCTTGCAATTGTGGACTATACGCTTAAATCCTGTTGCTCTGTTGTTAAGCTGATGATTGTCAAGGCTCTCTTTAGTTTCTGCTACATAGTTTAGTATGTCTTCGAGCCTTTCTGCTGTCACTGTATCAAGTCCCTGCAATGTCATTACCTCGCCGTCCTTAATGCGGATTTGTAAGTTTTCAAGCTTCATATTCGCTCCTTACCTCTCGTATGTGTCTAATACTTCGTGACTGTCCATTTCGCTCTCCGAATAACGCAAATTTAATTGTGCATAAGCAAAATCTTCATCCCATGAGCTTGTATATCCGTGCTGATTGATATATTCCCATTCTTTATAAACTTCTTCAAAAGTACCCTGCAAAACAACTTCTGTGTTTTCATTGATGTTATCATAAATCTCAACTTCATACTCATAATCGCTATAATCGTTGCAAGTTCTTTCTCTGATTTCTTTTGTTATTTCTGTAAAGCTTTTCATATAAATACCTCCGTTAATTTTTACTTTATTATTGTTGTTAATTTGATTCTGTCAGGATCAATCAAAAGTTCATAAGGCTCAACTCCCAGAACTCCCGCTGCTCTGACGATTTCTTCCAGCTTTAAATTCTGTGGCTTGTCGTTTTTGCGTGCTGAACAGGTAGCAGGATTAATGCCAAAGAGTTTGCTGATTTTTTCTCTGTCATAACCGATACAGTTCAATCTAAAGAAAAGACATTGTGCAACTCTTGACATATATTCTTGCTCCTGTTCAGCTTTTATTGTTCTTTTAATTTTCGGCATGTAATCACCTCTTATGCTGATTTTAACTATTCTCTTGTTGCGATTATGCGACAAACTGACTAAAAAAAATAGCTTGTGCCTCTTTTGCAGATAATCCAAGAACTCGAGTAATAGCGTCGGCTTGTCTAATTGTAAAATCATCGCCACCATTAGAGAGTTTTCGATACATCGTACTTTTATCAATTCCTATGCTTTCTGCGACTTTTTCAGGAGTTAATCTTTTTTCCTTAATAGCTCCTTTTAATTTATCAACATTAGTCAAATTAATCACCTCCGTGCGTTGCATTTCTGCGACAACTATATAATAGCATTAATTTTAATAAATGTCAATACACTTTTCGCATTTATGCTATTTATTTTTTTATTTTTAAAAAAATAGTTGCAATTGTGCAACTGCTGTGATATAATACTCAACAAGGAGATGAAATTGATGACAATCGGAGAACGCATAAAAAAATTGCGAGAAGAAAAGAATATATCGGTTGATAAACTTGCGGAGTTAATTGGTAAAAATAGAGCTACAATTTATAGATATGAAAGTAACGAGATTGAAAAATTACCAACGAGTGTCTTAGAACCGCTTTGTAAGGCTTTAGATACTACTCCTGCTTATATTATGGGATGGACTGATTCTGAACTTTCATCGACGCTACCAACACAGTCTGAAAATGATAATAATAATGATATTTTTTCTAATCATGAAAAGAAAGTTATTAATGCATATCGTAATAAACCTGAAATGCAGCCAGCGGTTGACAAACTGCTCGGGGTGGAAGATGATTCAAATGAAGAGTATGTTACAGTTTTAACCGCTGCGAGAAGCAGCGATAACAGGCCTATTGAATTTCAAAAAATTTCAAAAGAAAAACTTGAATTGCTTAAAAATGCTAAATCTGTTGAAGATGAATCCGATCTGTAATTTGTAAATAAAAAGCACCTTATGGGTTAAAATACCTATGAGGTGCGATAAAATGGATTATGGTAAATATAAAAATGCTCGTAACGCTGCGTGGCAATGTATATTAGACTACGATATTAGGACACTGCCTGTCACAGTTACGAATATTATTAGAAAATCAAATGATATCAACTTAGTTAAAAACAGCGATGTTAATATTCTTCAAAACGATGCAAGCGGTGTTACAATTGTAAATAATAACAGTTTTATAATTGTATATAGAGATACAGATAGTTCACAGCGCTGCCGGTTCACTATTGCTCACGAATTAGGACACATTTTGCTCGGACATATGCTCGTGGACCAAATAGCATACAGAACATTTGCAGTACAGAATGATACCGAGAGCGCAGCTAATGTATTCGCTCGTGACTTGCTTGCTCCTGCGTGCGTTCTGCACGAATTGCAGATTTTAACCGCTGCGGAAATATCTATGCTCTGTAACATAAGTCTTGAAGCAGCAACTTACAGAGCTAACAGAATGCAAGAACTTGAAAAAAGAAATGCTTTCTATAAGCATCCGCTTGAAAAGAAAGTACTAAGACAGTTTAAATTTTATATTGATAATTTATCTTGTGATAATATTTAACTTAAAGGGAGTACATGAACAATGAAATGTAAAAAATGTGGTGCAGAAATCTCGGATAAATCTAAATTTTGCAATGAGTGTGGGGAAAAGGTGATTATCCCTGTTGAAGAAAAACCACTGTTTACGGACAACAAATCAGATGAGCCATTGCAAGTTAAAGAAAAACTTGAAAATAGATATAATTGGACCCCGACATTTATAACAATAGCCTCATTAATAAGTATTATTGCTATAATAACAACAATTTCAAATGCTGTTCAAAGCGATAACACAACATCTACAACACCTACAAAAAATTATATATCATCACGATATTATAATGATTATGATGATAGCGTATATAAAAACTATAAAGAAAGTAGTTACACTTATTATGACACAGATACCAATAAGTACTACGATAGCAGTTCAGAGATTGAAACAACAAAGGAATCAAGCATAATTGAATCAAATAAATATGAACAGAATTCGCAAGTAGAGTCAAGAACAGAATCACATACAACAGAAAGCATTGTAGAACAGTCGTCAAAAGAAGAAAAAATAAATAATAATACTTCTTCTAATGGCTTTTGGGCAAACGGAACAGGGGACTATGTAGCTTCTGACTTAAATGTTGATAATTATGCTATTTTACATATTACTTATACAGGTTCAAGAAATTTCGTTGTTAAGTTATATAAAGACGATGAATACGAAGATTTGCTTGTAAATACTATCGGTGATTATTCAGGTGATGTTTTAGTAGAAGGCAGCGGAAATTATAGTATTGAAATTAAAGCTACAGATAGTTGGGATATTACATCTGATGGTTTAAGTGTTGATGATACAACTTCTTTTTCGGGTACAGGTGATTCAGTTACAGGTATTACTTCTCATTCCGGCGGTAATTGGCATATAAAATATAATGGTGAGCGTAATTTTTCGGTTATAGAATATGGCATATCGAAGGGATATATGAAATTGCTTGTTAATAAAATCGGAAATTATGAAGGTACTGTAAGAGTAGAATCAGGCGATAATATATTCTTTAAAGTACATTCATATGGCGATTGGAGTATTGAAAAAGAATAAATAAAAAGAAAACCGCCCTGACCTGTTGGTGCAGGACAGAGCGGAATATCACCTACACGGGGTGCAGATGATGCAATTGATTGCAATAATATTGTATCACAATCCCTTGTGTTTTGCAACTCTTAGCACAAGGGGATTTTTGCACCCTTTTTATAAAAAAAAGGAGTGTTATTATTTATGGCAGAACCGAAAAAACTTCCGTCAGGATCTTGGCGAGTGCGTGTTTTCATTGGCAAAAACAAAGATGGGAAGAAGATGTACAAATCAATTACAGCTCCGACAAAAAAAGAAGCGAAAAAAGAAGCCGATAGATTTGAGTTGTCTTTGAATTTATCTAATATTGATTATAATGACTTAACACTTGGGCAGGCATACGATAGGTATATAGAAAGTAAATCCTCGGTACTGAGTCCATCAACAATAGTAGGTTACCGTCAATGCAGGCGCAATTACTTTTCTGAACTAATGCCTTTTAAGCTCACTAAACTTACAGCAGTTATGATTCAGAACTCTGTCAATTCTCTGTCTGCTTGTCATAGTCCCAAGACTGTCAGAAATGCCCACGGACTACTTTCAGCTGTCCTTAAAACTTATTATCCCTCTTTAATTCTACATACTACACTACCGCAAAAAATTAAACCACAATATACGATACCAACTACGAAAGAAATAAATAAATTACTTGAACTTGCTAACGATAAAATTAAAGTGCCTATTATGCTTGCAAGTCAGGGTTCACTTCGCCGCTCGGAGATATGCGCATTAACAATTAATGATTTCAACGATTTCGGTGTTAATATTAACAAAGCCGTAGTAGCAGATAGTGACGGAAAGTTTGTAGTTAAAACTACAAAAACAGAAGCCGGCACTCGCTTTGTTCCGCTGCCTCCTGAGCTGATAAAAGAATGTAAGGGTTGGAAGTATTTTGGAATTTCTCCTACAACGCTTTCAAGTGCGTTCAATCATCTTGTAGCAAAAGCAAATGTACCGCATTTTAGTTTTCACAAGCTCCGTCACTATTTCGCTTCTGAATGCCACGCTCGTGGTATTCCGGACCAATATATTGCCGAAATAGGTGGCTGGCAGACTGTTGATATGTTACATCAAATCTATCAACACACTCTAAGAGATAAGACAAGCAAAATGTCAGCTCGTGTTGTAGATATTTTCAGTGATAATTTTTCAGATGACACAAAAGATGACACGAAGAAAATAAATGCTTGATTTTATCGGCTTTTTGAGTGATTTTCTGATGGGTTCAAATCCCGTTATCAGCTCCAAGGAAAAGATATTATCCGAATTTGTGGGTAATATCTTTTTTGATTAAAGATGAAATTGTAAAACGGGATTTGAAAGCCCGTAAAGAAAACAGTCCGGTGGACTGTTTTTAGGGCGTAGAGTTGAAGAAAATATGACTGTGAACAAGCCGCAGCAGGCGAGGCAAAGAGTTTGAATAATTACAATCACCCGTTATCAGCTCCAAGGAAAAGATATTATCCGAATTTGTGGGTAATATCTTTTTTGATTAAAGATGAAATTGTAAAACGGGATTTGAAAGCCCGTAAAGAAAACAGTCCGGTGGACTGTTTTTAGGGCGTAGAGTTGAAGAAAATATGACTGTGAACAAGC
>OHGK01001962.1_pt1 | contig 9946 bp, 9 predicted proteins | sample 1567671 | NCBI WGS metagenome assembly OHGK01 (sample SAMEA3879577, study PRJEB24766) | human gut metagenome | biome: human-associated habitat; feature: feces | place: USA | collected 1985/1987 | reverse complement strand
TAATCCAGTTTTCCGGGCATGTCGCCGCCATTCTTGCAGCCGAAAAACTCCTCCTCGAGGATTTCCTCGTCCAGCGCTGCGCAGTTTACCATTACAAAGCGCTTACGCTTATTTTCGTCATGCAGCGCCTGAGCTACCGTCATCTTGCCGGAGCCGCTTTCGCCAGATATAAGCACGCTTACATCTACGTCACGGAATTTTTCTACCATCTGCAAAAGACGCCGCAGGGCAGGGCTGGTGCCTATGAGTTCGTTTGAAGGAGTATGTTCCTTCAATTGGGCGTTGAGATATGTGACATTGTCGTTAAGGGCGCGGAATTCCAGCGCCTGCTCGATATAGATCTTTAGTTCATCTATATCGAGTGGCTTCGTGAGATAAGCGCTAAGGGGAGGTAAAATATGAACGAAGATAATAAAAAGCTTATTTTTGACGTACAGAATCTGGTAGTACGTTATGAGACAGAAGACGGCATAGTACGTGCCCTCAATGGTATAGACCTGCAGCTGGGTTACCGGGAAACCATAGGTCTGGTGGGTGAGACCGGTGCCGGTAAGACTACTGCTGCCCTCGCTATGCTGCGTCTGGTACCTGACCCTCCGGGGGTGGTGGAATGTGACAAACTGATGGTGGAGGGAAAGGATATACTGAATCTGCCTGCGGCCAAGATGGATGAAGTCAGAGGCAAGGATATTTCCATGATATTCCAGGATCCAATGACTGCACTGAACCCCGTGTTTACCGTGGGTGAGCAGATAGCCGAGAGTCTCCAGCTCCATGAGCATCTCGACAAAGAGGCTGCAATGAAAAAAGCCAAGGAAATGCTGAAGATGGTAGGCATACCAGGCTCTCGTGCAAACGAGTACCCTCATCAGTTCTCAGGCGGCATGAAGCAGCGCGTAGTAATAGCCATCGCTTTGGCCTGCAATCCTAAGCTGCTTATAGCCGACGAGCCCACAACTGCCCTTGACGTTACCATTCAAGCTCAGGTGCTGGAGCTCATGAATGAGCTGAAGGAAAAGTACGATACCTCCATGATAATGATAACCCACGATCTGGGAATAGTCGCCGAGGTATGTGATAACGTGGCGGTAATGTACGCTGGCCGCATAGTGGAGCAGGGCACCCTTGAGGACGTGTTCAATCATACCCTGCACCCTTACACCGAGGGCCTGTTCAACTCTTTGCCCAATATAAAGAATCGTACGGCCATGCTCAAGCCTATAAAGGGCCTTATGCCTGACCCTACCAATCTTCCCGAGGGCTGCGCCTTTGCACCCCGTTGCGATTATGCTACCGAGGAGTGCAAGCACAGGAGGCCTGAACTGATACATGCTACGGATACCCATAAATTCGCCTGTCTGGCATACGAGCAGGAGGGTTTCCATATCAAGAGGGGGAATAAATAAATGGCAGAGAAATTATTGCAGGTACGCCACCTTAAAAAATACTTCAAGACCAACAGCGGAATGCTTCATGCGGTGGACGACATAAGCTTTGACCTTGAAGCAGGAAATACCCTTGTTCTGGTTGGAGAGTCTGGCTGCGGCAAGTCCACTACCGGTCGCTCTATACTGCGCCTTATAGAGCCTACCTCCGGCGAAATCATATTTAATGGCAAAGATGTAACGAAGCTCAATAATGCCCAGATGCGGCATATGCGTAAAGACATGCAGATAATCTTTCAGGATCCATTCTCCTCATTGGATCCTAAGAAGACTATCAACCAGATAATCGCCGAACCCATAAAAGTGAACCATATACTTACCGACAAGCATGCTATAGAAAATCGTGTACTCGAGCTGATGGAAACTGTCGGCCTTGCTGAGCGCCTTATAAACAGTTACCCGCACGAACTGGACGGTGGCAGACGGCAGCGTATAGGCATCGCCCGCGCCTTGGCTATGGAACCTAAGCTAATAGTCTGCGATGAGCCGGTATCTGCCTTGGACGTTTCTATTCAGGCACAGATACTGAACCTCCTCAAGGAGCTTCAGAGCAAGCTCAATCTGACTTACATATTCATAACTCATGATCTGTCGGTAGTAAACCATTTTTCTGATGAGATTGCTGTGATGTACCTGGGCTCCATAGTCGAAAAGGCATCCGCGGAGGAACTGTTCCTCAACCCAATACACCCTTATACCAAGGCGTTACTGTCTGCAATTCCAGTGCCTGACCTTTCCCACAAGAGACAGAGAATATCTATTAAGGGAGAAATAACCAGCCCAATTAACCTGCCTGACGAGTGCCGTTTTGCCAATCGCTGCTTTGAGTGTGAGCATCGCTGTCGCGAGGGCATACCTCAACTTGTCGAGGTGGCGCCCAATCATTTTGTAGCCTGCTACAAGCATGGATGCTGATATATAATTAAGCTGGAGAAGATACTTAGATGCTTACAATAAGGGAACTGACATACTCCGCAATAGTCTTACGTATATTCCTTGCCATACTTCTTGGGGGTGTAATAGGCATGGAGCGGGGTATGAAAAACAGGCCCGCCGGGTTAAGGACATACATGCTGGTGTGCCTTGGCGCATGTATGGTGATGCTGACTAACCAGTATGTGTATCAGGTATATGGCATAGGGGACCCTGTGCGCATGGGGGCCCAGGTCATAAGCGGAATAGGCTTCTTAGGTGTGGGAACCATAATCGTCACCAGTCGCAATCAGATAAATGACCTCACTACTGCCGCTGGTCTCTGGGCTAGCGCATGCATAGGCCTGTCGCTGGGCATAGGGCTGTATGAAGCTGCTATAATAGGTGCGGTATGCATATTCCTTATACTGACGCTGCTGAATGAGATGGATTTCAAGATGCGCCGCAACACAAAGCAGCTTGATACCTACATTGAACTCAAAGAGAATGTGCCGCTGAGAAGCTTTTTCGACTTTATCCGCACCAATGCCTTTGAGCCTAGTAATTTTCAGATGCAGACTGAAGGAATATTTGATCCCAGGATAATAGCCTTTAACGTTACACTTAAGTCCCATGATAAGAATCACGACGAAATCATACGGTGCCTTAGGGATATGCCTGGCATAGCCTACATAGAGGAACTGTAAATAACAGAAGCAAGAGTTCGACAAGGTACCCCGCTCCGAGTTGCATAGCCATGGCGCGGGGCTTTATTTTGTTAAGAAATGTATGTTATAATAAATCATTAAGTATAAGGAGCAATATATGCGGTTTTGGATATGCTGCGGCTACTATGGCTTTATAGGCCTGCTGTTTTTTATAATTGGGCGGATATTGCCGAAAAAATGGTTCGATTATAACGCGTTTCCGTATAAAGCGTTTGATTGTGAGAAAGACGGAAAAATTTACGAAAAAATAGCGATAAGCAAATGGCAGTCAAAGGTGCCCGATATGAGCCGGATATTTCCAAAGCTTATGCCGAAGAAGCGTATGGTGGCGACCGATCCGGACACGCTGCTTCTTATGGTACGTGAAACCTGTATCGCGGAGCTTATACATGTACTCCTGAGCATCTGTGGCCTTTTTGGAATTTATATAATGCCGGGCGTTTGGGGAGTGCTTTTTTACGCGGCTTATTTTCTCCTTGGCAATCTGCCATTTATACTTATACAGCGCTACAACAGGCCCCGGCTGGTCCGGATATACGAAAAGAAAAGGAGTATGGTGAAATAGAGTGAAAATACTTATACTGAGCTGCAATACCGGCGAGGGCCACAATTCCTGCGCCAGGGCTATATCAGAGGAGCTGGAACGCAAGGGAGATTGGGGCTATATTGCGGACGGGCTGGCGTTTTTATCAACGGGCACGTCGAAATTCGTATCTGGCTGGCACACGAGGCTGTACAGGTATTTCCCACGGCTTTACGGCAAAGGGTATGAATATGCGGAAAAGCACCCGATGAATATAAAAAAACATACCGCCGCATACAGGATGATACGGCGGGGCGCGAGTCGGCTGCGAAAGGTCATAAAGGCCGGAGGCTACGACGGCGTGATATGCACCCACCTGTTCCCGGCAATGATGGTGACGGGTCTGGTGAAAAAAGGCACTGTGACGATACCCGCCTGCTTTGTAGCTACTGACTATACCGCAAGCCCGGGCTGCGAAAAGGTGGGTCTGCCAACAATAACGCCCCATCCGGACCTTACGGGAGAATTCCAGGCCGTGGGCATACCTGCTGAAAATATACTGGCCTACGGCATACCGGTTAGAAGCATGTTTACGGAAAAAACTGATAAGGCGGAGGCAAAGAGAAAGGCAGGCCTGGATCCTGAAAGGCTGCACATGGTCATAATGGGCGGCAGCATGGGCTGCGGGCCCATGGAGGACGTGCTGGCGGAGATAGCGGCGGGTATGCCGGAAAATATAGAGCTTACCGTTATTTGTGGTACAAATAAACAGACGGCGGAGAAGCTGCGCCGCCGCCACGGAGAAAACCCCCGCGTACATATACGGGGCTATGTGAAGGATATGTCCCTTATGCTGGACAGTGCAGATCTGTATCTCACCAAGGCTGGCGGCATAAGCACCACCGAGGCAGCCATAAAGGGCGTGCCGCTGGTGCTGGCGGATGCTGTGGGCGGCTGCGAGAGCCGTAATCTCGAATTCTTCGTGGAGCATGGTGCGGCGGTGACTGCAAAGACAGAAGAACTTGGCAGGCTGTGCGTAAGCCTCCTCGAAGATAGGCGTAGGCTGGACGCTATGGCGCAGGCTATAGAGCGGCTGCGCATGGAAGACGCTGCGGAGAAGATATGCGACTATATGCGGCAAAGGGCGGGCAAATAGGCGCGTAAAGAAAAAACATCAGAAAAAATTAACAAATGAACACGCCGTCATTCTGGTATAATATATGATTAGCGGGAATGCTATGCTTCGCGCTGTATATTTGAAAGGTTAGAATTATCAGATGGAAGACAGGCGCGAGAAGGACAAGGGACTTAAAACAGGATGGCTTTGGACCATAACGGCAGTTTTGGCCCTGCTTTGCTGCGCCGCCATATATGTAGACTGCGTGCTGGGAAGGTTGTACAGTGAGCAGCGGAAGCACATACAGCTTTCGGCGGAGGCCACGCCGGTGCCTGTGATAAGTGTCACCCCGTCGCCGATACCTACGCCGGTACCTACCAGAGTACCAAAACTCGGAGACATAGAAAATGTAAGCTTCCCGGACTATGATACCGGAGCCGCGTCCGATTACAGCTATCAGAGCGACGAACTAAAGATAGCTGTAAACAAGGTAGAGGACGACGGCGTAACATATTACGTCGCGGACATATGGATGCGAAATGTTAACTGCTTCCGCACCGCCTTTTCCAGCGGCAAGTACCGGGGGAAGCGGGAATCTGCGGAAAAGATCGCCAAGGACAATAACGCGATACTGGCGGTCAACGGAGACTTTTTGAGCGGCCTCGTGATACGCAACGGGGAGCTTTTCCGCCAGGCGGAGGTAAGAGCTACGCCCACGCCGGACCCCGATGCGGCGTCTGCGCCGGGCTATAACAGCTATGGAATGTACGGCACGGTGACGCCTGCGCTGTCCACTGACGAAGCGGCAAGGCCGGAGCGCTCTACCTGCGTGCTGTATCTCGACGGGACCTTGGCCACGACCGAATTCGAGGATTTCAGCACTAAGAAAGCTATGAAAAAAGGTGCGTGGCAGGGCTGGCAGTTTGGCCCTACGCTGGTGCGGGATTCCAAACCACAGAAGGACGTAAAGAAGCAGGGCAGAAGTCCCCGCTGCATACTCGGCTACTATCAGCCCGGGCATTATTGCCTGATAATTATAGACGGGCGGCAGAAGGGCTACTCCATAGGTATGAATTTTGACGAGATGAAGGAGCTCTGCACTCGCATGGGTCTGAAGGATGCGTATAATCTGGACGGCGGCGGCAGTGCCATAATGGTATTCGACGGCGAGATAGTCAACCGGCCATCGGGCAAAGGCGACGCTCGCAAGCTGCTCGATATGATAGTTATAGGCGAATACCTTGACGGAGGGGAACTGCATGGCGTGACGCCTTCACCTGTACCCACAGCAACTACGGAGGAAGCGGGCAATTGAAGGACAGTGAAATAAGAAAAAGGCTGAAAAAGGCCATATGCTGCCTTTCCGCGGTGCTTATACTTTCTGTTGTGTCGGGAGCGGTGCTTTTGAATAGCATAGGCAGCACCAACGGTTGGGGCAGGACTGAAAAGCAGGAGGACGAGATATATACCAAGGAACAGATAGACAAGTTCATCACCAGCGTCCTCATAATCGTGCAGAACCAGCCCCTTTCCAGCGATAAAGCAGGAGCGGATATGGTGTTCATAGCGTCCTTTGATTCCTTCCGCCAGCGGTTGACCATGGCTGCGCTGTACAGCCAGATGGAGATAAATGGCGCGGCGCTCAGTAATATTTATGCGAACAGCGGCCCCGGCGGCCTGGTGAATGCCGTAAACGACGGGTTTGGGCTAGATGTCGAGTACTACGCCTGCACAGATACGGCGTCGCTGGGAGCCATGATAGACCTCCTTGGCGGTATAACCGTAAAGGTGGATTTCAGCGAGGCGGACTATATAAACAAGGCCCTTGGCGAAAAGAGCGTAAATGCGGGCCGGGAAAAGCTCAACGGCAGCCAGAGCATGATATACGCCATGGACGACATAAGCGGAGAGGAGCAGATGGGCGGCCTGAAGCGCCGCCTGGAGCTTGTAGAATCTGCGGTGAAGAATATGCGCAGGACTGCCACAAAGGAGGCAATGCTGCCATTGCTCAGCCTCGTTGCGGGCAGTATAAAGACTAATCTCGATTTTTCCGCCCTACACGATATGGGCTATGAGATATTGAAGGCCGAAGAGATGGAGTATCGGAACATATGGCTCCCTGCCGACGATAGCTGGAAGCTGGACGAAAACGGGCAGTTCACAATAGAGGACTTTGAGACGAACAAAAAGCAGCTTTATAACGGGCTGTATAAGGAGTAAAAAAAGGCGGCACGAGGCCGCCTTTTTGATGCTTAGCTACTCGACCACCCGCCGGGCAAAGGCGAAGTGCTCCTTCCAGTATCTCGTCTGAAACCCGCGTTCGGCTACCTTTCTGTGTGACGATGAGGCGTCAATCATGTTTTTTGAGGAAGCGGCTATACCCGCGTGCCGTATTTTTCCGTCCTCGCCGCAAAAGAACAGTATATCGCCCGCTTTGACGTCGCCCAGGCTTTCGATTTTGCTCCAATCCGCATTTTGCGCATATCCGGCGCAGTCCTTGCGATCGACAGCTATGCCGCATTCGTTAAGTACATAATACACAAGTCCCGAGCAATCGAACTCATCCGGCCCTGAGGCATTTAAAACATACTCTTTGCCGACCTGATTCTTCGCAGTGGCAACGATGGCGTCTGCCGTCGGCGCCTCTCTTGCGGGCCGGGCGCCTGCGCTGCGGTACAATATAGTGAAGTTATGCTTGTTTTCCCATTTCCTTGCATCCTCCTTGCTGGCAAACCACAGGTCTATCATGTTCAGCGGCTCCTTGGTTAAATGATTGACCTTGTTTTTATAGGCGTTGACGTCGGCGGCTATTGCGTAACCGTAGCCGGGTATATAAAGCTCCGTGCCTATGGGTATAGCGTTGGGATTTACTGAGGCGGTGCCCAGTTTGCACTCTGCACCTGTGGAGGTAACGGAGCTGCCGGAATAGGCTGATATTTTGTCCGCCGTAATACTGCTCCAGCCGTCAACGCCGTCCTTTGGCGGCTCACGCCATATACGCTTATCGCCTGTGTATATTCCGTCCGCAAGCGTCCAATTTTTTGCGCTGTCGCTCAGCAGCAGGGCAAGGGTTTCATCTCCCGCAATGCCGTCGGAGGGCAGCGCGTTATCCTCCTGAAACATCTCGATTGCAGCCCTTGTGGCAGAGTCGTAGGCGCCGCTGGGATTTTCGAGGTAGCCGAGCGCCTTCAGGGCGGATTGTATGTCAGCTATGGCTGAGGAGGTCAAGCCGCTGGAAGGATACGATTCGGGAGTCGCTATCGGATACCTTTCCGCAGCCTGCTGCTTCTGCTTGCGTATGTACTCGATGTATGCGTTCTTGTTGTAGTCCTTTATATCGTTCCTCTCGGCGTAATCTATGAAGTCGGCGCAGAAATTCTGATATTCCTTGCTGTCAGGGAAATCCACATAGGTTATTACATATTTATCCCCGTCTTTTATCAGCCCCGCTTCGATAAAGGTACCCATCACGGTGGTTTTGAAATACCCTTTTAGAAGGTATTCGTACATTATGCCGCCGGAAAGCTGGTCTACTATGCCGAATTCCGTGATCTCAAGGTTTTGGAACCTGCCCCTGTCTATCGCGGGGACGGTGGTTTCCCTGAGAACCTGGGTGAAGTTTATCCATTGCCTGAGCAGGGCGATGTTTTTGTGGGATTCAAAGTTGCCCTGTAATTGCAGCAGCCCGTCGTACATGGTGCTGTTCGAGCTGTCGAAGCCGAAGTCGTCGTTGCCGTGCGCCATGTCGTCAAGGTAGCGGGTGAGGAATTCAGCCACCGCCTGCTTAGGGTCTGTGCGGTCAAAGGCATAGGTAGCCGCAACCGCTTCGGGCTCCTGCGCGGAGGGATCAGGGATAAGTGTGGGCTTGGGGGACGGGTCTGCCGTCTGCTCTGCCGCCATGCCGGGAATATCCTTTTCCGGCGCGCTCTGGCAGGCGGTGGTGAAGCAGCATAGGGACATTACCAGCGCGATGCACAGCGTTATCGCCCTGAAGGCGGGAGAGGTGCGATTCTTCATGAAGGCTCCCTTCATGCGCCGCTTTGCCATGCGCTTTGAGCGTATCTGGCTCATGCCCAGTATGGGTTCGGTGTCATATGAGAACATGTCGAGTATCACGGTGAGGTAGCCCCGCTTCTGCTCGTGGCCTATATAGGCCAGTACGTCCGAGTCGCAGGCCGATTCCATATCGGATCGCAATTCTGAAAATGCGAAGTGTACAACCGGGTCAAACCAGTACACGGCGCGAAGGATATTAAGAAGCAGCGTCATGTAATGGTCGCCGCGCTTTTTATGTGTAAGCTCATGCAGCAGGGCAAAGCGCAGTCTGCTTTCGTCGTTGCAGAGTGAGAGGGGCACCAGCAGCACAGGCTCACCGAAGAAGGCTATGCCGGGGGACATGGACTTATTCACTATCCAAAGGGGAAGCGGCTTTACACCGAGCTCCTTGCAGCACTTGTCGTAAAGCTCGTAGACCTCCCTGGGTCCACCCGCCATGAGGTGCTGAAGGGATTCGTAATAGCGCAGCTTTACGAATATCAGCCAGCCGAGGAAGCCTATCGCGCCAAGCAGCCATACTACGAATACGATGGAATACCAGTCGGTGCTTTTTGCGGGATTTACGTGCTGTGATGGGGCTACATCTGTATCCGGCTGTACCGCCGGGGCGACGCTTGAGCAGCATGTCCTGCAAGTTAAAGTGGAGGCCGATGTCAGGTGTTACAGGCATGAGCAGCCGCAGTATCAGCAGCCACCACATGAGGTATTGAAGCTTAGAGGAAATGCGATTTTTGAATATAAAACGAAACAGAAGTATGCCTGCCGTTATGGCGGCGGAGTAGAGAGCCACCTGAACGAGGGCATCAACGGTCGCTTTCATTTTCGGTTTCCTCCTTCAGCATCTTTTCCAGCATATTCATGAGCTCCAGCCTGTCGCTGCGTGAAAGGTCGCCCTCCCGCACCATGCTGGTTATCATCAGCCCTACAGAATCCGACTGCATCTTGCTTAGCACGGCGCGGCTCTCGCGGGCTATGCATTCCTCACGGGATATGGCGGGGGAGTAGAACTTGTCCCGGCCGCGCTTTTCTGATGAGATGTAGCCTTTCTTTTCCAGGACGTTCATGTAGGATTGGTATGTCTTGTAGTTCCAGCTGGCGCGGCTGCCTATGCGGTCTATGGTTTCGCCCAGCGTTGCCGGGGATTTTGCCCAAAGCGCCTCCATAA
>OHGK01001958.1_pt1 | contig 9976 bp, 6 predicted proteins | sample 1567671 | NCBI WGS metagenome assembly OHGK01 (sample SAMEA3879577, study PRJEB24766) | human gut metagenome | biome: human-associated habitat; feature: feces | place: USA | collected 1985/1987 | reverse complement strand
TTGTTTTCAATCCTATTTAGGGGATTCCCACGTCGCTTTGCTCCTCTGAATGACATTCTGGTCGGTTGCCGTAACCGTAACGCCGTTTGAGCAATTTGCGCGGTAGTGGCAAAATAATCAAGCCAGGCTCTCGGCATTGCATATTTTATATGCGATGTCGTTGCCTATGCGCCAATTATTTGCATATATATGTCGCCGTAAAGCAGTTCCATTAGCGCACGAAGTGCGCCCAACAAGCAGACAATCTTGCGAAACTGCGGTTCGATTCCTTATCCGTCTTATTTTGATAGCAAAGATTTTCTGCGCGGTAGTGATTGCGAGAACAAGTGCGGTCAATGGCAATCGCCACTGTGTCGCGTTTCTATTTAGGGGATTCCCACGTCGCTTCACTCCTTGGAATGACATTTGGGGCGGTTGCCATAATCGCAACGCCGTTTGAGCAATGACGTTGCCTTGGCATTCGGGTGTGGGTGTCCCCACCGACAAATTTCATCAAGCAAGCAACTCGCGCGGAATTGCGGTTTGAGTTTTTGTCCCTCTTTTTTTGAGAGCAAAGAGGGCTTGCGCGATCAGTAGCAAAATAATCTAGCAAGGCTCTTGTCATTGCGCAATCCTGCGCAATGACATTGCCTCGGCGACGATTATTTTGCGTGTTTCGCCGCTTCTTCAAACTCAATCGAAACGATCTTCGTGACGCCCTTTTCTTCCATCGTAACACCGAAAATCGTATCTGCGTGACGCATGGTCGGTTTTCTGTGCGTGATGACGATAAATTGCGTGTAGTCACTGAACTTTTTGAGGAACTCTGCAAACAAGTTGACGTTTGCGTCGTCGAGAGCCGCCTCGATTTCGTCCAGCACGCAGAACGGCATCGGTTTGAGTTTGAGGATTGCAAACAAGATCGAGATTGCCGTCAACGCTTGCTCGCCACCGCTCAAAAGGCTGATATTTTGCAGTTTCTTTCCCGGAGGTTGAGCATAGATGTCAATGCCGGCTTCAAGCACGTCGTCGGTGTCTTGCATGTTCAAACGCAGCTCGCCTTTACCACCGCCGAAGAGTTGTTGGAAAACATCCTTGAAGTTTTCGCTGATTTGGTCGAATGCGTCAGAAAACTTCGTTTGCATCTCGCCGGTAAGCTCGTTTATGATGGTGACGATGTCGTCATATGCCTTTTGAATGTCGTCGCGATAGGTCGTTTGCTCTTGCAATCTTTCCTCGGTTTCTTTGAGGGTTTGAAGAGCAAGCGGGTTGACGTCGCCAAGGCGGTTTATCGATTTTTTGAGGTCGGATATAACCGTGATGGCACCGTACGATTTGAATTCGGGATCTTTAAATTCGAGAGCGCTTGCGTAAGTCAAATCGTATTCTTCGAGAATATGTTGTTGCTGCGTGCGCATTTCGATATCCACGTTTTCGAGCATGTTTTCGTCGCGCACTTTCTTTTCGTTCAACGCCATTCTCTCGTCGGCAATACGAGTTTTGTCCTGGTCGAGCGCGACGAGTTCGTCGGATATGGTGCGTTTTCTTGCATTGAGGTCGGCAATTTGCTTTTCGAGCGTTGCGATACGCGCCTCGTCTTCTTTTGAAAACACCGTCTTTTCGGGAGCGTTTGAAATATTGTCGAGATTTTGTTGCTCTCGCTTCAACGAAGCAATGATGTCGAGTTTCTCGTCTTCGAGCGATTCTCTTTCACGTCTGTAACGGAACAGCTCTTGATCGCAAGAATCCAAAATGCTCTTGTGTCCCGCAAGTTTGACTCTCATTTCGGTCACTTGCTCCGTCATGATTTCTCTTTCGCTCTTTTGCTCGGAGCTTGTGCTCTTGGACGATTCGAGCATAGAGGTGTATTCCTCTTTCTTCTCCGCAACAACCTTTTCCAACTCGTCGATAGAGCTTATTTTCTGTTCGAGTTCTTTTATTTGCGCTTTGACGATTTCATACTCTTCGGAGTTCTTCGCGATTTCCTCTTGCAAAGTTTGAGTCGCCTCGTAGGCTTGTTTCGATTTGTCCTCGTTCAAACCGTTCTCAATGCGGAGATCGCCGATTTCCTTGTTGAGTTCCTCGATTCTGTCCGACAAATCTTTGAGTTCTTGCTCGCGTTCTGCGCGTTGGTTGTTGATAAGAGCGATATTGTTCTTGATTTTTTCAAGATTGGCTTGCGCTTGCTCGATTTTCTTTTCTTGAGCAAGCAAACCTTGCGTTTGCGATCTTCTCGAACCGCCGGTGATTTCACCGCCGCGCGAAAAGATTTCGCCGTCCAAAGTGACGATTTTTATGGATTGATTGTATTTTTTGAAAATACGGATTGCGTTGTCGATGTTGTTTACGACAACCGTACCGCCCAAAAGCGTTTGTACGAATCCGTCGAATTTCTTGTCGTATTTGATGAGGTCGCTTGCAAGTCCGTAGCAACCCGGCTCGGTGAGTACGCCCTTGTTCTCACTCGTAAGCGGACGAGGACGGCAGGATGTGAGCGGTCTGAAGGTAACGCGTCCGTAACCCTTTTGTTTCAAATAATTGATGAGGTCGCTCGCGTCGCGCTCGGTTTCAACAAGCACGTTTTGCATTGCGCCGCCCAAAGCGTATTCGATTGCCGCTTCGAAGTCGGCGGGAACGTTGATGACTTCCGCCAAAACGCCCCAGATTTTAGAGGCAAGCACGGGATCGTGTTTGCTGTCTTGCATAAGGCGTTTGACAGCTTCCTGATAACCCGAATACTCGTTTTTGATGGAAGTGTAAAGATTGAGGTTGCCTTGCGCCAAACCGAGTTTGGAGTTGAGGTTGACGATGTCTTCCTGATAGCTTTGAATCGCCTCTTGGTTTTCCAGCTTTGCGGAAAGTGCCTCGTTGTACTCGCTCATTAGCGCGCGCATACGCTCTTTTGTGGACTTGACCTTGCCGTCGTAAATCGAGAGGTTTGTAAGCTCCTCGTCAAGACGGGCTTTTTGTTGATTGACAAGGGACAAAAGCGTCTTGGCTCTCTCGTCGTTTATGCCTTTTTCAGCGATAAATCCCGAAAGATTGGATTTGAGCGCGCCCAAGTCTTCGATTGCTTTGACGTAGTCGATATTTCGCGCTTCGAGGTCGGTTTCGGCACCTGCCAAAGATTTTGAAAGAGACGCGTATTTTTGTTGCAACGCCTCCGATTCGCGATTGGTTTGAAGATACGCTTCGAACTCCGCTTCCTTTTTCTCTTCCGTCTTTTGAATGAGTTGAGCGGAAACGGTGAGTTGATTGTCGATGGATTGAAGCTCGCTGTTCAAACGATTGATTTCGCCTTGAATGTTCTTGATTTTCTCTTGCAAAACTTCCGCCGCACCTGCGATTGTCGCCGCGTCGACTTTGAGCACGACAAGTTCGTTGTGGCTGTCTTCGTAAACGCGATCTATGCCGTCGCTTTCTCTTCTCAAATCGTCGTACTTTCTTATGCACTCGGCAAGTTGCATTTCTTTGACTTTGAGGTCCTTTTCGCTTGCCGCCAAACGATCGTAAATCTTTTGCTTTATGCTTTGATTGTTTTCGTAATTGTAGATATACAAATTGACCTCGTTCTTTTTGAGGTCCTCTTTCAAAGCAAAATATTTTTCTGCGGTTTCGGCTTGCTTTTTGAGCGGATTGATTTGCTTTTGAATCTCGTCGATAACCTGGTTTGCGGTTTCGAGATTGAGAGCGGTCTTTTCAAGTTTCCTTTCCGCTTCCGTACGTTGAGCGCGGAACTTTGAAATGCCCGCCGCTTCTTCGAAAATCTGACGACGGTCGCCGGGTTTTGCGGACATGATTTCCGCAACTCTGCCCTGTCCGATAATGGAATAGCCTTCTTTGCCGATACCCGTGTCGTGAAAAAGAGAAATGATGTCGCGCATACGCACTCGATTGTGGTTTATGTAATACTCGCTCAAACCGCTACGGTCGAGCTTTCTCGTGATAACCACCTCTTCAAACGGCATCGTCGGAAAGATATGCTGATCGGAGTTGTTGAAAACAAGGGACACTTCGCAATATGACATGCTTTTGCGCTTTTCCGTGCCGGCAAAAATGACGTCTTGCATGTTTTTGCCGCGCAAAGATTTTGCGCTTTGCTCGCCCAAAGTCCAGCGGATTGCGTCTGCAACGTTTGATTTACCGCACCCGTTCGGGCCGATAATCGCAGTTACACCCTCTTGAAAAGGGATTTCGATTTTATCCGCAAAGGACTTGAAGCCCCTCGCCTCGATTTTGACGAAATTTAACAAAATCGTGCACCTAACCTTATTTTAATACTTTTATATAATATCATAGTAATCAATCTTTTACAAGCGGTTTTCAAAATGTTTCACACAAGTTTCACAACGCCGTGAAACATTATAGATGTTGCAAATATTTTATTAATATTAATCTGGTTAGAATATCGAAAAAGTCGCAAATTCGTATTTGCGACTTTTTGTGAAACATAAGATTATATACGGCCGTTATCTTGAAATTTTGTAAATTTTACTTATATACTATTTTTTGAGTAAACCGTCGAGTGCGACTTTCGCCGCGTTTTGCTCGGCTTCTCTCTTGGTTTTTCCTTTGCCCACGCCTGCGGTAAAAGTGTTGATTTTCACTTCGACGACAAAGGTCGGATTGTGCGCGGGACCGGTGCGTTCGACTTCTTCATAGTGTACGGAAACATCGTTGCGAGATGCAAATTCGTTGAGTTTGCTCTTGTAATCATCCTCGCCGAAATGTTTGCATTTTCCGTTGAAAAGGTCTGCAAGTTTTGACAGAATAAACTTCTCGGCAACGTCAATGCTCTTGCTGTCAAGATATATCGCCGCAATCATAGATTCAAACAAATCGGACATGATTTTTGCCTGTGAAGATATATACGCAACGTTTTCGCCCTTGCCGACGATGAGAAAATTCTCGAGTCCGAGCTTTTTGACTTCTTCGGCAAGCGGTTCTCTTGAAACGATTGTCGCGCGTATTCTCGTCAAAGTGCCTTCGTGTGCGTTCGGATTGATTTCCATAAGACGTTTCGCAACGATAAAATCAAGGATACTGTCCCCCAAAAACTCCAAAGACTGATAGTTTTCAAGTGCGTTTTTCGAGGCGGAACCGTGAGTAAGCGCACGCTCCAAAAGAACTTTGTCTTTGAACGTATATCCGATTATTCTCTCGACTTTTTTTATATCTTTTTCTTCCATATCAATCGTTTATGTCAGTCGTTCACTTCGGTTTCGAGTTTTGAAAGCACGCTCATACCGTCCGAGATTTTTTCGCAAATTTTGCTTTCCGCAAGTGCTTTTGCTTGCAAAATGCTTGCCGTTATAGATTTAGCCTTGGACGCTCCGTGCGACTTTACGACGACTTTTTTCACGCCGAGGAAGCATGCGCCGCCCTGCGAGTTGTAGTCCATTTTCTTTTTTACACCGGCAAAAACGGGTTTGAGCATTAGCGCTCCGAGTTTGCATTTAAGTCCACCGCCGTACACGCCCTCTTTTATGAGCGAAAGCATGGTGTTTGCAGTGCCTTCCGCCGATTTGAGCGCGATATTGCCGTTGAAACCGTCGCAGACCACGACGTCGAAATCACCGCTCAAAATATCTCTCGCCTCACAGTTGCCGACAAAATTGATACCTTCGGTTTTTGAAAGCAAGGTGTACGCTTCTTTTGTGAGTTCGTTGCCCTTGTGTTCCTCAACGCCGTTGTTGAGTAGCCCTACACGAGCATTCTTTACACCCAACATAGCGGTTGCGTATGCGCTTGCCATAATGGCAAAATGAACGAGATTTATACTCTTGCAATCCACGTTTGCGCCACAATCGCAAAGCACCACACCGTTGCCTTTGAGCGTAGGAAGTACGGGCGCAAGCGCGGGACGAGTTACGCCTTTAATGCGTCCGACTTTGAGGTATGCGCCCACCAAAACCGCGCCCGTCGAACCGGCAGAAACAAATCCGCCCGCATCTTCGTCATGATTGAGTGCGTCGAACGCTTTGACAAGCGAACTCTCTTTTTTAGTTCTGATTGCGGTTGTGGGAGTATCGTCGTTTGTTATGACGTCCTTTGCGTCGATTATGTTTAATCTGTTCTTGTCATAATCCTTGCAGTCGCAAAGACATTGATTTATTGCGCTTTTATCGCCGACAAGAACGACTTGAAGGCTCTTGTCCTGCTTTATGGCGTCTACGGCTCCCAAAACTATTTGCAACGGAGCGTGATCGCCGCCCATAGCGTCAACTATAATTTTCATAAATCACCTTGTATAGTTTTAATAAAGTAGATTATAGCAAATATAAGCGAATATTACAAGAAATATTTCACCGCCCCAACCTATCGTGTTTTACATGTTTTAGCAAATGAATTTTGCAAACGATTTACCGACTGAAAATGAGTTGTCGCAGAAATCTCTAATCATATATTTAAGCTCGCTATTTGGATGAAGAGCGCAAAAAGCCCCTTGCCCGCAACCCTAATGTACTTGAAGTACATAAGTTGACGGACAAGGGGCTTTGACAATGCTATTCGCCAAATAGTGAGCTTAAATTATTTTTCGCTCTTTTTTTGAACAACTTGCTCACCGTCATAGTATCCGCATTTGGGACATACTTGGTGGCTCTTGATCAATTCGTGGCATTGAGGGCACTCGGTGAGACCGGGTGTTTTGAGTTTCCAGTTTGCAAAACGAGAATTCGTCTTGGATTTCGACACTTTATTTTTAGGTACTGCCATCTTCTTACCTCCAATATTTTCGCAACATTTGCTTAAACAGCTTTTTGATTATATAAAATCTAACAAAAGTTGTCAAACGCTTTTATCGAAGTTGCGGTGATTTGATAATATATTTTTTTTTATTTTCGGGCAAAGTTGCGGTTTATCATGCAAAATCGCCCGAAAAAGTCGGATTTTTGATTCTTAAAGCGCGAGTGCTTTTGTTTCTCTTGCGATTGACAATTCTTCGTTGGTTGGAAGAATGAGCACTTTGACTTTGCTGTCGGGCTTTGAAATCACTCTCACGCCGTCTTCGTGCTTCTTGTTTGCCTCGAAATCGAAATCGACGCCGAGATATTCCATATCTTCCATAACAAGTCTGCGCATGAGGTCGCTATGCTCGCCGATGCCGCCCGTAAAGACGATTGCGTCCACTCCGTTGAGAGTTGCCGCATAAGAACCGATATACTTTTTGATGCGGTAAGCCGCAACTTCGACTGCAAGTTTTGCCTTTTCATTGCCTTCGTTGATGCCTTTTTCAAGGTCACGCATATCCGAGCTCAATTCACTCACGCCGAGCATGCCGCATTTTTTGTTGAGGTATTGCACAAGCTCTTCGGGAGTCAAACCGAGTTTTGCGCGGATAAATTCGCTTGCGGCAGGATCGATATCGCCCGAACGAGTGCCCATAACAAGACCTTCAAGAGGCGTAAAGCCCATTGACGTGTCCATACATTTGCCGTCTTTGACTGCGGAAATGGACGAGCCGTTGCCAAGGTGGCAAACGATGATTTTGCTGTCTTTTTTGCCGAGAAGTTTGATTGTTTCTTCACTGACAAACTTGTGCGAAGTGCCGTGGAAACCGTACTTTCTGACTTTGTATTTGTCATATACGGAATACGGAATACCGTACATATACGCTTTTGCAGGCATCGTGCTGTGGAACGTGGTGTCGAACACCGCAACCATAGGCACACCGGGCATGACTTCTCTGCAGCTCTTTATGCAGGCGATGTTGCCTGGCATATGGAGCGGGCCGAGTTCCGCATTCTTTTCGCAAATACGGATGACTTCGTCGTCGATGACGACGGAAGACTCGAAGTCCTCGCCGCTGTGGAGCACTCTGTGTCCTACCGCGCTGATTTCGTCAGTGGACTTGATTGCGCCGTAAACGGGATCTACCATTGCTTTGAGCACAAGCTCGATGGCTTGGGTGTGATCCTTCATGTTTTGCTTGATATTGAGCACTCTGCCGTCCGCGGTTTTTTGGGTGAGTTCACCGCCGTCGAACGTGATACGCTCGCAAAGTCCTTTGAGGATTGCTTGCTCGGTTTCCATGTCGATGAGTTGGTATTTGAGCGAAGAACTGCCTGCGTTGATAACGAGAATTTTCATTTTGTATCTCCCTTATATTAGCCTTTTACCGATTGAAGAGCCGTGATTGCCGCAACAGCCGCGATGTCCTCTGCCACGCAACCTCTGCTCAAATCGTTGACGGGAAGAGCAAGACCTTGCATGATAGGTCCGATTGCCATGCAGTTGCCAAAGCGTTGTGCGATCTTGTAGCCGATGTTGCCTGCGTCGAGGTTGGGGAAAACGAGAACGTTTGCCTTGCCTGCAACGGGGCTGCCGGGTGCTTTTTGATTTGCCACGCTGTCAACGAGGGACGCATCGAGTTGAAGCTCGCCGTCAACGTCGATTTCGGGATGTTCTTCTTTGACTTTTTGATATGCAACGCGCACTTTTTCGACGGATTCATGATTTGCGCTACCCTTTGTAGAGAAGGAAAGCATGGCCACCTTGGGGTCCATGCCGCACAGGGCCTTGCCCGTCTGGGCGGAGGCCACGGCGATGGAAGCCAGCTGTTCCGCCGTGGGGGCGATATTCACTGCGCAATCCGCAAAGATCAACACCCCGTTCTGGCCATAGGAGGTATCCGGCACCTCCATGATGAAGCAGCTGGAAACGGTGGAGACCCCAGGGGCGGTCTTGATGATCTGCAAACCCGGGCGCAGGGTATTGCCCGTGGTGTTGATGGCGCCGGACACAAAGCCGTCCGCCTTACCGTCGTATACCATCATCGCAGCGAAGAACAAGGGGTCCAGCATGGTCTTTTGGGCTTGCTCTAGGGTGACCCCCTTCTTGGCCCGCATCTTGGCGAAGGTTTCGCAATACCGGGGATAATCCGCGCTGGCCTTGGGGTCGATCACATCCACCCCCTGGAGGCATACGCCGAACTTGTCAGCAACCGCCTGGATCTCCCCAGGATCGCCGATCAGCGTCACCCGGGCGATGCCCTGCTCGGTGATCCGCTGGGCGGCTTGTACGGTACGCTCCTCGCTGCCCTCGGGCAGGACGATATGCTTGACATCGGTTTTGGCTTTTTCACGGATTGTTTCGATGACGGACATTTGCTTTGCTCCTTTCGCCTATCGCGTCTATGGGATTGAAATGATATTTGTTGGCCCCTTGTCCCGCAGAACGGGACGATACCATTATAGCATACCTGCCTGTTTTTTACATCCTTTTCGGCGGTTTTTTTGCGGGATCTCCCCGCCTGTGGTATACTCAGGAAAAACCTCCGGGAGGCTATATCCTATGCGTGTGGTTGGCATCGTTGCCGAATACAATCCCTTTCACAGTGGGCACGCCTATCATCTGGCCCAGGCCAAGGCCTTGACCCAAAGCGACTTTGCCCTGGTGGTCATGAGCGGGGATTTTGTCCAGCGGGGAGAGCCCGCCATGTTTTCCAAGCACCTGCGGACCAAGTGGGCCCTTGCCCAAGGGGCGGATCTGGTGATCGGCCTGCCCACGGTCTGCTCCCTGACCAGCGCCGCAGGCTTTGCCAGGGGCGCCATCGCCCTATTGGATAGCCTCCAAGTGGTGGATACCCTTTGCTTCGGCAGCGAGCTGGGGGACGTAAGCCCGCTCCAACAGGCCCTGGACGCGGCGGATACCCCCGCCTATGCCCAGGCGTTGACCGCGTCCCTGAAGCAGGGCGGCAGCTACCCCGCCGCCCGGGACGCAGCCCTGCGGGCCGCCCAAGGGGTTACACCCGGCCCCAACGATATATTGGGCCTGGAATACCTTAGGGCCCTTTCCCTGTGCCATTCCGCCATCGCGCCCTATGCCCTGCGCCGGGAGGGGGCCGGCCATGATCAGGATGGGCTATTTGGCCCCCACGCCAGCGCCACCGCCCTGCGGGGCTGCATCCAGGCAGGGGATCTGGAAAGCCTGGCCCCCTACCTCTCCCCCCAGGTGCGCTCAGATATGGCGGCGCAGCTGGCCCAGGGGGATATAC
>OHGK01001948.1_pt1 | contig 10012 bp, 8 predicted proteins | sample 1567671 | NCBI WGS metagenome assembly OHGK01 (sample SAMEA3879577, study PRJEB24766) | human gut metagenome | biome: human-associated habitat; feature: feces | place: USA | collected 1985/1987 | reverse complement strand
ACGCTGGCGTGGATGTATGTCTCCCCAATCATCGTCCTGCTGAGCGTCTGTGACCGTCAGCCGGAACGGGAAGCCGAAAGCCTTGCAAAGCTGGACGCCCATGTAAAGCTGTTCTTCCGCACCTTTAACATCGAGGGAGGTGAAAAATAAAGGAATTTTTGAATTTGAATTTTATGTTGAAGTAGAAAAACGCCATAAATGCTAAAATCAAAGGAGAACTTTTTGAAACATACAACATTTGCACTGGGACTTGTGGGCTGACCGGGAGGTCTGGCAAATACCACAAGCCACGCCTCCCGAAGACGAACAGACACAATTCTTCAGGAGGATATTACTATGAATCGTGAAAATAAACGCAAGACCTTTGAAAAAGGTTACTATAAGACCCACGTCTACAATGACACCTTTACCTGCAAAGTCTGCGGACGGGTCTGCACCCCGCAAAATGCCGGCAGCGACCACCGCAACCATTGCCCCAACTGCCTGTCCAGCCTTCATGTGGACGAAGAACCCGGTGACCGCGCCTCCGACTGCGGCGGCATCATGGAGCCGGTAGCCGTCTGGGTACGCAAGGGCGGCGAGTGGGCCATCATCCACCGCTGCAAACGCTGCGGAAAGCTCAGTTCCAACCGGGTGGCGGCAGACGACAACCCCATGAAGCTCATGAGCATTGCCATGAAGCCGCTGTGCTCTCCGCCGTTCCCGCTGGACTATATTGAGGAAATGACCGCCCTGATGGGCGGTGATGGACGGATGCGGTAAGCCGCAGGAGGAACTACAAGATGGAGTATATCCGAATCACAAAAGAAAACATCGACAAGGAACACATCTGTTGTGCCATGTCCGGTCAACAGAGCCTTGCCAAGAAGGAATGGCTCAAGCAGCGCTTTGAGGAGGGGCTTGTTTTTTACCGCAGTGCGGAGCGCGGCAAATGCTTTATCGAGTACATCCCGGCGGAAAACGCATGGGTGCCCATTGATGCCGATGGCTATCTGTACATCAACTGCCTGTGGGTCTCCGGCTCCTTGAAAGGGCACGGCTATTCCAGCGAGTTGCTGGAAGAATGCCTTCGGAATGCCAAGGCGCAGGGCAAAAACGGCGTTTGCATCCTGTGTGCAGAGGGGCGCAAACGGGAGTTTCTCGCTGATCCCAAGTTTTTGACCCATAAGGGCTTCAAGGTTTCGGACACCTCCGATTGCGGCATCAACCTCATGTACCTGCCCCTTGCAGAGAGTGCCCAATCGCCAAAATTCAAGGCCTGCGCCAAGCATCCCAAGGTGGAGGAAAACGGCTTTGTCCTCTACTATACCGACCAGTGCCCCTATACCTATTATTGGGTGCCAAAGGTGCAGGAGGCCGCAAAGGAACATGGGATTCCGTTCAAAGCCATCCACGTCACAGAGAAAGAGACGGCACAGAGTGTGCCCGCACCGGTCACCACCTATGCACTGTTCCGGGATGGGAAATTCGTGACACAGGGCATCCAGTCGGATAAGAAATTTTTGAAATTAGCAGGCGCAGCGGATTGAGAGATTCAGGAGGAAAAATGCAATACGATCAAACGATTATCACTCCAAAAGGACTGATCGTCCACATCCGAAACGGCGTGACATCCGATGGAAGCGCTGTGCTTGAAAACTTTGATTTGACACACGCAGAAACAGATTATCTGCTGAGTTATCCCGATGAAAATCACTTTGATGCGGAACAGGAAAGCCGCTACTTAGAGAAAAAAGAAACCAGTCCGAATGAGATCGAACTGATCGCCTTTGTGGACGGTAAAGTGGCAGGAACTGCCGGGATCGATGCAATCGGAGCGCAGTATAAAGTGACGCATCGTGCCGAATTTGGCGTCAGTATCCTAAAAGAGTATTGGGGTCTGGGGATCGGGCGAGCCTTGATGGAAGCCTGTATCCATTGCGCCAAAACCGCCGGATATGCTCAGTTGGAGCTGGAGGTAGTGGCGGAGAACGCAAGAGCAATTTCCATGTACCAGATGGCAGGGTTTGTGGAATATGGCAGAAACCCAAAAGGTTTTCGCTCTCGGAACGCTGGATATCAGGAACTGATCTCCATGCGGCTGGAATTGTAGAGCTTATCGACTAAAACAGCCCTCCTGACCATGACGGCCGGGAGGGCTGTTTTTGGTAGGGAGGTTGACCAGTATGAGGACGATACCCGGACTACCGCAAGGCACGCAACGAGATGCAGGAACTGGTTCGGGCACAGAAAAATGTAGAACGATTTTTTGCAGAGGAAAAGAACACCACCGAGAAAACACAGACACGTAAAAAAAGTCGCCGAGGAGCTTTCCCTGTTGGGAGGCATCCTCGGCGGATTTTTTAGTTTATATAGCAGCTTTGCGGAGCAATGCGCCTGTTACCCGTATATTTTCCCCACGATCTTTCCGCGTGCTGCGGCGGGCAGAAGCTTGCACAGCAGGCTCAGGAACTTATACTGTGCACCGGCAACATAAACGACCGCCGGCTTCTTTTTCTCCACAATACCGGCGATGTACCGTCCAATGCGTGCCGGGTCCATGCCGTTTTGCTCGTCGTGCTCCATCTGACTGACGCTCCGGGAGATACGTCCACCGTATTCGTCATCGCCGAGAATGCTTTTCTGACGTGCTTTTGTAAAACCGGTACAGATGTCACCCAGTTCTACGACGGTAACATGGATGCCGTAGGGCTTGACTTCATTTGCCAGAGCGTAAGAGTAAGAAGAAACGGCGGCTTTGCTTACGGAGTAGAAGGTCTGGAACGGAATGTGCGCTACGGCGGCAACGGAGCTGATGTTCACAATATGCCCCTTCCCTTGATGGCGCAGGAAGGGGAGAACCGCTTTATTTACAGTGACTGTCCCGAAAAAGTTCACATCAAACTGTGCTTTGGCTTGCTCCATGGACGTAAACTCCACCGCACCGGAAATGCCAAAGCCTGCACAGTTGACCACCGCATCAATTTTGGTCTCTTTTTGGATGACCTGCTGCACGGCGGCGGTGACAGCGTCTTCATCGGTCACATCGACGGACAGATGACGCCCTCCATAGGGATATTTCTGCGGCTGAACTCATAGACGATGCAGCCGTTCTCCTTCAGAGCGGATGCCGTGCACCGCCCGATGCCGGAGCTTCCTCCGGTAACAATGACGACCTTGTTGTTTTCTTCCACCATGATTTTCCTCCTGAAAATGTTGATCTGGTTCGAGTATACCGCATCGCAGGGCGGCTGTCTATACGGATAGCCGGATCGTGGAAAAGTACAGGGATCAACTTGCGTAAATTTTCACGCAGATTGGCCTCTCTTTTTTACACAACCAATGCCAATTAGCGCTTGAAAACGAAATGCTGCGCAAGTATACTATACTAGTTATACTGTACAAGCTTGATCACAAATCAGTATGCCAGTTGACCATAAAAGACATACCAGAATTGAAGCGTGCGGCGGGGTCAAAACCCTACGAGGATGAAAATGAAATTCGATAGAAGACTTACAGATGAAATCTACACTTCCGATACGGTAAGGCTGGGAAAAAATGCATTTCAGGCCATGCAGGAGACGATCTATCATAATGGCGGTGTCGGAACCATTACCGGGTACTATGATGCCGAATTGTCGATCCTGTCGGTCAGTGATCTGTTGCTGCATAATCTGAACCACAGCTATGCATCCCTGATGGAGCAGACAAAGGGTTCGCTGAAGAATCTTTTCTATAAGAAAGATGCCGCATTCCTCGACAATGCGCGCTTTCGTCAGATTCAGGGCGAAGGAGAAGGCCGGATCCTCACGGCAGATGGCTCTCCCGTCTATGTGCGTCTCTACAAAAAAGATGCAGTCGATACGGATGGAACACCGATCTGGATCATGTCAGTACGGATGAACTGGGCGTATGAGAACCTTGCGCTGGTTAATGAATCCATCCATTCTGCACTATGGTATTTTGAGTGTAATGAAAACGGTGAGATCGTTCATGTGAACTGGAGCCATGCGTTCCGGCAGATCCTTGGTTATCATGACATTCTGGATTTTCCGAACAAACTGGATTCGTGGTCGAACCTTCTGCACCCGGAGGACTATGACCGGGTAATGCAGCTGCTTTTGGAAACGATTGCGGACAAAACCAATACTACAAAATATAATGTTGAGTACCGACTGAAAATACAGGATGGCCAATACCACTGGTTCCGGGCATCGGCGGAGGTGATACGCCGTCTGGATGGCTCGGCCAATCGAATTGCCGGAATCATCAGCAACATTGACGCGGAAAAAAGAAGCCGGATGCAGGCGCAGCGGGCAGCGGCATTTCACCGCGCATTTACCAGCGCAAACCTCTGCGAATACTATGTAAATCTGGAAAAGAACACCTTTGATACTTTCAAAGTGGAGCCTTCTTTGATGACGGCCTTTGAGCAGAACCACACATGGGATGGACTAGTCAGATTCCTTGTGGATAACTATGTGGTTGAAGAGGACAAAAAGTCTGTAACGAATTTCTACAATCGCGCCTACATCACGGAAAAACTAAAGGGGCTTGAGACGGAGCTGCGTCAGGAGTGCCGCATCGTTCTGGATGGGGAGGAACGATGGGTCAGCAACGTGGTCATGCGCGGTGAGATCGAAGACTCCGAATATGCGATGATTTTTCTGCGGGACATCACAGAGTCCAAAGCAGAGACGGCACGGCGGATGCAGATGGCCTCAGATAACGCATCGATGGATCTTTTGATCAAGAGTATGGTGCGTCTGCTGGACCGCTTTGTCGTCTGCGATCTGGAGAATGACCGGTATCGGTTCTATAATCTGCAAGGTGAAATGATATACGCGCCGACGGGAACCTACCATGATTTTGTGGAGCAGGTGGCTGTAAGGTATAAGACGTTGGAGCCATTGGCGGCGGTGGACGCATTGTTCTCACCGGAAAATATCCGCAAGAATTTGCAGGATGAGAACGACATCTACAAATTTGAATACTGCTCCATAGATGAGAACACCTATAAGATCGCTTCCTTCATTCCGCTGGAGTGGGATGGCACAAAGCTGGTCAAAGCACTGTTGGCATCTATGGATGTGTCACAGGAGAAAAAGGCCGAGATCGAATCCCATAAGGCACTGAAGGATGCGTACCGGGCGGCGGAAAACGCAAGCCGCGCCAAGACGGAATTCCTCTCCAATATGTCCCATGATATCCGTACACCGATGAATGCAATCGTTGGCTTGACCGCCATTGCGGGTGCGAATATCGAGAGTCAGGACAGGGTGGTCGAGTGCCTTGGAAAGATCACAAAGTCGAGTCGTCATCTGTTGGGACTGATCAATGAAGTGCTGGATATGGCCAGAATCGAGAGCGGGCGAATAAGCCTTGCCGAGGAGGATTTCAGCCTGCCGGAGCTGGTCGATAACCTGCTCACCCTCACAAAACCGGCAATCGACGAGCACCACCATCAGCTCGAAGTCCACATTGAGCACATCGAGCACGAAGCTGTCTGCGGCGACAGCCTGCGCATCCAGCAGGTCTTTGTGAACCTGATGAGCAACGCCGTCAAGTACACCCCGGATGGAGGAAACATCACCCTTACGATCAAGGAAAAACCGAACGGCTTCTCGGAGCTTGGCTGCTACGAGTTTTCCATCGAGGACAACGGCATCGGTATGACGCCGGAATTCCAGAAGATCATGTTCGAGCCGTTCAGCCGGGCAGATGATCACCGGACGACCAAGGTGCAGGGCACCGGTCTTGGCATGGCCATTGCAAGAAACATCGTCAACCTGATGAATGGTGACATTCAGGTCGAAAGCGCTCCCAACAAGGGAACGAAGATCACGGTCACGGTCTATCTGAAGCTTCAGGAGAACGAGAAGGAACAGGAAAAAGAACTGCTCGATCTGCCGGTACTGGTCGTGGACGATGACAAGACCTGCTGCGAAAGCACCGTTGCAACCCTTCAGGAGATCGGCATAGCGGGCGAATGGGTCCTGACCGGCAAGGAAGCCGTGGAACGCTGCGCGGCGCGGCACAAGACCGGCCGCGACTATTTTGCGGTGATCCTGGACTGGAAGATGCCGAAAATGGACGGTATTGCAACCGCCAGAAAAATCCGGGAACGGGTAGGAGAAGATGTCACGATCATCATCCTGACTTCCTTTGATTTCAGCGAGATCGAAGAAGAAGCCAGAGCAGCGGGCGTGAATGCGTTTATGGCAAAACCGCTGTTCCGTTCTCGTCTGACGGCAACTCTGCGACAGTTTACATCCGGGAAGAAGGAGAAAAACGCCCGGAACTATCTGGAAGACTTTGCGAAGGAAAACTATGCGGGCAAGCGGATCCTTCTTGTGGAAGACAATGCGCTGAACCGTGAGATCGCAACCGAGATCATAGGCATGACGGGCGTGACCATCGACAGCGCCGAAAACGGAAAAATTGCAGTCGAAAAGGTGATGGAAGCACCGGAAAAGTGGTACGATCTCATTTTTATGGACATCCAGATGCCCATCATGAATGGTTACGAAGCCACTGCTGCAATCCGTGCGCTTGCCGGCAGCCGGGGCAAAGTGCCCATCATTGCCATGACGGCAAATGCCTTTGCCGAGGACGTGCAGCTGGCAAAGAACACCGGCATGAACGAGCATATCGCCAAACCGCTTGATTTGAATAAGCTGAACGATGTGCTGAAACAGTGGCTGTGATCTGTGCATTGCCGTAAGGCACGTGATACTGTTGACCGGGCAATCAAAAAGCATGAAATGAAGAACGCAGAGGAATCCCTTCCCATATGGGAGGAACCCTCGGCGTTTGTATAGACGGACGCACTGCTTGCTGGTACAATGATGTTTCTTTTTGAGTCGGCTTATCTGTCTGTTTGTTAAAATTCATGTTGTGGTTATGCATTCATGAGTGTGGTGGTAAAGATTTATGGCAGTAGCACATTGCTTTTATACAAATAAAAGTGTACAATAATAACAACTTTGCAAGCAATCCCCTTCAAGGAATCAACTGGAACATGGGTGGAGACTGTACCTGTTAAGCGGAATTGTTTGAATGAATTCAATTCAACATAAAAGACAGTTGCTCATTTGTGAGTAGGAGGAATATATGATGTTTGATTGTGGTTTACAGAATATTTTCCGGCTGAAAAACGGACAGTCCCGTTCCATCAACTGGGAAAACCGGAACGGAGAAAAAGGAAAAGGCGGCATGGCATCCAGCAATCTTGGTCCGTCCAGAAAAGGTTCCCCGTGTATCCCGAAAATAGAAGCAGGAGAGACCGTAACACTTGGTGAGATCCAGGGAGAAGGCGTGATTCAGCACATCTGGATCACCGTTACAGACCGTACCAGTGAACGTAACCGTTATGTTCTGCGGGATCTTGTTCTGCGCATGTACTGGGACGATGAAGAATTCCCATCCGTTGAATGCCCGCTTGGCGATTTCTTCTGCTGCGGCTTCGGCGTTTCCTACCAGGTAAACTCAGTCCCGATTGCTGTCAATCCGACCCGTGGTTTCAACAGCTATTTCCCGATGCCGTTCCGTAAAAACGCCCGTATTACCATTGAAAATCAGTGTGATGAGCCGATTCCGGCCTTCTTTTATCAGATTGACTATTGCCTGACAACGGTTCCGGAGGATGCTGCCTATTTCCATGCCCAGTGGCGTCGTCAGCGCATAACGGAAAAGGCAAAAGACTACGTTGTCCTCGACAACATCAAAGGGAAAGGCCAGTACGTTGGAACGTATCTTGCACTTACCAGCCTCGAACGCTACTGGTACGGAGAAGGTGAGATGAAATTCTACATCGATGGAGACAAGGATTATCCAACCATTTGCGGAACCGGAACAGAAGATTACTTCGGCGGTGCCTGGAGCTTTGCAACACAGCAAAATGGCCAAACCGTTGAAAATCAGTACTGTACTCCGTATCTTGGCTATCCTTACTACTCTAGCCACGATACCTTCCTTCATAATGATTACCACAATGATGATCAGATGCCACAACGCAGCTTCTACCGCTGGCACCTTCTTGATCCTAACCTTTTTGAGAAGGACCTTAAGGTAACTCTGCAACAGATTGGTGCCAGTCACGGAGGTCTTTTTGAACGTCAGGATGATGTCGCTACCACAGCGTACTGGTACCAGACGCATCCTCATGTACCATTCGCGCCACTTATGTCCAGAAAAGAGCGTTGGCCAAGATGATTTTTGACGCTTTTCCTATTTTATATGTTTCATGACTTTGCATATCGGCCACAAGAGTCCGTTCCGAACAAATCTGCTTCCAACAAATTTGTCCGGAAACGGGCTCTTTCTTTTTTTATATAATAAGAGTACGCAGGGCTGTTTAGAGCGTTCCTGCTGGCAGCCGAAGCATGAGGAAGAAGTCTGGTATGCCTGCTACGGCTCCAACCTGTCCGAGGAACGGTTCTGCTGCTATGTGCAGGGCGGCGTAGCGCCAAACGGAAAGCGCTACTATCCGGGTGACTGCGATGGGCAGTCCGGCTATGGTGTTTCTAAGCTGGATTCCATTGTGGAAGAAGTTGTCCGGCAGATCTTCGCACAGTTCCGGGAGGTTTCCCGGAAGAAGCTGCTGGAATCGGTCAAGACCAACGATGCCGCCCGCATCCAGAAGAAAATCAAGAAAATCCAGAAAGACTTGGAAGCCAAGCAGAAAGAGCTGGACGACCTGAAAGCCGAAACCATTCTGGTCATTCGGGGCGTGAGTGCCTTGGACAAAGAACTGCTCGGCACACTGGTGGCCGAAGCAAAAGATGCACTGGAAACCCTGGAAAAGCAGCTCGTGCAGGCACAGGAAGAATACGAAGAAGCCACCAAAACGGCAAAGCGTAGCAACTACATCTGCAACGAGCTGTTTACATGGGCGGATGTGTACGACACCGCCAACCACGATGAACGCCGCGCCATTTTGCAGCAGTTCATTAAGGAGATTCGCGTCCGAAAAGACTATGAGATCTCGATTACCCTGAACGCCAGCTTCAACCAAGTGGAACAGCTCAAGGCTGTATCAACCTACGATGGCGCGGAAATTTTTGAAGAAATTTCCGAAAAGGGGGCATAAAAGCGATGCGCTTGCCCGCAGCACTCTGCAAAATGCAAAGAAAGAGACGTGAAATCGATGGATTTTCAAAAAGTACATGGATGACCCCGCCCGGTTCGCATCCGACTTCAGGGTTCGGAGCCCGGCACGGTCTGCCAAAGTTTTTTTGAGCATAAAAAACGCCGCATCGTACAAAACGATGCGGCAAATTGGTGGACCTAGAGGGATTCGAACCCTTGACCTCTCGGATGCGAACCGAACGCTCTCCCATGCGGACCTTAAAGAAGCCCCCAAAGGACAAAACATTTCTTTTGAAAAATGGCAAAAAACATAGGCGTAATGCGGGTTTTCGGACGAGCATTGCTTTCGAGAAAAAATTGCCATTCTTGCTTCAATGTAAAAAAGTTACACTTCAGGAGAAATGCGCTTCAGATGCGATTTGAACGGGCGACCATCTGAATACTTCTTGCGGATCATGCACCGTATGGGGATGATTCGGATTATATCCCCTGTGCGATGAAATTGACGAGAAACAGTTGGATTTTTTCTGGCTGTTTCTTTTTTATTGCACAAATCCGGTGAAAACAGTGCCGATGGATACGCACCCAACGAAGATGCAAATGCCCAAAAAAGCCATCAAATATTGCCTTACTTTATACAAAATATAGCAAGCGGTATACGCACCATAAAGCATATACGGTATAACGTCAATTTTTTGTACATATCTCAACTGAATGACTGGAGGTGAGTTTTCAAAATGCCTGTTATTTATGTTGCAAAAACATCTTCCTACGCACGAAGAATCACGTTCGTTTTAGGACAGACGGTTGAAAAACAGCATGATCCTTGATTATTTCTACGGGCAAGCCGGAGAGCTGTTTTCGTTCTACCGCATTCCAAAGGCTCTGTTTCAGGAGCCACGGTTCCAGAGTCTGTCAACCGATGCCAAGACCCTGTACGGTA
>OHGK01001936.1_pt1 | contig 10074 bp, 10 predicted proteins | sample 1567671 | NCBI WGS metagenome assembly OHGK01 (sample SAMEA3879577, study PRJEB24766) | human gut metagenome | biome: human-associated habitat; feature: feces | place: USA | collected 1985/1987 | reverse complement strand
TTGTAATCAAATAAGGAAAGGATACCAATTAATTGTTGAAGGAAATTTAGTAAATTAATTGTTTTAACTATTATTTTTTTTAAATATTTGATATAATTAACTGCAAGGAGATGTAGTTATGGCAAAATCTAGAAGTGAACTTAGAAATATTATTATGGTTATTTTATATCAAATTGATATATATGAAACTCGTGGGGTCCCGTTTAATATTGATGAAGTAATAAAAGAGAATTTGAATGTGGATAATGAATTTGTTAAAGATATAGTTTATGGCGTAGTTACATATAAAAATAGTTTAGATGAAATTGCTAATAAATATATTGAAGGGTGGACCATTGATAGAATAGATAAAACTGGAGCTGCAATATTAAGAATGGGATTATATGAATTAAAATTTACAGATACTCCAGAAATTGTTGTTATTAATGAAGCTATTGAATTAGCTAAGAAATATTGTGATGATTCTGTTAGAAAAATAATTAATGCAGTTTTAGATAAATATATTAAGGAATAATATGTTAATACCAATGAAAATAAAAAGAAATTTGGCTCATTATGATGGTAAGTTCATAAAAATTAAAGGTAAGGAATATTATTGTAAAAATGCTATGGATCCAGGAGATCAATTATTTGCTAATGCTATTGCAGAAAAACTTGGTATTATATGTGCAAAAGACTATATTATTGAGACTGATGGAGATTATTATTATTTAAGTTATAGTTTTAATAATGATGGTATTTTTAAAGATGGAAATCGATTAGGGATTAAATCTAATGGATTATATGATATATGGATGTTCTTTGAAAAGAATTATCCGAAGGATAGTGAAAAACTTACTTATCAATTAATTAGAGTTTATCTTTTTGATATTTTTATGATGAATAGTGATCGTAACTTAGGAAATTTAGGTATATTAATTCGTGATGGTGTAGCAGATTTATGCATTTTAGATAACGAATATGTTTTTAGTGATTTCGGAGCAAATTTATTACCAAAGTTATTTTTTGATGATAGGTTAAAAAGCTATAAGTGTGCTGATAGGTTAGATAATAGATTGCCTATATGTGTGCTTAAAAATATTGAGTCTTTAGAGTATTTTCTTGCAACTTCTGCTCAGGAATTTTATGATATTGTTTTAGAATTTTATAATACTTTAACTCCAGATTTAATTCTTTTGGAAATGAAAAAACTTAATAAAATGGGCTTTACTTTAGAAAACCAAGAACATTCTTTAATACTTTATAAAAAATATTATGAATTGATTGGAAACTTACTTTTAGAAAGGGGTATCTTAGATGGAAAAAGACTATCTTAATATTAGTGATTTAAATAATTATATAAAAAACATTTTAGATAAAGATTCTTTTTTAAATAAAGTTTATTTAAAAGGGGAAATTAGTAATTTTAAAAATCATACCAGAGGACATTTGTATTTTACTTTGAAAGATGATAATTCTAGAATAAGTGCAGTTATGTTTCAAAGTAGTGCAATTAAACTTACATTTGTACCTGAAGATGGAATGAATGTTTTGGTTGAAGGAAGAATAAGTGCTTATCCTGCACAAGGCAGTTATCAGATTTATATTGAAAAAATGGAACCTGATGGACTTGGTGCTTTATATATAGAATATGAAAAGTTAAAGAAAAAGTTAGCAAGTGAAGGATTATTTAACCCAGAACATAAAAAAGCAATTCCTAAATTTCCCGAAAAGATTGGAGTTATTACGGCATCAACTGGGGCAGCTGTTCGAGATATAATGAGTACAATTAGAAGAAGATATCCAATTTGTGAAGCAATTTTATTTCCATGCTTAGTACAAGGACGTGATGCTGCACCGGATATTGTTAGACAAATTAAAAAAGCTGATGCATTTGGGGTTGATACTATTATAGTTGGCCGTGGTGGTGGTTCTATTGAAGATTTATGGGCTTTTAATGAAGAAATAGTTGCGAAAGCAATTTATGAATGTAATACTCCGATTATAAGCGCTGTTGGACATGAAATAGATTGGACGATTGCGGATTTTGTGGCTGATTTAAGAGCACCAACTCCAACGGGAGCTGCTGAAATGGCTGTACCCACTGTTATTGATATTAATACACTTTTAAATAATTATAAAATTAGACTTAATAAAAATATTAAAAATATGATAAATACTAAATTCATTAAATGGAGAAGCTTAAAAAATAGTTTTGTATTAAAAAATCCTATGAGTATGTATGAAATTAAAGAACAAAAATTAGATGCTTTGCTTGATAAATTAAATAAAGATATTAAAGTAATATTACAAAATAATGAAATGAAACTAAATAAAATAAAAATGTCATATGTAATTCAAAATCCAATGAGTTTGATTGATAAGAAGAAAAACGAATATAATTTACTTATTAATACTTTGAAACTAGTAAATCCTCTTGGTATTTTAGAAAAAGGTTATTCTTTAGCAACTATTAATGATAAGGTAATTAAGTCAAGTAATGATGTAAATATTGATGATATTATTAATATTAAATTACATGAGGGAAATATTAAAGCAAAGGTTGTAGAAAAATAGGCTTGTGATACATTTTTGAACAAAAAATAAAAATAATACACTAAAATAAAAATATGTAAATACAATTTAATTTAAGGGGGAATAAAAATGAATGAATTAATATTAAATAATAGTATTTTTGAAAATATAAAACATATTGATGAAAATGGTAATGAATATTGGTTTGCAAGAGAACTTCAAAATGTTTTGGAATATAAAAGATGGGATAAATTTAATAATGTAATTACTAATGCAACAATTTCTTGTAAGAATAGCAATTATGCTATTGATGACCATTTTTCCCAAGTGGGAAAAATGGTCGACATCGGATCAAAAACTTCCAGAAGTATTTCTGATTATAAATTGTCCCGTTATGCATGTTACTTAATAGCTCAGAATGGTGATAGTAGAAAGAAAGTTGTTGCACTTGCTCAAACATACTTTGCTGTTCAAACTAGAAAAATGGAAATTACTGAAAGAGAATATTCTACTTTAACTGAAGATGAGAAAAGATTTTATCAAAGAAATTTAACTAAAAAAGGAAACTATTCTTTAAATCAAACTGCTAAAGGTGCTGGAGTTAAAAACTTTGATAAATTTCATAATTCTGGTTATAAGGGGTTATATAATGGTGAAACTGCTAATGATATAGCTAAAAGAAAAGGTTTAAGATATAGAGAAGATATCTTAGATAACATGGGTAGTGATGAACTTATTGCTAATTTGTTTAGAATATCTCAAACGGAACAAAAATTAAAAAGGGATAATGTAAAAGGAGAAACTAAAGCTAATGATGTTCATTATGAAGTTGGAAAAAAGGTAAGAAAAGCTATTGCTGATATTGGTGGAACCATGCCTGAAGAGTTTCCAACTCCTGAAAAAAGTTTAAAAACATTAGAAAAAGAAAGTAAGAATAAATTAATAAATCATAGATAAAGAAGGAATAAATATGAAACTAACTGAAAAGCAGAAAGAAGAATTATTATCTAAAGAGCATAATTATGTTGATATAGATGGTGTTCAATACTTTTGTAAAGTTGCTAAAAATGATTGTAATGAAATATTAGCGTATAGATTAGCAAGTCTTGTTGGTATTAATTGTCCACTTTATCACATTGTTAGAGTAAATAAAGACTTATATTATTTAAGTTATAGTTTTAATAATTTAGGAAATTTTAAACGTGGAAAAGATTTAATTGGAATAGATTACTTTTCTAATACTATATATAATTTGTGGTATGTAGTAGAAAAAGAATATCCCAAAGAATGTAAAGATTTAATATTTGATTTAGTAAAAGTATTTATTTTTGATATATTTATGCTTAATGGAGATAGACATGCTGGTAATTATGCAATTGTAGAAGAAAATGGTAAACCTAACATTTATATATTTGATAATGAATCGATATTTGAATCTATTTTTAGAGTTGAATTAAGTCCTAAATATAGTAAAAGAGATTTTTTGGGAAATGGTACAAGAATAATAAATGATCCTAGTGCCACAATTGGAATGAAGCAAAATATGGAATTGTTAGAATATTTTTTAATTACTTCTTCTAAATTATTTTGCGATTTAGTTATAGATTTTTATAATAAACTTACTCCTGATGTTGTGTATAATGTTATTTTAGAAGTAGAGAAGTTTACTGGAATAACTAATTATGATAAAGATTATAATATGAAACTTTACAAGAAGAATTATGAGTTAATTGGTGATTTATTAAAAGATATGAATTTTATTAAAAAGGAAGGGAGATAAAAAATGAATGATTTAAAATTAGTTATACCAGATAATAATGATAAAAAAAGTGCTCTTTTAATGCTTGATGAAATTAAAGTTGTTGATGCTGGGCTTCCATGGCAATATTCAGGCCTTGCTAATTTGGAAGAGGCAACATCTTATGAAGATTGGGTTAAAGAAAAAGCAAATGAAAAAAATGGTATTGATTTAAGAGATGGTTATGTTCCGTGTACAACATTATTTTTAAAAAGAATGAGTGATAATAAAGTATGTGGTTCTATTAGTATTAGACACGAGTTAAATGACTTTTTATTTAAATTTGGAGGTCATATTGGATATTCGATTACTCCGAGTGAACGTGGTAAAGGCTATGGTAAATTACAACTTAAAATGGGTTTAGAAATAGCTAAAAGTTTAGGTATAAAAAACTGTTTAATAACTGCAGATGTTGAAAATATTGTAAGTAATAAGACTATTATTTCTGAAGGTGGAATTTTAGAAAATACTGTTATGTGGAATAATGATCCTTTAAATAGGTATTGGATTAATTTAAAATAGTTGGTATAATAATGATGAAAGGAAATAAGTTATGGAAGAAAATAAGAATTTTGAAGAATCTTTACAAGAATTAGAAGGTATTGTAAAAGAACTTGAAAGCGGAAATGTTAATTTGGATGATGCAATAAATAAATATACACAAGCTATGAAATTAGCTAAATATTGTGGAGAAAAATTAAATGATGCCACTAAAAAAGTTAATAAAATCTTAACTGAAGATAATGAATTAAAAGAATTTAATGCAGAATAAGGTGAGAATATGGAAGTAAAAGATATTACAAATAGAGATGTAGATTTTGCTAAATGGTATACAGATGTATGTAGAAAAGCAGATTTAGTAGATTATTCAAGTGTAAAGGGTAGTATGATAATTAGACCCCTTGGATATGCCATTTGGGAAGAAATACAAAAAAACATGGATAGAATGTTTAAAGAAACTGGTCATGAAAATGTACAAATGCCAATGTTTATCCCTGAGTCACTTCTTAATGTTGAAAAAGAACATGTTAAAGGATTTGCTCCAGAAGTTGCTTGGGTTACATATGGAGGACAAGAAAAACTTGAAGAAAGAATGTGCGTAAGACCAACAAGTGAAGTATTATTTTGTGACCATTATAAAAAAATAATTAACACTTATAGAGATTTACCCATTCTTTATAATCAATGGTGTACAATAGTTAGATGGGAAAAAACAACAAGACCATTTCTTAGAAGTCGTGAAATATTATGGCAAGAAGGTCATACGATGCATAGAACTGCTGAAGAAGCAAGAGAAGAAACTTTAAGAATGTTTAACGTCTATAAAACTTTTCAAGAAAACTATTTAGCTTTACCCGTAATTACAGGAAGAAAAACTGAAAAAGAAAAATTTGCAGGTGCTGAAGAAACTTATACTTTAGAAGCTATGATGTATAATGGTTATGCTCTTCAAAATGGTACAAGTCATTATTTTGGTAATCATTTTGCTAAAGCGTTTGGTATTAAATTTACGGATAGTGATAATACACTTAAAACTCCATATCAAACAAGTTGGGGAGTTTCAACTAGAATGATCGGAGCTATAATTATGACTCATGGTGATGATCATGGGTTAGTTCTTCCACCAATGATTGCACCTTTTAAAGTTATAGTTATTCCTATCGGAGATGTTGCCACTGAATTAGAAAGTTTAAAAAACACTTTAAAAGAAAATGGTATTACTTTTAAAGTTGATGAATCTAATAAAACACCTGGATTTAAATTTGCAGAAGCAGAAGTTAAAGGATATCCAATTAGAATAGAACTCGGTAAAAGAGATTTAGAAAATAATCATGTAACTTTAGTAAGAAGAGATACTTTAGAAAAAATAATTGTTACTTTTGATGAAATAGTACCTAGAGTTAAGGAATTACTTGTGATGATTCAAAATGATATGTTTGAAAGAGCAAAAGCAAGAAGAGATTCTATGATTTATGATGCAAAAACTTATGATGAACTAAAAGAAATAGCCACAACAAAAGATGGTGGTTTTACCAAGATTAATTGGTGTGGCGATGTTGCTTGTGAAAATAAAATTAAAGATGATTTTGGAATAAAGTCAAGATGTTTAATCGAAGATGAAGAGGTAACTGGACCATGTACTGTATGTGGCAAAAAAGCTAAAACAAGATTATATATTGGTAGACAATATTAAAAATTTTTTTAAGCGTTATAATAAAAGTAGATAGAATGTAAACTACCTACTTTTTTATTTAAATTATTAAATGTATTTTTTTAAATATTTAAAGTTTAATAATACTACAAATAAAATGTTTACTATTTCAGCAATAACTAAACTATAAATACCAATGTGACATAAAGATAGAATAGACATAACAATTAGCTTTAATATAACACCCCATAAAGTTATATTCATAGTAATTTTAGCATAGCCTAGTGCCTGAAGTGCGGATGTAAGAACACCTTCTAAGTAAAATAGAACAAAGAATGGAGAAAGTATTTTGATGTAATTAGAACCGTTTGTGGTGTTATATAAAGAAAATAAAAGATTATCTCGAAAAGTAAATATAATAAATGAGAAGAATGTGCCAATAATTAATGAAAATATAAGTGCTTGGTGTATCCTTCTTTTTACCATTATGTTGTTTTTTTCACCATGAAACTTACTTATTTCTGGCAATAAAGAAGTTGATATTGCAGCAATAAAAAAACCAGGCATAGTTAAAAGGGCAAGCGAATAAGCATTGTAAGCTCCATATTCACGAAGTATGTAGGAATTTGTGTATCCTGAAAAAAGAAGTAAATTTGTAAGAATAATTGGTTCTAAGAAATAACCAATATTTCCAATTATTCTACTTGATACGGTAGGTAGTGATATATCTAATATATCTTTAGTATGCTTTTTACTAGGTAGTAATTTTGTTTTATAATTAATATGTTTTGGTAAGAAAAATAAAAATACAATTATTGAAGAAATTTCTGATAAAATAGTTAGAAGTATTAAACCAAGTACAGCATCCATAACTGAATTTTTCATTAATATGGGTAATACTGTAATAATAATTATTAATCTTATAATTTGTTCTATAATATTACTTGTAGCATGAGGTATCATGTTTTGCTTGCCAGCAAAATATCCTTTTAAAACAGATGAGATGGATACAAAGGGTAAAGTTAGAGAAAAAGCAAGTAATATTGGAGATGCAAGAGGTTCTTTAAGTAAGTTAATAGCTATAAAATCTTTAGTTAGTAAAATAAGTAGAATAAGTAGAAAATTAATAGATAAAATTAAGAATGTTGCTGATGTAAGAATTCTTATGGAACGCCCTTTATTTTCTGATACTAATTTAGAGATAGAAATGGGAATAGCAAGAGTAGATATGGTAAGTAATAATGAGTATGTTGGAGTTGCTATAGTAAATAAACTAATACCATATTCTCCGATTATTCTAGTGTAAATTACTTTGATTATAAAACCTAAAATTTTAGTAAGAAAACCACTTAAAATAAGTATTAAAGTTGATTTTATAAATAAGTTTTTATTCATGTAATGTGATTTCTCCTTTATTTAAATGCAATTTTGTTATATAATAAATATATGTTGGAAGGTGGTTATTTTGCCAGATACAATTAATTTTGAAGAATTAGTTCCAAGACTTGAAAAAAGAGAACAATTTGAAACAATAAAAAAAGCATATTTATATGCTTATAATGAACATAAGGGGATGAAAAGACTTACTGGGGATGACTTTATTACACATCCTTTAGAAGTTACTAAAATTCTTATGGATTTAAATGTTGATGATACTACAATTATTGCCTCATTGTTACATGAAGTTATTAATAATGGTAATAAAACTTATGATGATCTGGTTAACGATTTTGGAGAAGATATAGCTAAGATTGTTTTAAGTGTGTCTAAAATTAATAAGTTGGAATTACCTGATAATAATGAATCTAGTGTAATATATTTAAGAAAAATACTTGTTGGACTAGCTCAAGATGTTAGAGTTTTATATATTAAACTTGCAGATAGACTTCATAATATGAGAACTAATTGGGCAATTAATCCTCAAAAACAAAAACAAAAAGCTGAAGAAACTATGTCAGTTTTAGTACCAATTGCTCATAGACTTGGTATTAATTCTATTAAAAGTGAACTTGAAAATTTATCTTTATATTATTTAAAACCAGATGTATATAATGATATTTTAGAAAAATTAAATGAAACTGTTGATGAATTAAATGGTTACTTAGAAGAAATGAAAGAAAGTATTATTGATATCTTAACTGATGCTGGTATTAAATTTGAAATAAAAGGACGAGTTAAAAGTGTTTATAGTATATATAATAAGTTATCTAGTGGTAAAGAATGGAATAAAATATATGATATTTTAGCTTTAAGAATATTTGTGGAAGAAGAATCTGATTGTTATCAAGTTATTGGTTTGATACATTCAAGATTTAGACCAATGCCAAAAAGATTTAAAGATTATATTGCGAGTCCAAAAGAAAATATGTATCAAAGTCTACATACCACTGTGTTTGGAATAGAAGGACATGTTTTTGAAATTCAAGTAAGAACTTATGAAATGGATGAAATAGCTGAAAAAGGTATTGCGAGTCACTGGTCATATAAAGAAAAAGGAACTAAAAAGATTCAAAACGTTATGGAACAAAAATTAGAAATGTTTAGAAATGTTATTGAATCAAGTAATAATGATACTGATGCAGATTTTGAAAGTAAGGTTAACGCTGATATATTTAGTGATTTAATATATACATATACTCCGAAAGGTGATGTTGTGGAACTTCCAATTGGTTCAACACCGATTGACTTTGCTTATAGAATTCACTCAAGAGTTGGAGATACGACGGTCGGAGCAATTGTAAATGATCAAATTGTACCACTTTCATATGAACTTAAAAATGATGATGTGGTAAATATTAAAACAAATAACAATAGCACACCAAATAAAGATTGGTTATCTTTTGTTAAGACTAGTCAAGCGAAAAATAAAATTAAAGCATTCTTTAGTAAACAAGATAAGGAAGAATATATTGAAAAAGGTAAAAATATTTTAGAAGCAGAACTTAGAAAAAGGAAAATGGCTTTTAATGAAGTATTAACCCCAGAAATAATTGAAAAGTTAATTAAGGATCTGAAAGTAAAAGATTTGGATGAAATATATTTAAGTATTGGATCTTTAAGATTTACTGCTGGTTATATAATAAATCTAACAAAAGCTGATAAGCACGAAGTTGATGATGCTTTATTTGAAAGAAAATTATCGATTCCTAAGATTAATTACAAAAGCGATATTTTAGTTGAAGGTAATTCAGATATTATGGTTAATATTGCTAAATGTTGTATGCCTATTAAGGGTGATGAAATAGTGGGCTTTATTACAAAAGGACAAGGTATTAGTGTCCATAAAAAAGGATGTTCTAATGTACCTGATAATAGTGAAAGAGTAGTAGATGTATCATGGAATATGGATGCAAGTAATTATTATTTTACTAATATTTATGTTTATGTTACTGCTGGTTTTGATTTACTTGTAAATATTATTACAGAAGTTGGTAAACTTGGTTGTATTGTAAGGTCTTGTAATACTAAAGAATTTGATAATAAAACTATGTATGAAATAAATATAAGAATAAAAGATAAAGTAGAACTTGATAATGTAATGAAAAATATTAGAAAAATACATAATGTTATAGATGTTAAGGAGGAAATGTAGTGAAAGTAGTAGTACAAA
>OHGK01001916.1_pt1 | contig 10163 bp, 8 predicted proteins | sample 1567671 | NCBI WGS metagenome assembly OHGK01 (sample SAMEA3879577, study PRJEB24766) | human gut metagenome | biome: human-associated habitat; feature: feces | place: USA | collected 1985/1987 | reverse complement strand
CATTATTCCGGGGCGGAAAAGCTTGGCAACGTTGGATACAAGTATGCACATGACTATGAGAATCATTATGTGGAGCAGCAGTATCTGCCGGATCAGTTAGTAGGGAGAACATTCTATAAACCGGGGAATCTCGGATATGAAAAGCATATACAGGATTGGTTTCACCTGATAAAAAAAGAAAAGTAAGAGGTATGGGAATGAAGAAAAAGGGAATCATCATTTTAATTGTAGTACTGCTTGTTCTTGCAGGCGCAGCCGGAGCAATTTATTATGTTCTGCATAATAAAAAGGCGTCAAACGAAGAGTTGGTATATGCAACAAAGATATCCGACTTAAATGGAGGATATGACCTGACAGAAAGCCGCTATATGGGAACGGTCGAGTCACAGGAGGTCAAGGGTGTAAACCGTGACAGTGACAAGAAGGTCAAGGAATTGTATGTGAAGGAAGAAGATGAAGTCAAGGCAGGTGACGTACTGTTTGAGTACGATACCGAGTCCATGGAGTTACAGCTTCGTCAGTTGGAGCTGGAGCTTACAAGCATCAACAATAACATTGCGACACTGAACCAGCAGATCGCATCGCTTACGGCAGAGAAGGCGGCGGCACCAGCGGAGGAGCAGTTAAGCTACAGCGCACAGATCCAGAATCTGCAGGCACAGGTCAATCAGGCCAACTATGATGCAAGTGCAAAGCAGCTGGAGATTGATCGTCAGAAGCTCTCTATGGAGAATACAAAGGTTGTTGCTCCGATGGATGGTATTATCAAGACAATCAATGAGAACAATTCGACAAGCAGCTCGGATGATGATAGCAGCAATAGTAATTCGGATAATGGTTCAGATTCGACAAGCAACGCGTATATCACAATTATGGCAAAGGGCGATTACCGGATCAAAGCAACCGCAAGCGAACTGACAGTCCGCAGTATGTCAGAGGGACAGAGCATGATCGTTCGTTCCAGAGTCGATGATTCGACATGGACTGGTACAGTGACAAAGATCGATCTGGAACATCCGGATAACGGAAATAATGATGGTTATTATATGGGATCGAGCGGAACAACTGCAACGAAGTATCCATTTTATATCAGCCTGGACAGCACGGATGGTCTGATGCTCGGTCAGCATGTCTATGTGGAAGCAGACTATGGACAGGGTGATGTGAAGGAAGGTCTGTGGCTGGATGAATATTATATCATGCAGGAGGACGATGGTGCCTATGTATGGGCAGAAAATGCAAAGGGATACATCGAGAAGCGTAAAATAGAACTTGGTGAGTATGATGAGAATATGATGCGGTATCAGATTCTGTCTGGTCTGACGGAGGATGATTATATTGCATATCCAGAGGATCGTGTCAAGGAAGGTATGAAGGTCACACATAACTATGAGGATGTTATGATCGATGATACAGGGGATGATGGAGTCATCGATGACGGTTCTTATGATGACGGCGCTTATGACGATGGTTCTTATGATGATGGAAGTATCGATGATGGATATACAGATGATGGCTATATCGATGGTTACACGGATGATGGTATTTTAGATGATGGCAGCATAAATAATATTGATGATGGTGCGAATATGGACGGCATTGATGGATCCGTGGAAGAAGCTGCACCACAGGATGAATCTGCGCCAGACAGCGATAGCGAGGTGGTGCAATAGTGTTACTGGAATTGAAAAATATCTATAAGAATTATATTCAGGGCACGATGGAAGTGCCTGTACTGAAAGATATCAATCTCTGTGTAGAAGAAGGGGAGTATGTGGCGATTATGGGACCATCAGGTTCTGGTAAGTCCACGCTGATGAATATTATCGGATGTATTGATAAGCCAACTTCAGGAACGTATCTGCTTGATGATGTGGAGATTGAAAAGTGCAAAGATAAAGAACTTTCCGAAGTGCGCAACCAGAAGATCGGATTCGTATTTCAGAATTTTAATTTGCTGCCAAGACAGAGTGCACTTGACAATGTAGCGCTTCCGTTACAGTATGCGAAGGTGCCGATCAAGAAACGAAAACAAAAGGCAAAAGAAATGCTGGAGATGGTTGATCTGGCGGATCGTGTCAGCTTCAAGCCGACACAGCTTTCCGGTGGACAGAAACAGCGTGTGGCGATTGCGCGTGCGATGGTGGCAGATCCGAAGATTCTGCTTGCCGACGAGCCGACGGGAGCACTTGATTCCAAATCAGGTTTACAGGTGATGGAGCTGTTTGACACACTGCATAAGCAGGGAGTGACAATCATTATGATTACGCACTCTGACGAGATTGCGTCTTATGCAGATCGAGTTGTAAAAATCATTGATGGTGAGCTGTATGAGGGAGATGCCCAGCCGGTGACCGGAGGTGATGAGCATGAATAAGGCAAAGAAAATAATTATTATCGTTCTTTCCTGCGTAGTTGTGCTCGGTGGTATTTATTTTGCACTCCGCACCTTGAAGCAGAAGAATCAGAATAGCAAGACTGCAGGCGTCTATGCGGTCAGCGATATTGGATATGACGCTTCGGATATGTGGGATAACAGTACATTGAGTGGAAATGTGACTGTGAATTCTGAGCAGAAGGTCTATGTAGGAAAGACACAGTCCGTATCGGAGATCAAGGTAACGGAAGGTCAGAGCGTGAAAGCAGGCGATGTGTTGCTTGTGTATGATACAACTGCCAACGACTTACAGTTAGAACTGCAAAGATCGGAACTGGAGTTATCCCGCGTGTCGATTATTGATGCACAGCGTGAACTCGAGAAGTTAAAAGCAACTACACCATTAGAGGATATTCCGACAACAGAGGCACCGGCGACTCCGGTTGCAACAGGTTCAGATGCGCCACAGCCGGATCCGGATACGGATCCAGATGCAGATACTCCTCCGACAAGAGAGGAATTGAAAAATCAGATTGCTCAGAAAGAGCAGGAAATCAAAACGATGCAGACGCAGTATGAGATTGCACAGGTCAAGCTTCAGATGGAAGAGATGCAGAACGCAACCGGTGAAGTACTGGCGAATTTCGATGGCGTGGTAAAGAGCGTGATAACTGCGGATGAAGCAGCTTCGAGCGGTGATCCGGTTCTTGTTGTCAGTGCGGCAGATGGATATCTGGTCGAAAGCCAAATTGGTGAGCTTGCAATGTCAACGGTCAAGGTTGGTGATACCGTATCGATGTATTGCTATGATACCGGTATGAATTATGAAGGTACGATCACAGAGATTTCTACGTTCCCGGCGGATGGATATACGAATTACAATGGCAAGGTGGAAACCTATTATCCAATCAAGATTGCGTTAACTGATTCCACGGATGTCAGTCAGAATATGTATATGGAGATTACTTTGAATTCGGGCGCGGAAGATACGAGTGGTGGATTTTATCTGTCAAAAGATGTCGATGGTAAGCTTCAGAAGACCTATATCAAGGTAGGAAACAAGACATCCGGTGATTCCGTGCTGGTGCTCGGCGGTTTGACGATGCAGGATTATATTGCATTCCCATATCTCGATGAGGCAGTGGAAGGCGTAAAGACTGTAAAGAAGTCGACGGATGATCTGTATAATTGATAAGAAAGGAAATCAGTCTATGTTAGAAAATATAAGATTATCGTTCCAAGGTATTTGGGCACATAAGATGCGTTCCCTTCTTACCATGCTTGGTATTATTATTGGTATTGCGGCAATTATTGCGATTGTATCAACAATCAAGGGAACCAGTGAGCAGATCAAAGAGAATCTGGTCGGCTCTGGAAATAATATTGTAAATGTAAAATTGTATCAGGGTGAATGGACCTATACATCCGGTGATTCTTCTACACCGGAGAATATGCCAATGGTCACAGATGATATAAAAAATGAGATTCTGGCAGTGGATGAGGTAACGGCTGTTGCATCTTATCGGTATGGCGCACTTTATGAAGGTATCAACAGCGGAACAAAGGATCTGGGCAATGCACCGGTTTATGGTGTAGATAAGGATTATTTCCGTGTGATGGGATATACCGTGCAGACCGGGCGACTGTTTGAGGATCAGGACTGGACGAATTATACCAAGGGCGTAATTCTGGATACCGTTGCAGCGAATACATTGTTTGCAAGTGAGAATCCGATCGGCAAGACTTTAGAGATCAAGGGTGAGCCGTTTATCATTGTCGGTGTTGTTGAACAGATTGATGGGTTTACTCCGAAGGTTACCAATATGAATGACTGGTATACCTACTATGGAAATACATCCTCCGGTCAGGTGTTTATCACAGATGTCAACTGGCCTTTGATCTTCTCGTTTGATGAGCCATATAACTTGGTTGTGAAGCCGGCGGGTACAGATGCCATGACAAATGCAGGAAAGAAAACGGCGGATATCATGAATTCCTATATGCCAGCCACAAGCAGTGAGAATGTTTCGGAAGGCGGATCGGATGAAGATAGCAGCAACTCTTCGTTCAAGTATAAGAGTGAAGATCTTCTGGAGACTGCGAAGGCAATGCAGGAGGTCAGTGCATCGACAAGCCAGCAGCTCATATGGATTGCAAGTATTTCTCTTTTGGTAGGTGGTATCGGCGTTATGAATATCATGCTGGTATCTGTGACAGAACGTACGAGAGAGATTGGTCTGAAGAAAGCGTTAGGAGCTAGAAAATCCGTGATTTTGATGCAGTTTCTGACAGAGGCAGCTGTGCTTACAAGCATGGGTGGTATCATCGGAGTTGGCGCTGGCGTGGGACTTGCATATCTGATTTCTGATGTTGCATCGGTTCCGGTTGCAATCAGCGGAGCAGCGATTGCAATCTCAGTAATCTTCTCTATGGTGATCGGAATTGTGTTTGGATTTATTCCTTCGGTCAAGGCATCGAACCTGAATCCAATCGATGCACTTCGATATGAATAAACAAAACGCTGCGGCGATGGAGAGAGTATGGAAGAAGAAAAAAAGACAGAAACATATGAACAAAGTATACGCAGACGTCCTGTCTTACGTGTGATGGCGTGGGTGGGACTGGTCGTGATCTTTGCACTGATTGTATTGGTGATCGTGACCGGCGTGACAGGCAGCAAATATTTTATGCCGAGTCTTGCGCTGATGATCATAGTGCCGATACTCATTTATGTGGCGCTTTGGCTGGGGAAGGTTCTGCAAAATCACAGAAAGAATCGGTCTTGAAAAATAAAGGCTGGTTTGCTATACTAGATTGGATGAAAAAATGAAAGGGAAACACAGGATAACACTGTGTAGGTACGGTTATGAGTTTATTAACAGAATGGCGTGAGCATGCATATAGTCTTGATGACAGAACTCCAGAAGGAAAGGAGTTTTGGCTTGATTACTTCCAGAGAGAAAAGGCAATCTATGAGAAGATTCTTGAGAATCCGGTTGAGATCGAGGGCGGTACAGTCAAAGAACTGGCTGAGAAGTACGATATGAGTATTGAGCTGATGATCGGATTTCTGGATGGTATCGAGGACAGTCTGATCGTGCCAAACAAGGTCGATGAGCTGGAAGAAGATTCACAGGTAGCGCTTGGTTATGATCCAGAGAAGCTTTATATGAACATGGTAGACTGCAACGCAGAGTGGTTGTATACACTTCCACAGTGGGATAAGATCCTGACTCCTGAGAGAAGAAAGGAACTGTACAAGATCCAGAAGTCTTCCAAGACAATCGTAAAGCCGCCAAAGGTTGGACGTAACGATCCATGTCCTTGCGGAAGCGGCAAGAAGTATAAGAAGTGCTGTGGAGCGAATGCATAATATGAAATTAAACGAGGCACAATCCAAGGCGGTTTCGCATGTGGATGGACCTATGATGGTGATTGCAGGACCGGGCTCCGGGAAGACAACTGTAATTACAAAACGAATCAAGTATCTGATAGAATCTGCGGGTGTTTCACCCGCAGATATTCTTGTTATAACCTTTACACGGGCAGCCGCAGGGGAGATGCAGCAACGCTTTCGTGCGATGACACCCGGAAAGGAATATCCGGTTCGATTTGGAACCTTTCATTCCATATTTTATTGGATTTTAAAAACTGCATATGGGCAATCCATGCTGCGTGTGATTTCCGAGGAAGAAAAGCGGGGGATCATCGAGCAGATTTTACATACGATGGAGCTGAGCTACGAGAACAAGGAAGAGATTGTAAGCAGTATTGTTTCACAGGTAAGCCTTGTCAAATGCGACATGATGGATGTGGAAAATTATTACAGTAAGGATATGCCAGAACATGCATTCCGGGAATTGTACCGACGGCTGGATGCAGAGTTAAAACGCAGGAAGCTGATCGATTTTGACGATATGATGGTACTTTGCTATGAACTATTAACAGCGCGACCGGATATTTTGGATAAATGTAGAAGTTTGTTTCCATATATCATGGTAGATGAGTTTCAGGACAGCAACCGGATTCAGTATGAGATTTTTCGGATGCTGGCAAATCCACGGCAAAATGCATGTATCGTCGGAGACGATGACCAGTCCGTCTATGGATTCCGGGGCGCAAGACCAGAGATCATGCAGCAGTTTCGCAAGGATTTTTCAAGTTGTGAGATTGTGTACCTCGGAGAAAATTACCGCTCCGATTACCGGATCGTGCAGGCGGCAACGCAGGTAATTGAGAAGAACCAGACGCGATATAAGAAGCAGTTAAAAGCAGTTTCAAAAGAACCTGGGATTGTACAGATGCATACCGTGAAGGATGAGGCGGAGGAAAACGAGTGTATCATACGGCGTATTCGGGAACAGTATCAGGCTGGAATCGCATATGAAAAACAAGCGGTGTTGTACCGGACAAATTTACAGCCGCGTCGGCTTGCCTATAAGCTCAATCAATATAATATCCCATATACGTTGAGTGATGCATTGCCGAATCTGTTTGACCATTTTGCAGTGCGGTATGTGCTGGATTATATGCGGATTGCGATGGGCGATACCTCGCGGGCGACATTTTTAAGAATCATAAATAAACCGTCGCGCTATATCAGCCGGGACGCCTTGCTTGAAGATCCGGTTGATTATGATAAGCTGCGGTTTCGGCTCCGCAATAAGGAGTCCGTCGTCGAGAATCTGGATAAGCTGATGGCAGATGTAAAGATGCTTCGGAAGCTGCGTCCGTATCCGGCACTCAATTTCATACGGAATTTTATCGGTTATGACACGTATATTAAGGATTACGCGGAATACCGCCAGCTTGATGCATCGGAGATGTATGAGGTTTTAGATGAATTTGGATATATGATTAAAGATATGGAAAGCTACGCGGAGCTTTTTACATTTATAGATGAATACAAAGAGCAGCTTGCGAGACAGCAGGAGAAGAACCGGATGCGGAAGGGTGTCAATCTTATGACGATGCACAGTGCGAAGGGATTGGAATTTGACACGGTGTACATTCTCGATGCAGTGGAAGAGATTACGCCGTATAAAAAGGCAAAAACGGCAGCGGAACTCGAAGAGGAACGGCGGATGTTTTATGTGGCGATGACGCGGGCAAGACATGCGCTGCATATCTATGTACCGAGAACAATCGCAGGAAAGGCAAAAGATAAGAGCCGGTTTGTGGAGGATATTACATGGCAAAAGGAATCTTAAAAAAGGGAAAACTGGTTATGGTGCTTGCGGCGATTGGAAGCTGTCTGTGCCTGATTGGCTGTGCAGCAAAGGAAGATGCAACCGAAGCGGTAAATTATGCATCGGAGGATTCTTCCCTGACGTATGCAGTACATACGGAACTGGACGGACATGCGATAGAACTTCCGCAATTTACATCGACGCATGACAGTGCGGTGATCGAAGAATTGAATCAGGACATCATGGATGGACCGGGGGCAATTTATGAGAAAGACAAAGATGGAAAAGAGATCATCCCGGAGATCCGCACAACGGAATATAGCACGAATCAGTATTTACAAGTGGTTGTACGCTATGTCGAGTATCCGCTCGTCGGCGGCTATGGAGATATTGCAAGCTACAATTATGACCGGATTCAGGATAAGAAAATTACGCTCACAGATGCACTTGTGAAGAAAGAAACGACGCTCGATGATGTGCGGCAGATGGTAATTGACAGTTGTTTACGGATGAAAAAACTGTCAGACAAAGAAACATCCATCTACGGTGTGACAGTAGATGGATTTTCATTGGATGCAAATGATAATTGTACATTTTATGGAAATGTCGATCTGTGTCTGAACGGAACGATGCAGTGGTCATACATTTACAGCTTCCAGTTTGAAACACAGACAGTGGAAATCTATGACCTTACAGAATAGAGAAGCTTACATATCTTCGTAGGCTTCGTTATCTAAAAGCTCGTCGAACGCATCGGCAACGATCTCGTATTCCTCTTCGGAATCGATCATGCCAAGTTCGACGTCGTCGCCTTCCTTCTCTGTGTAACGGTAGAGGAAGACGTCGTCTTCTTCGTAGCCTTCTATGACTTTGTCCGGAAGCAATGCGATATACTGCTGACCTTCGACTGGGAAGATGGCAATGACACTGCAATGAAGCTCTGTGCCATCATCTAACACCATGTCTACATAGTCATCGTCGTCGGTATTATCGGTTGAAAATGATCTGTTTTTATCGTCCATAGTATGAATCTCCTTTACATTTTTTTGATTTTGTATTGAAAAAGAAAAATCCTTGTCTATAATAGTTTAAGGGAATTTGTATCATAGGTCAACTATAAAATAAGGGAAAGAGAAAAAGGAAAGAAACGTGAAACAAGTATTACAATATTTCAAGAATTACAAATGGAAAGCAATTTTAGCACCATTATTCAAGATGTTAGAAGCGGCCTTTGAGCTTTTGGTACCGCTCGTTATGGCGGCAATCATTGATAATGGTATTGCAGGAAATGACAAGCCATATATTTATAAGATGGCATTTGTCATGGTTGGACTCGGCGTAATTGGACTTGGATGTTCCATCACAGCGCAGTATTTTTCAGCGAAGACGGCAATGGGAATCGGAAAGGAAATCCGGTATGATCTGTTCAAGCATATCGAGACACTTTCCTATACAGAGATCGATAAGCTCGGTAGTGCGACACTTATCACGCGTATGACGAGTGATGTCAATCAGGTACAGACAGGAATCAATATGTTCCTGCGTCTGTTTATGCGCTCCCCGTTTATTGTGTTCGGTGCAACGATCATGGCATTTACGGTCAATGCGAAGGCGTCGCGTGTGTTCTTCATTACGCTTCCGGTTCTGATTGTGATCGTATTTGGAATTATGCTTGTTTCGATTCCTTTGTATAAGAAAGTACAGAGCAAGCTTGACACAGTGACATTGAAATCCAGAGAGAATCTGTCCGGTGTGCGTGTCATCCGTGCATTTAATCAGGAGAAGAAGGAAAAGGAAGAGTTTGCTGAGGTAACGGAAGCATTGACGAGGGGACAGCTGTTCGTCGGAAAGATTTCTTCTTTCTTAAATCCACTGACCTACGCAGTCATTAACCTGTCGATTGTAGCCCTGATCTGGGGCGGTGCAAAGCAGGTAGATCTCGGTATTTTAAAGCAGGGACAAGTATATGCGCTTGTAAACTACATGTCACAGATTCTGATTGAGCTTGTGAAGCTTGCAAATCTGATTATTACAGAGACAAAGGCAGTTGCCTGTGCGAACCGTCTCGGTGCGATCTTCGAGACGACAAGCAGCCAGATATATGAGACTGCACCCGTGGAAGCAGCCGGCGGTACAGCGATTCCGAAGGTGGAGTTTGTCGATGCAGGTCTCACGTATGCGGATGCAAAGGAAACTTCCATCGAGGGACTTTCCCTGAAGGTGAAACGTGGCGAAACGATCGGTATTATCGGTGGTACAGGCTCCGGTAAATCGACTCTTGTGAATCTGATTCCTCGTTTCTATGACTGCACACAGGGCAGTATTAAAATCGATGGTGTGGATGTAATGGAATATCCAAAAGAGCAGTTGATAGAAAAAATCGGTGTCGTTCCACAGAAGGCAGTGCTGTTCTCCGGAACGATCGCGGATAATATCCGCTGGGGCAAGGAAGATGCAACGAACGAGGAAATCGAGGAAGCACTTTCTATCGCACAGGCGGAGGATTTTGTGCAACAGAAGGATGGAGGAATCGGGTTTATGCTGAACCAGGGTGGTAAGAACCTGTCCGGTGGACAGAAGATCATTCAGATCGGAAG
>OHGK01001897.1_pt1 | contig 10233 bp, 9 predicted proteins | sample 1567671 | NCBI WGS metagenome assembly OHGK01 (sample SAMEA3879577, study PRJEB24766) | human gut metagenome | biome: human-associated habitat; feature: feces | place: USA | collected 1985/1987 | reverse complement strand
TAATTTGGAGTATTATTCCAAACACATAAGGACGGCAAGGGAATGCGGCATCGGCATTGCGCTGGAGAACGACTTTGAGTACCGCTCCGCCCCTTACCAGAGGATATTCTGCGCCAACGTGCATGAGCTGGTGGAGCTGGTGGATTCCTTCAACGATCCGAAGCATGTAGGCGTATGCTACGACTTTGGCCACGGTAATCTGGGCGGGCCATTCCACAGGCAGAATCTCAATATAATAGGTTCCCGCCTGCACGCCATACACGTTCAGGACAACCATGGCATGAGCGATGAGCATCTCCTGCCCTTCCACGGCAACATCAACTGGCAGGAGGCCATGGAGGGCCTTGCCGATATAGACTATGATGGCGATCTGACATATGAGATACAGGAGTTTGGACGCTATTTCCCCAATGACCAGAAGCATCTGGTGGTGGAGTATTCGCTTAAGGTCGGCAAGGTGCTTGTAGATATGTTTGAAAAAGCAAAAGCCGGGAAGGGCAAATAATGAGCGATAAAAAATCCCCGCATTACGGGGATTTTGTTATTTGTCCGTTTTCTTTTTCTTGGGTATTTCCATGCCGGCAAGCTCCTGATACGCTTCAAACTGCTCGTCAGTCAGGGGCGGCGTGGGCATCATACCTGTAGTATCGGTAAATGAGGAAGTGGTTGAGATGTCCGGATAGTCATTCCATTTGCCGGTTTTAGCTTTTTTCATGACTTAAACTCCTTTTTGCTTTAGTATGGCGGGATAGAAGGCGATTTATGCGGCGAAGATACCCGCTTTTTATTTTGCTGTTGACAGAAGCGTATATTGTGTATATACTGTGTATATAATTTTATATACAGTTGAAAGGAGGAAGCCTTGGATATACTGATAAGCAACTCCTGCGGCAGGCCAATATATCAGCAGATATACGATCAAGTAAAGAACGCCATACTTTCGGGAGAACTCCGCGAGGGGGATATGCTGCCCAGCATACGAGCCCTTGCCAAGGATCTGCGCATAAGCGTGATAACTACTAAGCGGGCGTATGAGGAGCTGGAGCAGGGCGGATACATATACACAGCCGCCGGCAAGGGCTGTTTTGTGTCGCAAAAGAGCTCCGGCATGGTATACGAGGAGCACTTGAAAAAAATTGAGGAGCATATGGGCGAAATAGCTCGTCTTGCCGGAGCCAGCGGTATAACCGAGGGGCAGCTGATCGAAATGTACAGGGTACTTCAGGAGGAAAACAGATGAAAAACGCTATAGACATTAAAGGCGTATCAAAGACATACCGTGACTTTACGCTGGATAGCCTTACCCTCAGTCTGCCCGAGGGCAGCATAATGGGCCTCATAGGCGAAAACGGCGCAGGCAAGTCTACCACCATAAAGCTCATAATGAACGCCATACTGCCCGATTCCGGCAGCATAGAGGTACTGGGCATGGACAATAAAAGCCCCGAGTTTGCCGAGGCCAAGGAGGACATAGGCGTGGTGCTGGACGAGGCATATTTTCCCATAAGCCTAAACTGTAAAAACGTAAATACCATTATGAGGCTCACTTATAAAAAATGGGATTCGGATAAGTACTTCGGCTACATAAAGGAATTCGGGCTGCCGGAAAAGAAGGCCTTCAAGGACTTTTCGCGAGGTATGAAGATGAAGCTGGCCATAGCCGTGGCACTGTCCCACGACCCGAAGCTGCTGGTGCTGGACGAGGCAACGGGAGGCCTGGATCCAATAGTGCGGGATGAGATACTCGACATATTCAACGACTTTACCCGGGATGAGAGCCACAGCGTACTCATATCTTCCCACATAGTAAGCGATTTGGAGAAGATATGTGACTATATAGCCTTTCTGCACCGGGGCAGGCTTATGTTCGTTGAGGAAAAGGATTTGCTCTATGAAAATTACGCCCTCGTGAATATGACTAAGACGCAGCTTTCGGGTATGCCTAAGGGCAGCGTGCTTGGCAGCAGGGAGAACAGCTATGGGGCTGAGGTGCTTATGCTGAGGAGCGACATTCCTGCGGGTATGGTGCCGGAGCGCACGACGATAGAGGATATAATGCTCTATATGGCGAGGGAGGAGAGATAGCATGCGCGGACTTATAATGAAGGATATGCTCACAATAGCGAAGCAGGCCAAGGCATTCCTTATACTTATACTGTTTTTTGCCGTCATTCCCAGCTTTTCGGGGAGCAGCTTCGCCATGCTGTATGCGGCCATGATGCCTATAAGCGCGTTGGCATACGATGAAAACTGCAAGTGGGATCAGCTTGCAGCCATGATGCCATACAGCGTCAGGGACATAGTATTGAGCAAGTACCTGCTCGGCTATATCTGCCTGCTGGCGACGGGGACGCTGTCGGCAGCCTCGCTGTATGTTACCGCCGCCGCAAAGGGAACGGCCGTATCGGGCGAGGACATTGCACAGATCGCGGTAATGGCCTGCTTTGCGCTGATATTTTTAGCGGTGAACCTGCCCTGCATGTTCCGTCTGGGCGTTGAAAAGGGAAGGCTGCTGTTCATGGCAATGATAGGCGTAATAGTATTTTTTACCATGGGCTTTGGCGATAAAATAGCCGATGGCATAAACAAAGCGAGTGCAGGCGGCAGCCTTGCCCACGGCGCTTTGGCGCTGGCGGCGAATATGGCCTCCGTAGCGCTGTCCGAGAGGGCGTATAAAAGGAAAATGAGATAGCGGCTCGATATAGCAAAATATCAAAAAAGCGGCGTTAAGCCGCTTTTTTGATATTATCCCAGGCCGGTGGGCCTATTCTGCGCTCTTTAGGGATTCTATCATATCTATACCCTTCATCTTTACGTGGGCCATCACGTTTACTATAGCGGAGAATATCACTGTAAGCGCCGCCGAGAAGGCATAGCTCATAGCGGTGGTGCTGCGCCCGAACATCATAAGGTCTATCTCCACGGAGCGTATCAGCCATGCGTGCAGGTACTTGCCGAATACGCAGCCCAGCGCTATGCCTGCCGCCGTGAGTATTATGTTTTCCCTGCAAAGGTAGGTGGTAACTTCTATATCGTAGAAGCCCAGCACCTTTATGGTTGCAAGCTCCCGTATGCGCTCGGTCATGTTTATGTTGGAGAGGTTGTAAAGCACAACTATGGCCAGAGCCGCAGCGCAGAGTATTACCACCACTACTACGAAGTCCACGCGCTCCATGCTGTGCATATAGGTGTCCTTGACGTCGGCGGTGCGGGAGGCGGCGGAAACGCCGTGAAGCTTCAGCATCTCCTCCATTGTGGCCTCGCAGGCGGCGTTGGAGTTATCCTCAAGGTTGAGTATGACGGTGTTTATTTCGGCCTCATCGCCGAATATATCCTCGTATGCCGCGGGCGTAAGGTAGATAAAGTGGGCGACGTAGTTCTGATATATGCCCGCTATCTTGGCGCTGTGGCGGCCGTCACTGTCAATGGTTATGCTGTCGCCCACATTGACTTTCAGCAGCTCGCTGAGCTTCTGATCTATTATCACGCCGCTTTCCGGCAGGGTCATCTCATCGCCCGAGCTTATTGCCCGGGTAATTACGAATTTACCTATATCCTCCGGGTCGAATACTTCCACATAGGCGGTGGTAGAGTAGGCGGGGGATTCCGCGGTGACGCTGCCCGCATATATCTCAGTGTATTCGCTTATGTTATCCGAACTGTCCAGATATGCTTTTATATCCGCATGTTCGGTATCCAGCAGCCCGTCGTTCAGGGTTATCTGGGCGTCGTAGCGGAATATGTCGCCATACTGGGTATCCATGGTCATCATGAGGGAATCACGCAGGCCAAAGCCGGCGATTATAAGCCCGGTGCAGCCGCCTATGCCTATCACGGTCATGAAGAACCTCTTCTTATAGCGGAAAAGGTTGCGAACCGTGATCTTCCAGTTGAAGCTGAGCGCATGCCATACGGGGGTTATACGCTCCAGCAGCACACGCTTCCCGGCAGGGGGCGCCTTGGGGCGCATGAGGTTGGCAGGGGAGTCGGTAAGGGTGGAAATACAGGCCCAAAGTGTGGAAAGGGTGGTACAGGCCACCGCTGCAATGGTCGCCCATATGCAGATTCCAGGGTAGAAGCTGAGGCGTATGTTAGGCATCTCGTACATTATCTGATAGGAGACATATATCATGGTTGGGAATACTATGTGCCCTATAATGATGCCGAGAAGGCTGCCGGCAAGGCTGGGAAACAGACCGTAGCAAAGGTACTTTTTAGAGATATCCCATCTGCCGTAGCCTAATGCCTTCATAAGCCCTATCTGGGTGCGCTGCTCCTCCACCATGCGCGTCATGGTGGTAAGGCAGACCAGTGCCGCTACGAGGAAGAAGATAACGGGGAATACCGAGGCAAGGTTTGCCATCCTGTCCGCGTCCTGACCGAAGCCGGTGTAGCCGGGATTATAGCCGCGGGAGAGTATGTACCACTTGCAGGTCTCGATATCGGCTACCTTGCGCCGTGCGTCCGCCAGCTTCTCCTTGGCGTCCGCTATCTTTTCCTCGGCCTCCCGCTTCGCGTCCTCGTATTCCTCGAGGCCGTCGGCGTATTCCTTTTCGCCGTCCTTGAGCTTCTTATAGGCCTTGGGCAGCTCGTCTATGCCCTCGTAATACTTTTTCCAGCCGTCCTGAAGCTCCTCCACGCCCTCGCGATATTTCCTTTTGCCATCCTGAAGCTCCTCATAGCCCTCGTCCAGCTTCTTTTTTGCGGCGTCAAGCTGGGCCTTCGCCGCGTCCAGCTTGCGCTTGTTTTCGGCGTACTGGGCATAGCCGAAGTTGTATTCATCAAGGCCCTTTTGATATTCCTGCTCGCCCTCTATTAGCTCCTGACGGGCGTCGGCAAGTTCGCACTCCGCATCGCACAGCTTTGGGAGGGATTCCTCCAGCTCCTTCTTGCCGTCACGATATTCCCGCCAGCCCTTATCCAGCTTTCTGCGGGCATCCTTAAGCTCCTGCTCCGCATCGGAGAGCTTTTCATCCGCTTCTTTTTCCTTGTCGTCCAGCTCCTTTTGAGCGTCGTCGATCTTTCCCTGGGCTTCGTCTATTATGTCATCGTAGCGGAGCTTTGCCCGCCTGTCGCCGAAGTCCTTGAGGGAATCCATAACATCGTCGATATAGTCGTCGTATTCGTCCGTGAAGGCGGTAAGCTCCTGCGCGCCCTTTACCTTGGCGTAGGCAACGGTGTAGTAATCCAGGTCAAATGCACCTTCGGGAAGATATACATACGCTCTTACATTGCCGGAGCCGATCGAAGCGGAGCCGCGTTCTACGCTGATGTAGTAAGGGCTGACGGCGGTGCCTACTATGGTGAAATTCTTGTGTGTGAGGCAGTCCTCGTAGTCGTCGCTGGGGTCTATGGTTATGCTGTCTCCCACCGAAATTTTCATTTTTTCCAGCAGGTTTTTGTCTACAATACACTCGTCGGGGCTTTCCGGCATTCTGCCGGAGGTGACTGTGAGCAGATTCATGCCGTCTGTTATGGAATACGCCTTTGCAACAAGGTCGCCGGCCCATGCGTCGATGCAGTACGCGCCTACAGCCCGCTCTATGTTGTCCTGCGCCCCCAGGGCTTTAATGTCGTCTTTGGTCAGGCCGAGGGTGGAGAGCACCTGTATATCCATGAGCTGCTGCTTATCCAGATATTCATCGCCGGTGTTTTTCATATCCGGCGCCGTGGCCTTGAGACCGGAGAGAAACGCTACGGCGAGAGCTATGAGTATGGCTATGGAAAGAAAACGGTTTTTGCTGTTTTTTATTTCCCTTATGAGATCTTTTCTTAAGGCAGTCACAGTACCGTCTCCTTTCCTCTGCGTTTTTTATAAGATGCGGCTACCATTCTATGCTTTCTACCGGAGTTGGGTTGTTGTTATATTCCTCATGGGCAACGGTGCCGTTTTTTATATGTATAACGTGGTCCGCCATGGGGGTGAGGGCGCTGTTGTGGGTTATCACAACCACGGTAACGCCCTTCTGGCGGCAGGTATCCTGCAAAAGCTTCAGTATGGACTTACCGGTGACGTAATCCAGCGCACCGGTAGGTTCATCGCAAAGCAGAAGCTTGGGGTTTTTGGCCAATGCGCGGGCAATGGATATGCGCTGCTGTTCGCCTCCGGAAAGCTGACTGGGGAAGTTGTCCATACGGTCCTCAAGGCCCACTTCGCGCACGGCAGTAGCTGCGTCCAGCGGATCCCTGCATATCTGAGATGCCAATTCTACGTTTTCCAGTGCGGTGAGGTTCTGCACCAGATTATAGAATTGAAACACAAAACCCACGTCATAGCGGCGGTAAGTGGTGAGCTCCTTTGAACTGAAGCCGCTTATAACCGTGCCGTCCACGGATATGGTGCCCTCGGTACAGGTATCCATGCCGCCCAGCATATTCAGCACCGTGGTCTTACCGGCGCCGGACGGGCCTACGATTATGCAGAATTCCCCTTTGGCAATAGAAAAATTGATATGGTCTATGGCCTTTATGACCATCTGGCCCATCTGATAGTACTTTGAAACATCGCTGAATACTACGTAATCCCGCATAATGCCCCTCCATAGGCGTCGATATATCATAATATTTGATTATAACATTTACACTGTTAAAAGAATATTAAAAAGAGTGTTCCAATTGTGCATAAACGGTGACATTTTGAAATGAGAGCGTAAGGCATTCGCCTTGCTTCCTATAGACCGGGCAGGGGGAGAAAAGACGGGGCATATTGCCTGCAAAAACGGCAATGTTCAAATTTAGTTCACAGCAGGCAAAACAAGGCCGTGATACAATGAATAATAACGCCGTGGAAGCGGTGTATGGGAGGGCTAATTGGAAAAGACTGAGCGCCGGAGAAGATTCCTTATAAACCTCGCGTATTGCGCGGCCATACTGGCGGTGCTGGTAGTGCTGTTCAGATACATGATGTCGAGCCTGCTGCCATTCTTCATAGCTTTTATAGTGGCGGCTGTGATACACCCGCTGCTGGATAAGCTGGTAAAGAAATGCCATCTTCCGCATAAGTTCATGGGTATCGTTCTGATAGTGCTGGTATACACGCTGCTGGCATTTTTAGGCATAATACTCTGCGACAAGATAGCGGCCTTTGTCCAGAGGATGATAGTTCTGGCGCCAAGGACGTGGAGCGGCACACTGCTGCCCGCGCTTAGGTCCATATGGGAAAGTATGACGGCCTTTCTCGCCAGATGGGATATTGAGATAGACATAGCCATGGATCAGGTGTTGGCCACGTTAGATGCTAGCATAAAGACGCTTTCCGCAAAGGCCGTGGCGATGGTGGGCAACTTTGCGGTGTCTGTTCCGGGCAAGCTGGTTAATACAATAATATGTATAGTGTCCACTGTGTTCATACTGCTGGACTGGGAAGCCATAGGCAAGTTCATACACGGCCAAATGCCGGAAAAGGCCTCGGAGGTAATGAAGGACGGCTGGAGCCAGCTGAAAAAGACCATAGGCAAGTATATACGCTCCTACGGCCTGATAATGCTAATGACGTTTACGGAGCTGGCCATAGGGCTGCTGATAATTGGCGTTGACAATTCATGGGGCGTGGCGGCGGGTATCGCGGTTCTGGATATACTGCCAATAGTGGGCTGCGGCACGGTGCTTATCCCTTGGGCGGTAGTCAGCCTTGTGACAGGCAAGACGGGCATTGGTATAAGCCTGCTGGTATTATATGTAATAATAGCCATAGTGCGGAACATCGCCGAGCCCAAGATAGTAGGCCAGCAGATGGGATTGCACCCGCTGGCGACGCTGCTCGCCATGGTGACAGGAGCATCGCTGTTCGGAGCGGCAGGCGTGTTTGCGTTGCCCATAGCTTTGGCTGTAATAAAGCAGCTGGACGACGATGGAATAATACACGTGATAAAAAAACCAAATCAAGCAGAAGAAAAGACTCAGGCTCCCGGGGCAAAACCTGAATAAAAACGAGAGGCCGGCGCATTTGACGCGACGGCCTATATTGCTTATCCTATTATTGATCCCGCAGCTCTCTGAGGTGGCGGCAGCTTCTGCCGTGGTAGCGGGAGGACTGCACCTCCGCCATTATGGCTACGGCTATCTCCTCCGGGGTCTCGACGCCTATGTCCAGACCTATGGGGGTGAACACGGTATCAAGCTGCTCGTCCGTCACTCCACGATTGCGCATATATTCAAACAATCCCGCTATCTTCTTGCGGCTGCCTATCATACCGATGTAGGCGGCTTTTTTGGCGAGGGCGGCGTAAAGCGACGCCCTGTCGTTTATGTGGCCGTGAGTGGCTATGACTATGAATGCCCCTGCGGGAATATCCATTTCGGTTATATCTTTTTCGAAATCCTTCACGCGGACGAACCTGTCCGCAACGGCTATGCTCTTATCTATTATCTCATCTGCCCTGTCGTCTATGAGAAGGGTGCTATAGCCCATAAATCCGGCTACCTTGAGCACTGCGCAGCCGACGTGGCCCGCGCCGCACATGACCAGCAGCGGCTTTGATGGGAAGGACTCTATAAGCACCTTTATGTGCCCGCCGCAGGTCATGCCGGTGTTGTTTGTGGCAGCAGAGGAGAGGTCGTATATCTTGAAGGCGTTCTCGCCTGTGCGTATGCATTCCATCGCGTCTTTCGCGGCGAGGCATTCAGCTGAACCGCCGCCTATAGTGCCAAGGGTATCCCCGTTTTCAAATACCAGCATTTTTCCGTTTTTGCGGGGGGCAGAGCCGTCTGCCTCTACTATAGTCACCATGGCGTGGCTTATGCCGCCGTTCAGTGCGTCAAGCTGTTCTCTCAACAATGCAGCGGAATCCATTTCGTTTTCCTCCTGTGGGGATGTAAGCTTTTTTTATTATACCACAAGGGAGAAAAAATCAATACGCCTGCATTGCGGTTTTATTTTGCTGAGCCCTTCAGCGCCTTCCGCATGAACTCCCAGGTAGATATGCCGCTGGGACGGTTGTATCTGCCGAGAAGGAAAAGACACTCCGGGTCACGGGTGATGTAGTTGCATTTCTCCTCGCAGCCGAGCGATGCTTTAAAGCCGAGCTCCTTCAGGTACTCCGTAGTATCGAGCGTTATTGCCCCGAAGGGATAGGTGTATGCGGTGGGGGTTATGCCGCACTTATCCTTCAGGAGTTGCTGCAGCTTTATACAGTCGCCGCAGAAGAAGGCCTTATAGCTTTGACTGTTCTCGCCCTGCCTGCGCTTGCTGCCGAAGCGGGGGGACTGGGAATGCATATCATAGGAATGATTCTGTATCTCCACGTGTCCGCTTGCGGTTATTGCATTTATATCCTCGTAAGACAGATGAGCATAGTTTGGGTTTGGATCAGGCGTTTCACTGAAGGTCACGGTATAGCTTCCCACTACGGATATGACGGCCTTTATGTCCAGCTCCTCAAGTATGGGCAATATGTATGTAAGGTTATTGAGATATCCGTCGTCCAGAGTCACCAGGACGGGCTTTTCGGGCAGGTCGTCCCCTTCGGTGTATTCGATAAGATCCTCGATAAACACCGTTTCGTAGCCGTTATCCAGAAGGTACTGCATATCTTCCCGAAAAACCGACGGGGAGACGACATATGTGCCGGCCCGGGACTGGCTCTTGAGTATGCTGTGGTACATTATTGCAGGCAGCGGCACAGGTTCCGGATCCGGGTTGTAAACGGGAGCAGCCTTGCAGCCGGAAAGCAGGAGAAGCGAAGCCAACAGGGCGATAAGTTTCAGCTTGAATCTCATGGAATAAGGATATGAGCGGCGAAAAGGGTAAATGCGTACCGCGGCAGAATAAAATGACTGTTTTGATAAATGAAAATTATTGATAGACAGCATGAGAAAAACTAATATTAAACTCTTTTCGACACCTTAAAAATAACAGCATATGAACCTAAATAACTAAAAAAATAAATGTCTTTTCCGGTGCTCGGATAGGATTCCCATAAGATATTTAAGCAAAAGCCCCCAAAAACAGCGATTGACATTGATAAAACATACTGCTAATATATATTTGATGTTTGGTATTTACTTGTCATGTGCAGTTTTTTTTACAGTCGGCATGATCGGTATTGCGTGGTTGGCATTATTGAAACAGTTTAACATTTAGTGCAATCATATACACCAAAAGGGGACGTCCCCTTTTGTATTTGTATTACATACCATCAGTTGACAAGAGCACACAAGCCCTAAAGGCTTGTTTTGGGACGCTCCTGCGTTCTCGTCGCTTGTATTACATCCAGTAGTACTGCGCTCCTCGGC
>OHGK01001896.1_pt1 | contig 10233 bp, 6 predicted proteins | sample 1567671 | NCBI WGS metagenome assembly OHGK01 (sample SAMEA3879577, study PRJEB24766) | human gut metagenome | biome: human-associated habitat; feature: feces | place: USA | collected 1985/1987 | reverse complement strand
GATATCCCCAGTCCACAACATCTTTCGTTACCAGATTCTTACTACCTTTACCCATCATACGCAACATATAAAGCATGGACACCATGTCATCATATTCATAAGCATGACTGCCGAACAACGGACGAACCACTACATTAAAATCAAAGTAAGGCGTTACATTCGGGTACTCAGTATATGCATAACTCATATAGCTTTCATCCGAGAATTCTCCCTCCGTCGACATCAGGTTGCCATTCTGCCAGTTCAATTGCAGAATAGACCTATCCGAAGCACGTCCCATCCTGCCAGAAGATACTCCCGGATCGATTGCCACATTTCCATCTTCCTCATCTCCATCTTCATGGTCATCTGGATAATAGTCATAATCTTCTTGTATCTGCTGAAGATAACCGTCGGAATAAATAAACATCCACAATGTATGCTGCTCAGAAGAAGATTCCTTTTTCTTATACAACTGTGATACATAACCCTCTGAGTTCAATGTAATCACATACGATTCATCCGATTCATATCCGGAAAGTGTTTTCCGGTCAATCCACATCTGGTTTTCCTGATAGGTGAACTGATAGATTCTCTCTGTGAAATATCCCTGCGCATCGCCTTGGTAACTAATGGTTTTCAAGGCTGCCAGCTTTCCGTTCTCATTATAAGTAAGTTCCCCAATAGACTTAGTATAGCTGTCCGGATACAAGCTGCTTGAATTTGTAATCTCATAACGAGCCAGACGCTGTTCTTTCGGGGCAGGAGTTTCCCCTGCTTCTGTAGTAGCTTTCTGTTCTACGGTAATGGTTATCACATCGGTGCCACAACGAATTTCGATGGTAGCCTTCCGGTCCTTTCCGGTCAGGTTCTCTATCAATGTCAAGGTTAAGGTATATTCACCAGGACCTCCACTATAGGCACTCAATTCCAGCCATTCCACTTTTCCCGAAGCAGCCTTGGTTGCAGCTTCTGTCGCAACTTCTGTTACTGTGGCTGTCCAGTCGGACAAAGCTGTAAAACTGATTCCACCCTGATTCGTTACCTCATCGGCATAAACCACCTGAGTAGTTTGTGTACCTTCTTTCAAAGTCAGATTTGTGGGAGCCTCATCCTTTTCACTACATCCTGAAACTAAGATTACTCCCCACAGACAAACGACTGACAATAAAAAACTTAACTTGTTTTTCATAATTCCCATTTTTGAATGTTTTCTTTTACAAAGAAAAGTTTTTCATTTAAGGTATACATCACCGGAAACCGTGAATTCCTCCCTCGCAAACCACAAATTTACCTTATCCATTCTTCCAAACTTCAGGACAAATTCTCTGTTTCACACTGTGAAATACAAAAACCACAGTGTGGGATATATATTTCACAGTGTGGGATACAAATCCCGCTATGTGAAACAGAGAATAGACAAGCACATTTGAAAGAATATTTCAGGAGAAAAGAAAGAATAACCCACCTACCCCGTGGATTCTCCATCTTAAAAACAAAAAAGAGGGGTATATGAACCTTACAACAGTTCATATACCCCCCATTTATAGAGATTGTGAATTACCGTCTGTAGCTTACCACACGTTCACACGGTTTTCAGGAGCTACATACAACGGATCAGACGGTGTGATGTGGAAGGCATCGTACCAAGCCTGAATGTGAGGCAACGCTCCGTTTACACGCCATTTACCCAATGAGTGAGGGTCTGACTTAGTGTACACACGAATCTGTTCGTCGCGGATGTTACCAGCCCACAAAGTAGCATAAGCCAGGAAGAAACGCTGTTCCGGAGTGAAACCGTCGACTACGCCAAGCGGAGCATCCTTAGTCGCATTTTGGAAAGCCAGATAAGCTACGTTCAAACCTCCGTGGTCGGCCAGGTTTTCGCCCAGTGTCAGTTCACCGTTAGCCTGCAGGCCCGGCAATACTTCAATCTTGTTGAAGAAATCCACCATCACCTGTGCGCGTTCCTTGAAACGGTCAGCATCACCCGGAGCCCACCAGTCGGTCAGGTTTCCGTCTTTGTCGAACTGACGGCCCTGGTCGTCGAATCCATGCGTCATTTCGTGGCCGATTACTACACCGATGGCACCATAGTTGAAGGCATCATCCGCATTCATATCGAAGAAAGGATATTGCAGGATACCGGCGGGGAAACAGATTTCGTTGGTGGTCGGGTTATAGTAAGCGTTGACGGTCTGCGGAGTCATCAGCCATTCGTCCTTATCCACCGGCTTGCCGGCCTTGGCTATCATTTCGGCATGGCTCCACTCGTTGGCACGTTCCATGTTTGCCCAGTAAGAGTCGTTTTTGATTTCCAGTGTGGAGTAGTCTTTCCAAGTGTCGGGATAACCAATCTTCACATGGAAGGTAGCCAGTTTCTCCAGAGCTTTCACCTTAGTGGAATCACCCATCCAGGCAAGATTCTGGATACGTTCGCCCAGACTTTCCTGCAAGTTCTTCACCAAAGTCACCATACGCTCCTTGGCAGCAGCAGGGAAATATTTCTCCACGTACATCTGACCTACAGCTTCGCCCAGCGCGCTGCTTACAGTGCTTACCGCTCTCTTCCAGCGAGGCTGCATTTCTTGTGTACCGCTCATGGTGCGGCTGTAGAAGTCGAAGTTCTGTTCTGCCATAGCATCGTTCAACAAGCTTGCGGCAGAATCAATCAATTTCCATTGCAGATAAAGGCTCTGCTGTTCAATGGGCAGCGTATCCAGAATATCGGCAGCAGCTTTCAGTGAAGCGGGCTGGCCTACGATGATTTCCTTCACATCCTTCAAGCCCATGGCAGACAAATAAGCATCCCAATCGAAAGTAGGATAATTCTTCTTCAACTCTTCCATGCTCATCTTGTTATAATTGGCATGCGGGTCACGCAACTCCGTACGAGAGCGGAAAGCCTTGGCAAGACGTGTTTCCACATCCATCACCACCTCCATACCTTTCTTGGCAGTAGCCTCGTCGAAACCAGCCAACTGATACATCTTCTGTACATGTGTACGGAAAGCATCACGAATTTTGGCGGTAGCCTCATCATTCTCCAGATAGTATTCACGTTCGCCCATGCTCAGCCCGGTCTGATAGGTCTGTACAGCATTCATGCTACTGTTCATTTCGTCAGCGCCAACATACAGCACGTTGTAGGCGATGATGCCTTTCTTCTGCATATCGCCCAGCAAGGCATAAAGCTCTTTCTTGTCCTTCAAAGCAGCCAGCTGGTCGAGTTCAGCCTTGATGGGAGCTACACCATCTTTGTTCAGCTTCACGCTGTCCATTACGATTTTGTACAAGTCACCGATTTTTTGTGCCACGCTGCCGGCTTCGTGCTGGGTGGCGGCAAGTTCTTCAATCAGTCCTTGAATCTGCTTGCGGTTGTTTTCTGCAAGGATAGTAAAAGAACCGTACTGTGAGTATTCAGCAGGAATCGGATTGTTCTTCATCCAACCGCCACATGCGTATTGGTAAAAGTCAGTTCCGGGTAGAGCCGTTGTGTCAAGATTGGCGAGCTGGATGCCTGCTGTAAGTTCAGCCTGCTGCTTGCCGGTGTTGCAGGAAGCCGTCATCAGACAGAATGCTGCAATGGGTAACAAATGATTTGCTTTCATAAACATATAAAATATAATAGTTAGTGATTCTCCAACTCTACAGTAGCCGCGTCCCACTCTTCCATCACGCGGTCAAGCTGCTCTTTCAGTTTTTGGTGCTGCTCATAAAGCGACATGTCCGAAGCACCTTCCGGTGTGGCCATCCTGGCCTCAAGAATGGCAATGGCAGCCTCCGTCTGCTCTATCTCCGCTTCACAATCGGCAACGCGACGTTCCAGTTTCTTGAGCTTCTTATTAAGCTCCTTCTGCTCCTCATAAGAGAGTTTGGCTGCCGAGGGTTGAACCGGTTCTGCACCAACATTTCCCGATGCCGCCTTACCGGCAGTGGGCGAAGCGGAAAGTGAAGGGGATTTCTGTAACTCATTCAGGCTCTCTATCTGCTTCTTTTGCAGGAAATCATAAATTCCTCCCAGATGTTCCTTCACCAGTCCGCCACCAAACTCGTACACTTTAGTCGCAAGTCCGTCCAGAAAATCACGGTCATGGCTGACTATTATCACCGTTCCGTCAAAATCGCGGATAGCCTCCTTCAACACATCTTTGGAACGCATGTCAAGATGATTCGTAGGTTCGTCGAGAATCAGGAAATTCACCGGCTCCAACAGCAGTTTTATCATGGCAAGCCGGGTACGCTCTCCACCGCTGAGCACCTTCACCTTTTTATCCGAAGCCTCACCGCCGAACATGAAAGCACCTAGAATATCACGGATTTTGAGGCGGATATCCCCTACGGCCACGCGGTCAATCGTATCGAATACAGTCAGGCTCTCATCCAAAAGCTGTGCCTGGTTCTGGGCAAAATATCCAATCTGCACATTATGTCCCAGTGTAAGCTTACCGGTATAATCCGTAATCTCACCCATAATACACTTTACAAGCGTAGACTTACCTTCGCCGTTCTTACCGACAAAAGCAACCTTCTCTCCTCGGTTGATAGTCAAATTCACATCGTGGAAAACAACGTGCCCACCGTAGGATTTCTCCATATCCTCGCAGATAACGGGATAATTACCGCTACGGCTACTGCAAACAAACTTCAGGCGCAAAGAGGAGTTGTCTTCCTCATCCACTTCGATGCGCTCTATCTTTTCGAGCTGCTTGATGCGGCTCTGCACTTGCACAGCCTTGGTAGCTTTGTACCGGAAACGTTCGATGAAATCTTCCGTATCTTGTATCTGCTTCTGCTGATTCTCGTAAGCACGTAGTTGCTGCTCCCGGCGCTCCTTGCGAAGCACCACGAACTCATCGTATTTCACTTTATAGTCGTAAATGCGTCCACAAGTTATTTCGATGGTACGCGTAGTGACATTGTTCAAAAAGGCGCGGTCGTGGCTGACAAGCACCACCGCATTGGCACGGGTGGAAAGGAAGTTCTCCAACCACTGGATACTCTCGATGTCAAGGTGGTTGGTAGGCTCGTCGAGCAGCAACACATCCGGACGGCGAAGCAACAGCTTGGCAAGCTCTATACGCATACGCCAACCACCGGAAAACTCGCTTGTAGAGCGGTCAAAGTCCTCGCGGCTGAAGCCCAGCCCTTGGAGCGTGCGCTCTATTTCGGCACGGTAGTTGGTGCCGCCCATCATCAGAAAACGTTCGTTTTCGTGAGTGAAGCGGTCAATCAGTTTCTGGTAATCCTCGCTGTCGTAATCGGTACGTTCGGCAAGTTGCCGATTCATGCGTTCGATGCCCGCCTGCATCTCAAAAATATGCTCGAAGGCAAGTTCAGCCTCCTGCATTACGGTGCGCTTGTCACTGAGTATCATCACTTGGGGCAAATACCCGATAGTACATTCGCGAGGAACGGCAACAATGCCGGCAGTGGGCTGCTGAATGCCAGCCAATATCTTGAGCATGGTGGACTTACCGGCACCATTCTTGCCGACAAGAGCTATACGGTCTTTCTTATTGATAACATAAGAGACGTCTTCGAACAGAGGAGTGGCATTAAATTCTACCTTCAGTCCTTCTACAGATATCATAGTGTCAATGAATTTATCGTTCAAGACTGCAAAGGTAGCGATTTTCAACGTTATACAATATCATACGCTCACATAATTACATCAAATATCCAAGAAAGAGAACACTACTCCCGCATTTCCTGCGGAAGGACAATTGCAAAGCGGCTCCCCTTGCCAAGAGTTGAAGCCACTTCTATTTTTCCATGAAACCTTTCAACGATAGTCCTGCAAATGGCCAATCCCAATCCCGTGCCCTGCACAAAAGCATCTCCCTTATAGAAACGTTCAAAAATGTGCGCCAGAACTTCTTCCGACATGCCAGTTCCCGTATCTTCCACAAAGACTTCCAATGTAGCAAAGTCCTTCAGCCTATACCCTATGGTTATGCGTCCTTCAGCAGTGAACTTCACCGCATTATTGATAAGATTGTTGACAACTTGCCCCAAACGCGTAGGATCTGTATAGATAACTGCCGCCCGGTCCGGAAGGTCTAGCAGTAACTCCACTCCTTTCCGAAGATTCATCTTCTGCGCACTGTAAATGCTTTCCAATATGCCATTTAAAGAAACCTTCTCAAAATGGAATTCCATCGTGTTCGATTCTATCTTGGACAAATCCAGAATATCTGAAATCAACACCATTAACAACTGGCTGTTCTTTTCAATCAAAGACGTAAATTCCATAATCTCCTGCCGCGACAAGTCGGCATCCCCACAAGCCAGTAGTGTAGAGAAGCCCACAATGGCATTTAGTGGCGTACGTATCTCGTGGCTCATATTAGCAAGAAATACGCTCTTCAACTCATCGCTACGTTGCGCTTTCTGCAAAGCCTCGTTCAATTTATTCTCCGTATCCTTGTATTTCTGCGTACTCATGCAAATACCGATGATACGGAACGGCAAATCCGTCAATTGCCCCACATAGGTAGATTGCGCCTCAAACCACTCCCACTTGCCGTCTCCCCTCCGTAGACGGTATTCCACTGGGCGTTCGTACAAATTACCATGCAACTGTAAAGCCAAAGCATCAAACACTCCCTTCCGGTCGTCCGGATGAATCAGAAATGCGAATTCCTCAGGCGTCAGCGTATAGTCACGCGTAGGAATCCCCAAATATTCAAAATAACGCGGTTCTATAATCATCAGATTATGTTCCATGTCGAAAGACCATTGAAATATCTGGGTGCGGCTCAGCGCAATATTCAGCAAATGCTTCTGTGTCCGTTCTTCCAACACATTCCTGAAATAGAGTACAATCCTCACCAATTGTCCATCTTCATGAATTCCCACCATAGCACCTTGTATCAGAAAACTGATACCACTCTTCAATTCACGTATAAAGCAATTGATATCTAAGGGAATAATCCGCACATCCCTCTCCCGAAGTTGCAGCAAAAGGTCTTCTAACACATTCTTTTTATCACATACCACTTCCAATAAGTCAGTGATACGCCGCCCTATCACATACTCATTCAAATGGAGTTCATTCATCACCTGCTGATTCAGACGCCAGATACAATCTTCCAAATCAATCATAATAATGCTGACGGGCCATGAGTTGAACAACTGCTCGGAGATGGCATTTATTATACGTACTTCTTGAGGAACATTCGGATTCATCAGAATTGTTTTATCATACAAGGAGCAAAGTTCGGGCTAAAATGCTTATGCCACAAACAAACCCTTATAAATCAATATTCCGTTTTAGCATGTATATATTCTATTATTCACAACTTTACCTTATTTAACAGAGACAAATTGAGCGTAATATTGATTTTAACTGTTATCTCTGTCATTTATACATTATTATCCCCCATTTTTGTGTCTTAAAATCTCCAACATGAATATATCCGAATTCAATATAAATGCCGAGTTCATTGCCTGCAATCATATCACAACCAATGAACTGAATCCGCTAGTGGAAAAGCCATACCACACCAAGGCCAGTATCTTCGCTCTATGCACCAAAGGAGTTCTGAAAACCATCATAAACCATACTCAATTCAGGGTTGAAGCTAACACCCTCCTAGTTATTCCTCCCGAGACCTTCGTACAATTGCTACACACGTCAGACGATGCTGAAATATATGTCGTCATATTTTCCCAACAACTTATCCAGAGTTCAGGGGCCGGCAAGGTCATGATGGATAAGTTTCACATTATAGGCAAACACTATATTTTTCCTCTATCGAAAACGGACTTCCAGCTTTATGCCGAGTTCATGACCTATTTGTCACACCTCTACCAAAGAACAGAAAGCCCCTCAAGTCTAGTTTCATTGCAAACTCTACTGACCTATCTGTTACAAGGTATATCCGAACTCTGTCCGGAACGCCCTAGAATAAAAGAGACTCCGGGCAGCAGGCATTTCAACCAATACCGCATTTTTATCCGATTGGTACACACAGACTATGTCCGGGAGCATCAAGTGTCCTATTATGCATTGAAAATGAATATGAGACCGGCAGCTCTTTGCCGCCTTGTCAAAAAGGAATCAGGACATACAGCCATGGAAATCATCAACAATACTATCATCATGGATGCCAAAGCACAACTTTGTACCGCCAACACTCCGATAAAGGATATAGCCGTGAGTCTAGGTTTTAATAATGCGGCCTTCTTCAACAAATTCTTTAAACGTCATACGGGAATACCTCCTCAGAAGTTCCGTACATCCTCAAAACAATAAAATCCACTCAAAACACAAAATGCGGATATTCTGCCATGAGAATACCCGCATTCCTCAATAAGAGAAGTCTGCCATCAACCTACCTTCTTAGCAATAAAAAACACATAACCGTAGAATTCCTTATATTTGCCGTATAGTTCATCCTCAATCATTTGGAGTGAGCTGAACTCTTCGGCAATTTTATTACCGGCATATTTCTTACGGAAAATCTCCTGAGCCGCAACCTTTGAAGCAAAGTAATGCTCTGTCCAGCAATTCTCCGGCAGAATGAATGTAGCAACGGGGAGATAACCCGCCTTGTACAACTTGGCTACCTGATTGGGAAGTGTATCCATTTCAGAATAGGCGTCCATCCAGAAGTCATTGATTTCCGCAGGACGTTCGTCCGTAAACCATGAACTCTCGGATACGGCAATATACCCTCCCGGTTTCAGATATTTACGCCACTCCTTCAAGCCACGTTCAAAGCCGATGTTATAGATAGCACCTTCACACCAAATCATATCCAGCTCCTCCTCACCGAAAGGGAGGGCATCCATTGAACCGACAATTCCTTTTACTCTGTCCTGCAAGCCCAACTGCCTTGCATTACGGTTGAAGATGTCAATAAAGCCGGGGAAAAGGTCAATTCCGGTAATCTGTCCCGGAACATGGCCAGCCAATACCATTGTCTGACCACCCGTTCCACAACCGATATCGGCAATAAGGGATTCATCGGTAAGACCGTCTACAAAGCTCAATGCCTTCAACGTCACTTCAGGACTGCCAGGGCCTTGCCGTTCCATATTGGAGAAAAAGTCACAGATTAAATTAAATTCGAAATCGTGGATAGTTTTATTTTCGTTACTCATTTTCTTACTATATTTTGCATATACGGAAAGTATCACAACACCTTCAGCATAATATGCGGATTAAACTTGAATTATAACAATAGAAAAACACTCTCGAAAGAAGTTATCCGAAAGTAAACGAAAGGGACAATCTGTGCATGGAACACAGATTGTTTACAAAACCAAATCCGATTTAAATGTCTTTGTCATACTGCAAAGATAAGCAATATTTTATTTAATCAAAAAATTTACGGTTAATAAAGATTTTCCCTTGCACCGGGCACATGCTGAAGAACGGCACCTACCACCTGGCAAGTATCCAGTTCCTTACAGTCGCCACAAGTATTGAAACCTTTTTCGTACACACATTTGCGGATAGCACAATAATTGCTGCAATAGGCAAACTTCACCCCATCTGCACGGCACCCCATACAATGGATGGTTTCTGCCGTAATTTCCGGCGTATTGTTCAGCACACTCCACTCTTTGGCGGTTTTCTCTCTCAGCTCATCGTCATTATTGACAGTGGCTATACGGGCGGTGCAATTTTCGCAATCCAGTCCGCAACATGCAATTAATTGTTTCATCACTTGGTTATAACGATTTATGTTTGTCTCTTGTGATAATCATCAACTTGTCTGCTCCTTCTTTTTCAGTTCAAAGACAAACAGTCATCTTGCAAAGATATGGAAAATAAAATAGAGCTCCCTCCAAATGCCTGATTAATAACATTTCATTTTTCCAGGGATAATAAGACAAAATGCCCCCGAATCCACGCTTGAATCGGAGGCATTCACAAACAAAACAAACAAAATCTATCAGACGAACTTCACAGTTGGTCTCATAGCGAAAATTTAAGCCTTCTTGTCGAGGAGAGGATTAAATTTTCCGAGGGTAGACCGCAAATCACGTCTGCCCGATTCATTATTACAAGATTTATCTCAAACCCAGCGCCTGCCTCACGGTGTCGTAGGCCGCATCTTTCAGCAGTACGGTTTTGTCTTTATCCAGCAAGTAAAGCGAGGGCATGGCCTTGAGGTCATACAAAGCACAGTCTTTCACCTGTTGCCGGTCGTTGCCTATTAGCCAGCTACGGGGCATGTCTGTCAGGGCTTTCCTCCACACTTCATCATTGCCCTCGGTGTAGACGGCAAGTACGGTCAG
>OHGK01001890.1_pt1 | contig 10263 bp, 10 predicted proteins | sample 1567671 | NCBI WGS metagenome assembly OHGK01 (sample SAMEA3879577, study PRJEB24766) | human gut metagenome | biome: human-associated habitat; feature: feces | place: USA | collected 1985/1987 | reverse complement strand
TCAGGATGGCCTGCAGGAGACGAGGAAGGTACTTGTACGATAGGAAATACGTTTTTGTAATATATAATTAATAATCTTTTTTATACAATATGGTTATCCTAGAGTTGTGAAACTAAGGGATAACTCCCCTATACAGACTTTCAGTTTGTTTAGGTATTCATAGTAATCATGATTTGCTTTCGTTGGGAAACGAGGACAGATCGAATTTCAAGGCGTAGGGGAGAAGGGCGAAAGTTCTTCTCCCCGATCTTTTAGGGAGGTATCCTGTTGTTGGGTATTAAATAGGCTACCTTCAGATTCTTCCGTATTCTGTATCGATAATTACACGCTTTTTAGTACCTTTGTTCCCTATTAAAAATAAAGAAGCGGATTTTGGGAATGCCCCGAAACACGTTTCCCAGTTGGATAATCGAAAAAAATAGATAATTTGTATGTTTGACAATCTGAGTGAACGCCTGGAGCGTTCGTTTAAGTTGCTGAAAGGTGAAGGGAAAATCACTGAAATCAATGTTGCGGAAACATTAAAGGATGTACGTCGTGCTTTGTTGGATGCCGATGTCAATTATAAGGTTGCCAAGACATTTACCGACAAGGTGAAAGAAAAAGCCTTGGGACAGAATGTGCTGACTTCGGTTAAGCCGAGCCAATTGATGGTTAAGATCGTGCACGACGAACTGGCTCAGTTGATGGGTGGTACCGCTACCGAACTGAATCTGGAAGGTCGTCCGGCAGTCATCCTGATGTCGGGTTTGCAAGGTTCGGGTAAGACAACTTTCTCCGGTAAGCTGGCACGTATGCTCAAGGCGAAGAAGAACCGTAAACCTTTGTTGGTGGCCTGCGACGTCTATCGTCCTGCTGCTGTCGATCAGTTGACTGTTTTGGGAGAACAAATCGAAGTCCCCGTATATAGCGAACCGGGCAGCAAAGACCCGGTGCAGATTGCACTGAACGCTATTCACGAGGCAAAGGCAAAAGGTTATGACCTGGTGATTGTCGATACAGCCGGACGTTTGGCTATCGACGAACAGATGATGAACGAAATTGAAGCCATTAAGAAAGCTATCAATCCCGATGAAACGTTATTTGTTGTTGATTCAATGACCGGTCAGGATGCCGTAAATACTGCCCGCGAGTTCAATGAACGTCTTGATTTCAATGGTGTCGTACTCACTAAGTTGGATGGTGATACCCGTGGCGGTGCTGCCCTCTCTATTCGTACGGTAGTAAACAAGCCGATTAAGTTTGTCGGTACAGGTGAAAAGCTGGATGCTATTGACCAGTTCCATCCGGCACGTATGGCAGACCGTATCCTCGGTATGGGTGATATCGTATCATTGGTAGAACGTGCACAGGAGCAATACGATGAAGAAGAAGCCAAGCGTCTTCAGAAGAAGATTCAGAAGAACCAGTTCGACTTCAACGACTTCCTGGCTCAGATTCACCAGATAAAGAAGATGGGTAACCTGAAAGAACTGGCTTCTATGATTCCGGGTGTGGGCAAGGCAATCAAGGATATCGACATCGATGACAATGCTTTCAAGAGTATCGAGGCTATTATCTATTCCATGACTCCGGAGGAACGTACACATCCCGAGGTTCTGAACGGAACACGCCGTACACGTATTGCCAAGGGTAGCGGTACCACTATTCAGGAAGTAAACCGTCTGCTGAAACAGTTCGACCAGACGCGCAAGATGATGAAGATGGTCACAAGCAGCAAGATGGGTAAGATGATGCCGAAGATGAAGAAGTAATACCTTATATATAAGGAAAGGAGGAAGTGCAAAACTTTCTCCTTTTTTTATTATGCCGACTGACTGATTTATACTACATTTGTTGGAAAGAATCATTTAACAAAGAGATTATGCAATTAATTGACGGAAAAGCCATTTCGGAACAGGTGAAGCAGGAAATAGCTGCTGAAGTTGCCGAAATCGTAGCCAAAGGAGGCAAGCGTCCTCACTTGGCAGCTATCCTCGTCGGCCATGACGGAGGAAGTGAAACATACGTGGCAGCCAAGGTAAAGGCTTGCGAAGTATGCGGTTTTAAATCGAGCCTCATTCGCTATGAGGCTGATGTGACGGAAGAAGAGTTGTTGGCTAAAGTCAGAGAACTGAATGAAGATGCCGATGTAGACGGCTTTATCGTTCAACTTCCATTGCCAAAGCACATATCGGAACAAAAGGTGATTGAGACCATCGACTATCGTAAAGACGTGGACGGTTTTCATCCCATCAATGTGGGACGTATGTCAATCGGACTTCCTTGTTATGTATCGGCTACCCCGAACGGAATCCTCGAACTGCTGAAACGCTATCACATCGAAACGCAAGGTAAAAAGTGCGTAGTGTTGGGCCGTAGCAACATTGTAGGCAAGCCGATGGCAGCCCTGATGATGCAGAAATCTTATCCGGGTGATGCTACAGTAACGGTTTGCCATAGCCGTAGCAAGGATTTGGTTAAAGAATGTCAGGAAGCGGATATCATCATTGCTGCTCTCGGTCAGCCCAACTTTGTAAAAGCCGACATGGTGAAAGAGGGGGCTGTGATAATCGATGTGGGTACTACGCGTGTGCCGGATGCAAGTAAGAAGTCGGGCTTTAAGCTCACAGGAGATGTGAAGTTTGACGAAGTGGCTCCGAAATGTTCTTATATTACTCCCGTGCCGGGAGGGGTAGGGCCGATGACCATCGTTTCGTTAATGAAAAACACATTGTTAGCCGGTAAAAAAGCTATTTATAAGTAAAGGATATTGCTTTAATGAACCGAAATGCCGAGGGTGTGTCAGGATGATGGCTTGTTTTCATGTTGATACACCTTCGTGTTTTCGGATGCAACAGCCGATGTGGAAGATAAATCCCTCATCGCTGCTTACTGTAAGAAAGGGAGGGTTAAGTCGTTGCTTACTATCGGTTAAGAGCTCCTGAGCGGAAGAGTGCTACGTCCTACTGTAACAGGACGTACGTCCCATTGCAGTAGGACGTACGTTCCATTGCAGCAGGATATACGTCCCATTGCAGTAGGATATACGTCCCATTGCAGTAGGACGTAATAAACAAACTTACAGAAAGGCTTGATCTAAAGGACGAAAAGGCTTAGAATACCAAAGTCGTTGTCTTTGATATTGTACAGGGATGATAAAATTAAAAAATAAAGAAATGAAGAATGTGGTTATATTGTTGTTCGCTCTAGTGTTAATAACTTCATGTGGCGGACAAAAGAAACAGGAAGAAAAGGAAGTCCGGAATGTTCAGTTAAAGGGAGAAGAGATGCCTGTTGATACAGCCCTGTTCCGATATGCATACCGAATTAGGGTACAAGGAGATAAAGCCGTAGTCTTTGACCTTCATAATGTGGATTATTATTATCATGCTTTCACATATCCCGGCTTTAAGTATATTTCCTCTTTCGGTAAACGGGGTGAGGGTCCTGAGGAGATGATTTCGGCTGAAAATATTCGTTGGGGAGGAGATAATACAGCATGGGTGTTGGATGGCTCAAAGAATCGTTTGTTTCGATATGGCGGCATTGCACCGGGACAAGAACCGAAACTGGAGGAAAACATTTCGTTGGACAAGGCGTTCATGCGTCCTTTAGACTTTGATTTATCGGGTGCGGATTCCTTTGTTATTCCCGATTATTCGGGAGAAAACCGCTTTAGTTGGGCAGACATGTCGGGGAACTTATTGCATAAGTCCGACTGTATACCAATAACTGACGAGAAACAATTGAAAGAAAGCGCACCTGCTGTGGCACAAGGCTGGCGTAGCTTTATTTCGTTTAGCCCGGATAAGAAACTTTTGGTGACAGTAACTCAATTGGGAGATGTGCTTGATATTTATAATATGGAGAACGGCCGACACATCAACTATAAGGGAGAAGATGGTGAACCGGAGTTTCATGTCACTTCAGAAGGATATGGCATTCCGGCCGGACGGATGTGTTATTATGATGTTCAAGTGACAGAGCATTATATTTATGCCATTTATGATGGACGCAAGTTTAGTGATATCATGAAGGAAAAGGAATATAAGCAGGGTGCAAAACAGCTTCGGGTGTTTGACTTTGATGGAAAGCTGCGTAAGGAATACATGCTGGACCGTCCGGTTACGGGTATCTATGTAGACGAAGCCGGCCATTGTTTATGGGCAACGGATGTAAATACGGATAATCAGATAGTGAAGTATATATTTGATTAGCTATGGTTGGGTTGCTTTGGAGTCGATGGGTTTTAAGAACAGTTTAAAACCCTTGCCTCTTACTGTCGCAATGTCGTAAGGAGAATTTCTTAAAGCTTCACGGATGTGCTTGATGTGTGGTAAGCATCCGATAAAGTACACATTGTATTTTCATAAAATAGAAAACTCGATATCAACTTTAGTCAAAAGGAGGTTGACTCCTTGAGTTATATACCATTGGAAACCGGCCACCGTTTCTTCGCTTGGTATTATTTCAAAGCAAAGAAGCCGGATGCTTATATAAAGTCGATGGCTACCCATCGTTTAAATAAGATGTTTGTATGGGAACACACGCTACAAACATTTGAAGCAGTTTCTAAGCCTATTCAAAATTTTCTCAACAATAATCTTATAATGGTCAACTTGACCAACGGAACCGTTTTTACATAGATTGGAATTGACAACCAATTGATAGCCGGCACCTCTTATTCTTTTTATTTTATATTGCGGATAATCTTGTAATACTTTCCTTAACCTATTAATACTTGAGTCAACTCTTCTATCCAAATTCATTTCGCCCAATGTCTCGTACTCATTTGTCCACAGTCCTTTTTTTATTTCGTCCCTAGAAACAAAATGTTCAGTTCCTTTCTGAAAAAGCAGTAACAGTTGAAAAGCTTGCTTGGAAATATCCAACTCTTTTGAGCCCATATATGCTTTTGTCTTATTCGTATCCAAAATTATATCTTCCAATCGAATATTCCCTTCTGCCGCTTCTCCTTCACTCTCCGACGCTTTAACTTCGGCAGCAATAAAATTATCTTTTGCATTAAATTTCTTGTTCTTATAGTAGGTATATATGAGTATTAATAAGGCCCCTAATCCTAATACACAAACTACATAGAATATAATCAATAGGGGTATATATTTTATTATTGTCCAAATATTGTAATTCACCCATGCCTGCACACTGACAGTTTCTCTTGCATCCAGAAATTGTATCGTTGTGCAATATGCCGTTCGGGGAGAAAGAGAATCATTATTACTATACTGGGTCTGTCCCTTATATCGATAAATAATTCCCATTGAATCCGTTATGCCATTCTTTTTCATCTTTTCATTAAAGATAGCCATAAACGTATCCGGATTTATAGGAGAGTACTCCGCCAAGAGGTATTGGGTCACTAATTGATTAGCCCTATATTCATCTATACTATCTTTAAAAGAAAAAGTCTCTACTCCTTTTTCTGTCTCTATTTGATAATTTTTAATCTTCCTTCCTCCTGGTCGAGAATAGATTGGTTCCGTATTGCTTCTGACATGATAATCCTCTATTATAGTTTCTTGCAAAACGCGTTCAGCCAACATGTGGATATCCTCTTCTGCAGACGGAACTAAAAAATAGAAAATGCCAATTATTCCAATCACGATTAGAATAATTAATCCAATTGTACTTTTGAATCTTGCAGCCATACTTTTTTCTGCAAAGATAACAAAAATAAAAATATGGATAAAAACATAATAAAAAAGAGATGATTGTAGATGTAATATATCTATTCATAGCATCGGTGAGGTTTCCATAAGGTTTCGGCAAGATAAATATAAGGCTTTCGTAAGGTAAATGTGAGGTATTCTATGCTTTAAATTTAAAAATAAAAACCTAATTTTACCTCTAACTAATAAGATAGAAAGTATGAAAAAGAAAATGATCATTTCATTTATTGTTGTAGCAACAGTAATGAGTTTTATAGGTTCTTCCTATTCTAATAATAATACTAATGATTTACTATTAGATAATATAGAAGCATTGGCAAATGGAGAACAGGAAAATGGTATAACATGTATAGGAGAAGGAACGGTAGATTGCCCTATTGGTATCAAAGTAAGAGCAGTAATCAAATATTATAGTTTAGAATAATACATGAAACACATTTATTTATTGTTTTTTCTCTGTTTATTATGTTCTTGCAAGGAATCAGAAAAAGAGAAAATTGCTCGTTTGGTGAGGGAATGGGATGGGAAAGAGATTTCCTTTCCTTCCCATTCAGTTTTCACCATTCAAGGGAAAGACACGATTGATTTTTCTTTCGCAGATGCTGAGTATAAGATAATTACTTATATAGACTCTGTAGGTTGCACCAGTTGCAAGTTGCAATTACCTCGTTGGAAGGAATTCATGCACGAAGTAGATTCATTGGCTCAGGGGAAAGTGCCCTTTGTGTTCTATTTCCACCCCAAGGATGTAAAAGAGTTGCGTTACATTACCCGGAGGGATGCCTTCACTTATCCGGTTTGTTTCGATGAAAAGGACGATTTTAATGCATTAAACCGTTTTCCCGGTGAAATGACATTTCAATCTTTTTTATTAAACCGGGAAAATAAAGTGATAGCGATAGGCAACCCGGTTCATAACCCGAAGGTGAAAGAACTCTATCTGCAGAGATTGACCAATGGCAAAATGCCTTCTTCGTCAGTTGCCATGACAGACGTTTCCGTCAATACGGCCAATATGGATTTCGGGACTTTTCCACAATCGGAAAAGCAGGAATACAAGTTTGTATTGACCAATGAAGGCAACAATCTGCTGGTCATTCAGGATGTCACTACATCTTGCGGTTGCACCAAGGTGAGTTACAGCAAGGAACCTGTCCGTCCCGGCGCGTCATTGGAATTGACAGTGACGTATGAGGCAGAAGAAAAAGGTCATTTCAATAAGATGATAACCGTGTATTGCAACACAAAGGCATCCCCGCTTCGGTTAATGATAGCAGGGAATGCCAAATAAATAGAGTTTAATTTAGAGAAACCCTTCCTTCCCTTGGGTTTCTCCTTAAAGAAAGGAGGATTAGTCCGATGCAAACTTAATGGAAATAATCAGAATCTGCAAGTCATGTATTTGCTTTTTCTGCGGTGGAGTTCTTTCCGACAAAAGATGAAAACAATTTTAATTAATCATCGAAACATATAAAAGAGATGAAAAAGAATATTTTGAAAGCAACAGTTGTTGCTGCATTTGCTTTGATAGCAGGATTTAATGTGTATAACTCTCAGAAATCGGATGTGATGTCTGAGTTAGCTTTAGCTAATGTGGAAGCATTGGCTGATGACGAATCTGTAACTGTTGAATGCCCAGGAGGTACTGATGAATGTGCTAGAGTTCTAGTTGGTAATACAGTACATTTGTTTTATAAAAAATAAAATATTGGGCTCTCAATGCGAATGATTTTATTTTTATAAATGAATTCCTAGGCAAAAACAAAGAATATAATTTCTTTCTATTGATTTTGCCTAGGATATTGAAGAAATTATATGAAGTATATTTATCTATTATTTCTATTCTGTTTGTTCGGGTGTACTCGGACTACGAATAAACAATCAAATATTAAAAATATATATTTAGAGCAATCAAATATTCAGGATTTTATAGGTCTTCCTATTCAATTAACCACCTTGGATTCAGTATTGTTTATTAATGACTTTTATGGAGATTCCTTAATTCACTGCATTTCATTAAAAGATAATAAACCAATAGCCAAGTTGGGAGTGAAAGGCAGTGGTCCCAATGAAGTTTTGTCTCCATTGTATATATTTATCAAAGAGGATTCTTTGTTTATGTTTTCACGTCCTCAATGGACATTATATAATATTGACTTGCAGGGTGGTAAAGTCAAAAAAAAGATTACAGTACCTATGGAAGTAAGTTTGTTGTTTCCATTTCAGGATAATCTTTACTTTTGTTCAGGTATGTTTGATGATAAACGTTTTTGGATTCTCAATTCTTTGGGAGAGAAAGTAGCTGCATTGGGTGATTATCCCCTACTTTGGAACGAGGAAGCCCATATCCCACTAGCAGTAAGAAGAATGTTTCATCAAGTACGAGGATATGGTTATTCAAGGACAAAAGGAGTTGCTGTAACTGATTCTCATGTCCTAGATTTATACAATAAGAATCACAAAGGAGAGTATATTCTCAAAAAAGAGGTGTTGCTATCGGCTTATGAATATGATTTTACGGATAAAGGTATATCCAGCCAGACACAATTAAGGTCTTCGTTCATGAAAGGTGCCATAAATCTTGCTGTAACCGATGATTACATTTATATATTATTTGATGTAAATTCGCAAGAGAACCTGAAACGTTTGAATAATGAGATTTGGAAATTTGATTGGGAAGGTAATCTTATATGCAAATACAAACCCAATATTGATATTTCTCTTTTTACATTGAGTTCTTGTAATAACATTATAGGACTGACGAATACAGAAGAACCTCAAATAGTTATATGGCATGAATAGTTTCTTTTATTTAATTTAGCCTCCAATAAACAATAGGCTATGGTATGGATATGAAAATAATCAGAATCTGCAAGTAATGTATTTGCTTTTTCTGCGGTGGAGTTCTTTCCGACAAAAGATGAAAACAAGATTAATGAATCATCGAAACATAGAAAAGAGATGAAAAAGAATATTTTGAAAGCAACACTGGTTGCTGCATTCGGTTTGATAGCAGGATTTAATGTGTATAACTCTCAGAAGTCGGATGTGATGTCTGACTTGGCTTTGGCGAATGTGGAAGCATTGGCTACCGGAGAAGACGATTGGTCATACCGTTTATTTCCGTGTGCACACAAACCTTGGAACGAATGTGTTTTAAGTACAGATACACGTCGTGATCCCTGTTCTTCATCGTCTTATTGCTAAAAAATAAAGCCAAAGGGATATTAAAACTTAATAAAGATGGTTTGAATATTCTTTTGGCTTAAATTAAATTTATTATGAGATTATTTTTTTTAATATTTCTAGCCATGGTAAGTTGTGATCATCAGCGTACCACACAACCCCATCATATAAAAGATTCTCTTGCATATGATATAGAGTCAATCAAGATAATTCCTTCTAATGATATTTTAGAACTTAAATCCTACCATATAACTTCTCCTTTTAGTTGTCAAAATATAGATGGAATTATCGCATATAATTATCGTTTACATTCATTAGACTTAATAGATTTATATAATCACAAAGAGATATCATCTATACCATTACAAAGAGAAGGGCCTGATGGAATACCAGGAAGAGTAGCTGGAATATTTCCTTTATCAAAAGATTCTATTTGGGTTTATGATGGAATTTATATGTATCTATTAAATAGTGCGGGTAGAGTAAACGAAAAAATTACTTTAGAGGATAGAGAATCTTTAATTATAAATACTAATTACGCTATGAATACAGCTAAGTTCTCTTATAACCCAAAACGACATTCATTGTTGTATTTAACTAGAAAAGACGATTTTATAGTAGAAGAATATGATATAAAAAAAAGAAAAATAATTAAGACATACCCACTTTCATATTCAATAATAAATCCAAAAGGATCTTTGCTATATGCAGATATGGATGCACCTAATGTTAATTTTGTAGACAATAAAATAATCTATAATTATCCATACGAATCTACAATATATCTATTAGACATGGATTCCGGAAAACAATTATTGATAGATGCCCCAAGTTGCTATACTTCAAATAAAGCACAGACGTGCAATGCTAATGGGTATTCAATTTGGGAGAGACACCGAATCGAAAATGTACACTTTTACGATATTATGTATTTACCGGAATGTAAAACATATATTCGATTACACATAGGTGGAATTGATTTTTCAGAAAAAGAGTCTGTGCAAACATTACTTGATAGTAGACCTATTTACATGATGGCTTTTGATAAAGATTTTAATATTATGGGCGAAAGTAAACTAGCAGGAAAACGATATAGTTGCTTTACAGGATGGTGTGCATTGAAAAATTCTGTATTGTTATTCAATGAAAACAGCTTATCGGATTCCATTAGTTATGAAACCTTGAATGTAGATATTATCAGCTCCATTAGAGGTCTTTAATATCCTCTATGATTAAATGCACTGTAGGGGAAGTAGAGTTGGAAAAGTATTAAATTCGAGTATGCTCAATAAATAAAGTTTAATTTAGAGAAACCCTGCCTAGAGTCTTGGGTTTCTCCTTTAAAGAAAAGAGGATTAGTCCGATGCAAACTTAATGGAAATAATCAGAATCTGCAAGTCATGTA
>OHGK01001889.1_pt1 | contig 10275 bp, 5 predicted proteins | sample 1567671 | NCBI WGS metagenome assembly OHGK01 (sample SAMEA3879577, study PRJEB24766) | human gut metagenome | biome: human-associated habitat; feature: feces | place: USA | collected 1985/1987 | reverse complement strand
TATGCTTAAGCGCATGCCTTGCAGGAGAGGTGCAGAAGCTTCTTGCAAGAAATCTTTATGAAGAAGCCTGTAAAGCAGCACTTAAATATGAAGCAATATTTGGAAAAGGCAATTATTTCCTTGAATTACAGGACCACGGAATACCCACACAGAAGTTGGTTAACAGGCTTCTTGTCAGAATGAGCAGGGAACTTAATATTGAGCTTGTTGCTACCAATGACGTCCATTATACATATGAGGATGATGCGGAGGCTCATGATATACTTCTTTGCATTCAGACAGGCAAAAAAGTCAATGACGAGGACAGAATGAGATATGAGGGAGGACAGTATTATCTTAAATCTGAAGAAGAGATGAGGGAACTGTTTTCTTATGCTCCGCAGGCTCTTGATAATACACATAAGATTGCAAAACGCTGTAATGTCGAGATAGAATTCGGCGTAACAAAACTCCCTAAATATGATGTCCCTGAGGGCTTTACTTCAGAATCTTATCTTGAACATCTTTGTATGGAGGGACTTGTAAAAAGATACGGAGAACGCGCCGCAGAACTTGAAGAAAGACTTGATTATGAATTATCGGTAATCAAAAAAATGGGTTATGTGGATTATTTTCTTATCGTATGGGATTTTATTAACTATGCAAAAAGCAATGGCATAGCAGTAGGACCGGGGCGAGGCTCGGCAGCAGGTTCCATTGTTGCATACTGCCTTGAAATAACAGATATTGACCCTATAAAATATAATCTTATTTTTGAAAGATTTCTCAATCCTGAACGTGTTTCAATGCCGGATATTGATATTGACTTCTGCTATGAAAGACGACCGGAAGTTATAGATTATGTAATGAAAAAATACGGAAAAGACCGTGTAGTACAGATAGTAACGTTTGGTACCCTGGCTGCAAAAGGAGTTATCAAAGACGTTGGACGTGTTCTTGATATGCCGTATTCAGTAACTGACAGCCTTTCAAATAGGTATGACCCTTGACAAAGCACTTAACGCCAACAATGAGTTCAGGACACGCTATGAAACGGAACCGGAAGTAAAATATCTTATAGATATATGCAAAAGACTGGAAGGACTGCCGCGACACACATCAATGCATGCAGCAGGTGTTGTAATCGGTTCAAGGCCGCTTGACGAATTTGTACCATTATCAAGAGCCTCAGACGGAACCATAACAACCCAGTTTACAATGACAACAATCGAAGAACTGGGATTACTTAAAATGGATTTTCTGGGACTTAGGACACTTACGGTAATCCAGGATGCCGAAAGACTTATCAATAAGCGTGGAGACGTGTCATTTGATATAAGTAAAATAGATTACAATGATAGAAATGTCCTTGAAATGATAGGACAAGGTAAGACAGAGGGCGTGTTCCAGCTTGAAAGTACGGGAATGAAAAACTTTATGAAGGAGCTTAAGCCCCAGAATCTGGAGGATATTATTGCGGGAATTTCCCTTTACCGTCCCGGCCCCATGGACTTTATTCCCAGATATTTAAAAGGAAAGAATGATAAAAGCTCCATTACCTATGAATGCCCTCAGCTGGAGTCGATTCTGAGCCCGACTTACGGGTGTATTGTATACCAGGAGCAGGTAATGCAGATAGTGCGCGACCTTGCGGGCTATTCCTGGGGCAGGAGCGATCTCGTGCGAAGAGCTATGGCCAAGAAAAAGCACGAGGTGATGGCTAAGGAACGGGAGTACTTCATAAACGGCATAGTCCAAGACGGCAAGGTGGTCGTACCGGGCGCGGTGCGAAACGGAGTTGACCGTGACACCGCAAACCGCATATTCGACGAGATGATGGACTTTGCGTCCTATGCCTTTAACAAGTCCCACGCTGCCGCATACGCAGTGCTGGCATACCGAACGGCGTATCTCAAAAAATACTACCCGGTGGAGTTCATGACAGCCCAGATGAACAGCTTCATAGGCAAGGACATGGGCAAGATATCCGAGTACGTTAACTACTGCCGCCAGCGGGGAATAAAGGTGCTGCCGCCTGACGTAAACAGCAGCATGGCTAAGTTTTCGGTGGAAAACGGCAGCATACGCTTCGGCTTTGCCGCAATAAAGAATGTAAGCGAGAGCATAACCGGCCAAATAGCCGCGGAGCGCGAACAGAACGGCCCGTTTAAGGACTTTTTTGACTTTATTCGCAGGGGCGACCAGCTCAATAAGCGCATAGTTGAGGGCCTGATAAAAGCAGGCTGCTTTGACAGCATGAATGTGCGCCGCTCCCAGCTTCTTGCTATATACGATCAGGCAATGTCCGCCGCGGGCAGCGACAGAAAGCAGCGGGCCACAGGACAGATGTCCCTTTTCGACATGGCGGGGGCAGACGATATTGCGGCAGACGCGGCAATACCCCTGCCCGATATACAGGAATTCGACAAGAACACACTGCTTTCCATGGAACGGGAAGTAATGGGCATATACATAAGCGGCCACCCGCTGCTGGAATATGCGGACGAGCTAAATAAGCTTGCATCGTGCAGCGAGCTTTCAGCCTCGGACGGTTCGGGAAAATATACAGACAACCAGAAGGTACGTCTTGGCGGCATAATAACCTCCGTGCGCACAAAGCCTGTAAAGAGCGGCAACGGCCTCATGGCGTATGCTGTTATAGAGGATCTTACCGGTACCATAGAGCTTGCCGCATTCCCGACGGTATTCAACCGCTGCAGCAATAAGCTCATCATGGATAATAAGGTGATAGTATCCGGCAAGCTAAACATGCGCGAGGATCAGAACAATACCGTGCTGGTGGACGATATATTTCCGCTGGAAAGGACAGGCGCCTCCGGCAGGCTGTATCTCAGGCTGGACATGAATGATTCTGCAATGGTGGAGCGAATACAGACCATGCTCAGGCGTTACCCCGGCAATGTAACAGTAATACTGGTAGACGCAGCCACGAAGAAGGCCATGCAGGCTGACAGGGGCATGTCCATTAACCCGTCGCCTGCCTTTATGGCCATAATGAATGAAATGCTTGGCGAGGAGAATGTAAAGCTTAAATGATGCGTGAAATTCCGATAGAAAAAAACGACGATATAGAATTTACCATAGATGCTCTGGGCTCTGAGGGGCAGGGCATAGGCAGGGTAGACGGCTATACGGTATTCGTGCCCCTGGCTCTGCCCGGCGAAAAGATACGCGCCCACGTAATAAAGACTACCTCGGGCTACGGCGTGGCAAAGCTTACAGAGGTGATGGAACCGTCGAAGGATAGGGCTCAGCAGGATTGCCCGGCATATCCCCGCTGCGGCGGCTGCTCCATGCGGCACATGAGCTATGCGGCGCAGCTGGCCGCCAAGACAAAGCAGGTGAGGGACGCATTTATCCGTCTAGGCAGGTTTGATGGAAGCGAGATAAATGTACAGCCCTGTCACGGCATGGAACACCCGGATCGGTATCGCAACAAGGGCAGCTTCCCATATGGTTATGACGAAAACCACTGCATAGTACCCGGCTTTTTTTCGCCCCGCAGCCACCGCATAGTGCCTATAGCAGACTGCCCCATACAATCTGAGAATATTATGGCGGCGGTGCGGGTAGTCACCGATTGGGCGCGGGAGTATAACATTACGCCATATGATGAACAGAAACGCTGCGGCCTGCTGCGACACTGCATGGTGCGTGAATCCAGCAGCGGCGTGATAGTGATGGTCGTCACCGCCGGCAAGCTGCCACACGATATTGAGCTTGTAGAAATGCTCAGAGCAAGCATACCACACCTTATCGGAGTAGTACACAACCTCAATAAAGCCGACACGAACATCATACTTGGCAATAGATTTACTACTCTATGGGGCAACGAAAGACTGCCCGTCACAGTCTGCGGCCACAGCTTCCAAGTGTCCATGCCTTCGTTTTTGCAGGTCAACCCGGTTCAGACAGAGGTACTGTACAGCTACGCGCTGGATTTCCTCGATCTGAATGGCGGTGAACGTGTGGCGGACGTTTACTGCGGCATAGGTACCATAACCCTTATGCTGGCTGAACACGCCAAAGAAGTAATCGGCATAGAGTGCGTGCCGGAGGCTATATCCGACGCAAACCGCAGCGCCTCCGAAAACGGCATAGCCAACGCAAAGTTTATATGCGGCAACGCCGAGGATGTGCTGCCAAGGTTGGTATCCGGCGGCACAAAGCTGGATTGTGCCGTAATAGATCCGCCCCGCAAGGGCTGCGATGAGGCAGTGCTGAAGGCTCTCGCCCAAAGCGGCGTAAGCAGGATAGTTTATATTTCCTGCAACCCTGCTACACTTGCACGTGACTGCCGCATGCTTGCGGACATGGGCTACTGTGTGGAAAAGATACAGCCGGTGGATATGTTCCCGTGGACTTATCATGTGGAGACAATAGTGTTACTACAAAGAGAAGCCTTGTAGAAATCCTTAGATTTAGGCACTTTTTAAAGCATTGCGTTTTCACTGGTGATGGCGAAAAATGCAGGAATAAGTATATCAAGGACTATGTGACCGTTTCAGTAGTGGTTGATATGGGGTGCGGGAATACAAAAGTCTGATATTCAGACTAGCATAAAGCCAAGAGGTAAAATGACCTCTTGGCTTTATGGTTATAGATGTTTATGTATTACATTTTCCTGCATAGATAATAGTTCATTGATGCTACTTGTAATTGTATCACGTTTCTGCTCAAACAGTCTTATAGCTGACATAAGGCTGTTTATGTTTGCCTCGTCATATTGGGGAACTGAAATCGTTTTTATTTTTTCCCAAGATGTACGGGGAAGTTGCTGACCGGATTTTGATTCCATCGCTATATCAACAAATTCTTTTCGCCGCATATAGTAGGAAAATACTTTCGCAGACTCACTGGTATCAAAGCGCAGAACAATAATGTCAGTCGAGCAGATACCATCAAAATCGGCAAAATAGACTTTGTTTAGATATGGTCGTAGTTTTCCATATAATACATCGTTTTTACTAAAAACAGTTTTTGCGCTCCGTATTGACAGTACTTCTGAATCAATTTCGCCACACAGAGTTCCCTCGTTGGGAGCAATGTTTTCGAGACCTATATACTTTGTCTCTCCGGTCATTGATTGTGGGTTGACTTTGTTTGTAATATTATGCGCAAGTTTTCCCAAAGCTATTTTTGTAAGGTTCCGCCTATCAAATTGCATAAACAATTCTTCAATCTGTTCTTTTTCTTTTAGCAACTCAGATTGCAATGATTTAATCTTTGGGCTATATTCTTCTATTTCAAAAACAATTTGTTCTTGAATTTCTTTTTGTGGCAAAGGAATGTACAATTCTTTTAAGTATTTATAATGGCGCTCATACTTTCCCTTGTTAACAATATACTCAGATTGAGATTTGAGTGCATAATAAAAATACTTAGGAATGATATTCGCTGCACATTTCAGAAGTTGAGTACCGTCTCCACCTTGAACAAACGGGAAATCAACATATTTAAGGCAACAATTATGATCGCCAAATACTACAAGGGGTAAATCTGTTATTGGATCAATATTATCACAATATCCATCAATTAACGCAATACTATTCTGAGATACAACAGGGTATTCTCCTTTGTCTGAAAGGTGCGAGTTATCAATTTTTGCGGTCGACCCGATAATTGGATCCAGAATGCTATCTACTTTAGTTGCTGCTATCTTCCAGCTAAATGTCTTTTGCTTCTTGTAACCATTTAGTGATATGGTTTTTTCAAACTGTACAGTATGATAATCAATTGCCGAAACCAAGTCAATAGAGGAAACATTCTGTTCCATACTTTTGTCTATGCGGATAGCTGTATGCAGAAAGGCGTTATAGATATAACTGTTTGCCTTTTTCGTGTTGAGAAGGCTAGTCTCGTCATACAATTTCGTGCCACCCGGCAGCATTTTTATTCCTTCATGCCCACGCCGGTTAGAAAACTCGTAACCAAGAAACTCTTTTTCGGCCTGCTTTTCGCCAACTTTTACAATAACTGTTTCCTGCGAATATGTAAGCAGGAAATACAGTATCTTCTCTTTTTCAATAGAATGAACCTTAGAATAGAAAATCTTTTCTAGTTCTGCGTTTTGTGCTGATGCCGATTTCTCCTTAAACTGCTTTTGATCTTTCAGCTTTGTAATTTCTGGCAGGCTGTCAAACCAATTCTGGTAGTCAGCCCAAATCTCTTGCGATTTAAAAGCATCGTTTGCCTTTCTTGTTACAAACGAAATGTAGTCATCAAAAGATATGCCGTCAAACACTTCTTCGACATATTTGCTAAATGCTTTTTCAATGCCTAAAATAGTAGTTTCCTTGGGACGTTCAAAGAAGCTGTTGACCGCATTTTGTATTTGCTTATGGTCAAGATTTGACCGACGTTCCAAGAACAGGATAACGGTATTAGTTCCTGTCGCCATAAAAGTATTTGAGCCAAGCTCTGTAATGCCCTTGATTTTGAAATATTTGAGTATAATCTCTCGCGCAGCAGTATAAATGCCAGCGTTGCTCAAAATAGAGCTTGGCAGAATAATACCCGCATACCCGCCAACCTTTAGCAGTTGCTTCATGCGTTCTACAAAAAGGCATTCGATTTCAGAACTGTTATCCGTGAGCCGATTAAACAGTTCAAAGGAATCTTCGCCATTTTGAACAGTAGATTTGAATGCGCTCACAGAATAAGGTGGGTTGGCAATTAAAATATCAAATTGTCCATTATCCTGTGGATTGTCTTTAATGGTTTCTCTCAAGCGTCCTTTATAATCTTTGGATGTAGAAAAACTGTCCAATCCATTTGCGCGAATAATGTTCGCTTCGCCGTCACCGTTCAAGAACGAGCTGACCTTGGAGGATTTTACAAGCCGATAATCCGCATCAATACCATAGACGTATTCTTTCGCCCAATCGTATTTATCAAAATCTCTCCATGCGTTGAGCTTTTTACGGACGGACGGTTTTGCCACGCTTATGTCGATTTCCTCAATCACGGATTGAACTCTGTCCATGTATTCGGTTAAAAAATGACCTGTCCCGCATGCAAAGTCAATTACACTTGGAAGAATATCCGGCTCTCCACTTTTTAGCTTGTTTAATATAAACTCTTTTATCGGCAAAGAAGAAACGATATAGCGACAAATCGGAACAGGTGTAAAAAACTGTCCCGCTTCTTGTTTAATGCTGGTATTTAGTAGCAATTCAAAGAAATCACCTAAAAATTGCTGCTTATGCCCATATCTGAATTGATATGGCTGTAATAATTCAACCACTTCTCGGACGATGTGGGCATTGGTCTTGAAAGACTGATCGTTATATACCTCAATGAAAGCAAACTCAGGATTTTTTTGCAGTCTAAGTTTGGTTAGCATACTCTTTATAGCATCAAATGCTGCTTTATCGCTTATATTAGCAAGCTGCCCGGATATTTCTTCATCGGAATAGTCCGTTACTTCTATTTCTAAGAAACGGTGCATGCCTTTCTTGTAAAGGTCATTTAGACGAACTTGCAAGCTCTCGTCGCTGTCGTCCTCCAACCATTGAAAATCAACCTGTTCGTCTTCATTCTTATCCTCGTCAATTATTTTACAAATAAATAGGTTAAGTATTTTGTTGAATGCGTTTGGCTTGTCCGAAACGACATTGTGGCGCAGTATTTCCGCAAATTGATTAAAAATGCGGCCGCTATCATCTTTTGTTAGTGGCTGCAACCGTCCGCGTACCAATGCTTTAATCTCGATGTTATAGGCAGTAGCCCATTCTTCAAAAATACCATTATCTTTGAAGTTCTTGTTCCAATGGTCATGGATTTCTTTCACATTGGCTAATTCAGCCCAATCTTCCTCAACCGGCACAATACCATTCTTGTATTCTATTTGCGTATCGTTAAGCTGAGAGGCATAAAGACATAGATATTTTACCGTTCTATCGTTAGCAAAATAAGAAAACAGTTGTGCGCCATCCTTAACCATTTTCTTGTATTCTTTTACGAACTCAGTACCCCAAGTTTTGCATTCAATCATGAGATATGATTTTCCATCATGATCGGACACAATAATATCCAGCTTGCCTTTTAGGTTTCGGCCTAAAGGGTATTTCTTTTCCAACGCTATTGCATTTGGTGCATATCCCTTTTCTAAAAGCCTGTTTACACATTCAAGAACAACAAAGTTTTCGGAGTTTTCAAAATTGCTTGTGGTTGTATCGCCCCAAGTGATGCCATGAGCATCATCTATAGAGTCCTCGCGATACTCAATTTTTTCCGTATTGAAATTGACACGAACGATGTAACCGTCATGCCCGGAATACTTTTTATAATAGATATTATCTCGGCCGTCTTCGGGAAGAAAGCCGAGTGCTGTTATCAGTTCTCTTACATTATTCAATGAAATCTTCATTGCCCAATCCCCCCCTTTTGCATATTAACTAATGCAGCTCTTGCTTTGTCGGTAAGAGAGTATTTGCCTCTTGGGCTTTGCTGCGTTATATAGCCATCGCTCTTTAGTTCCGCTATAATGCTGTTTACCTTGACCTTGCTAAATTGCAAAAGATCAGCAATTTCTTGCTGCGTTAACTTAATTACAGTGCTGCCTTTGACAGATATTTGTCGTTCGGCCATGCACTCTAAAACTCGATACTTATCATTTGCGAAGTATTCCAAACCCATATAAAAGCCCTCCTAAACCATGAAGGTATAAAAATTATACCATAATGGATTTAAAAAGCAAAGAAAAACAAGAGTGACCACAAGCGGGAAGGCTATGCTCCTTTCCGCTTTCCACTTTTTTGCCGTTTTTCACACAAATGTTATCATGGCTTGAAAAGCGGCGACGAGTGGGATATAATGAACATGGAAACAGGCTTTGGTCTGTTGGAAGTTGAGGTCGTGCTTGCTATCAAGCACATAGTGTCGAGAGATAGATTTTGTTTACTTCGTCCTTTTCTCAAAAGGCACAGACTTCAGCAAAGAAAAGTATCCAAGTCTGCCATTGTAGGCAATCACAGTTTCTAAGTTGCAAAGCATTATGCGGATAAACAATAGAATAGGTGCGCCCAAGCGGGCGAAAAATCAGAAAGACACGGCCAAGTATGGCTGCGTCCTTTTTGCTTATCGGGTTCCGGGCGGGGGTATTGCCCATTTAGAAAATACCCAGCAAACCGAATGAAAGGGGGTGACGCCTATGAAAAAACCGGCTTTCCAGTTTCCTTTTCATAGAACGCCTTTTGCTCTTGTCGCCCCCGCTTTCGGAACCCCGCAAAGAATGGCAGATAGATAGACATGCCGCCTAAACCGTCGTTTTCCATCGAGGAGGAACAGATACGGTTTGAACGACAATATACACAGTCGCAAGGATTTCAAAAAACATTCGGACAGCAGGCAATCGAAATCATTGAGAATATGGGGTTAAACTACGGCAAGGCGTTTTCCGATGCCACATTGTTGAACCCCAACGTATTGAGCAGAATGAAGAACGACCCCTCCGGCAGATATGAGCTTGCAACGGTCATATCCATATGCGCCGGATTGGATTTAGACATAGCGACAACGGAAAGGCTGCTATGCGCCGCGGGGCTTGCGCTCTCGCCTGCAAGCCGAACGCATCAGGCGTATCGCCAATATGCCCGGCATCGACATAGATAGCCGCAATGCATTTTTGGAAAGCCTCGGTATTGCCCCGCTTGGCAGCCGAGAATACAACAAATGACTGTTATCCCCGCATAACTCGTTATTGATATGCTGGGATAATTTTGACGTTTTCTAATTTGACAAATTATTTTTCTGCACCGTATATGGGCGCTTCCGTCCCCCTACTCATTTTTTATGTTTTGAAAAGCCTTTCATTTAAGGCGTTTTCTCTCTTTTGTGAAAGTTCGATTGTCCTTTTGATTTCTTCTACAATCAAGATGCAAGCTGCTTGTAAAAACATTGTAGGAGATTAGAGAATATGAAAATCACAGACTTAATCATCGACCCCAAGAGCTTAGGGGAAAAGCTGTGGCTGGTGGAGGTTACACCGGCGTATGAGTACAGGAACAACCAGCGGACGGAGAACGTTACCGGCTACCGCTATGCCGTTGCCATGCCGGATAAGGGGCTGGAAAAGATCAACGTGCGCATCGACGGCAAACAGCTTATGGAAGCGCCGGACGGTTATGCGGAGGTGCGTTTCACCGGCCTTGAAGTGTTCATCTATTGGAGCAACGGACAGCCACAAGTCGGGGCAAAGGCAACGGGCATTGCCCTTGTGAATACCAAGGCTTAACGGTATGCGGCGCGGCGGGGTTGCCGGGGAAAAGGTAT
>OHGK01001886.1_pt1 | contig 10285 bp, 8 predicted proteins | sample 1567671 | NCBI WGS metagenome assembly OHGK01 (sample SAMEA3879577, study PRJEB24766) | human gut metagenome | biome: human-associated habitat; feature: feces | place: USA | collected 1985/1987 | reverse complement strand
GCCCGAAGCCTACGCCAAGGAGATCGCCTACAGCCCCTACATCAGCGAACAAAACGGTGACAACCGCGACCTCTACCGCCGCAACATCATCGCGCTCGAAGCAGAGATCGGGAAACAACTGGAACTGTTTCAATGGACAATGAACAATGGACAATTAAATCATAAATCATAATTCATAAATCCCATCATGAACAAACTAAAACAAATCCTTGAATTTATCAGAGCCTTGTTGGGCTTCTTGTTGAACCTGAAAAAGAAGAAAACGGATGAGAAGAATGAAAAGCCGCCTCGCCCGATACCGGGCAAGTTGCCGGACGATGTGCCGGACGATACGCCTTCGGACAGCATTGGCATTGTATCTGGCCGCCCTCGGGATAATGGCCCTGTGGGCGGACCGTTCGGAGGTGGTGCTGGGATGTATAGGAGCCCTCTTGACACTCTCGGAGTACGGACAAACGGCACGGGACAAGCCTCCTCCTTCGTGGGATGGGCGCTGATTGCATACGCGACGGGGATGTCTTTATGGGGAGCCTGAACGGGTGTTAGCGGATGGACACTTTACGGACCGTGTCGCCGATGCGGAGCGCAACTCTTTTCTTTGCATCTCCTTGAACTTCTTGACCAGTGGGACGATCGTGACTATGACGATCAACAGTGCGCTCCACAGTATTTGGATGATATCTTTGTCCATAGTGCCGATGGTTTAATCCTGATTGCGTTTTACGGTGTCTATGCCCTTTATCTTGCGGATTTTGTCCATGATTGCATGCAGGCCCTCCGCATCCTTGACATAAAGGCTGATCGTGCCCTCGAAAATGTTGTCGTGCGTCTGGATATTGATCTGCCGGATATTGATGCTGAAATCCTCGCTGACCGTTTTTGCCAGGTCGAGCAGTATGCCGGTGCGGTCGATGCCGCGCAGTTCGATGGTCGATAGGTACGACATGGCCTTGTGTTGCGACCACTTGATCTCGTCCTTGAGGATATTGCGTCCGAATTGAGCGGCCAGTCGGTCGAGCTCCTTGCAATCGGATTTATGTACGATGATACGGTTCGACGCAGGGTCTTTATACCCTACTACGCTGTCCCCCGGAATTGGTTTGCAACATTCGGCCATGACGAATTGCGGTTCGCTTGCCGTTGCCGATTCTTCGGCTTTCGCCTTGTTCGGTTCCGGATTTTCGGCATCGTCGCCCTCCTCGTCCTCCTTTTTGTTGATAAAAAGCGTCCAGAATTTGAGTATCTTGCTGGTGGCATTGACTTTCAGTACCTTGTCCAGGTCTTTCAGATCGACGATCCCCGCCCCGATTTTGCTGTAAAGCTCCTCTTTGTTGTTGGATTCGTAAATCGGGACGATTTTGCGCAGCACACGACCGCTGAGCGGGGTATTGAGTTGCTGCATTCGCTCCTCGAGCATCTTCATGCCCCGTTCGATGTTGTTTTGCCGCTCGCGTTTGAGAAAACTCTTGATCGCTTGCTTAGCTTTGGTCGTGGTGACGATATCGAGCCATTCGGCTTTGGGGCGTGCGTTGTCGGCGGTGATGATTTCGATCTGGTCGCCGCTGTTGATCTGCGTGGTGATCGGTTCGATCTTGTGGTTGATCTTGGCGCCGATGGCGCTGTTGCCGATTTTCGAGTGTATGTCGTACGCGAAGTCCAGCGCAGTGGCTCCGTACGGCATTTTTCGAGCTTCTCCTTTGGGTGTAAATACTGCTATTTCAGATGTGTATAGCGATAATTTGAAGTTATCCAGGAAATCGACGGCGTTTTCCGTCGGACCATTCAGTGCATCGCGTATCTTTTTGAGCCAGCGGTCGAGTTCGTCCTCGTTGTTCGACAGCGAGGCGTTTTTGTATTTCCAATGAGCGGCGAATCCCCTTTCGGCGATCTCCTCCATGCGTTGCGTACGGATCTGCACCTCTACCCATACTCCGTCGGGACCCATAACTGTCGAGTGCAACGCTTCGTAACCGTTGGCCTTGGGCATCGAAATCCAGTCGCGCAGGCGATCCGGTTTCGGCGTGTAGATGTCGGTGATAGTCGAGAATATCTGCCAGCACTGTGTCTTTTCCGAGGGGAACGGCAGCGGCTGGAAGACGATCCGGATGGCAAACAGGTCGTAAACCTCCTCGAAGGGGATCTGTTTGCGCTGCATCTTGCTCCAGATCGAGTAAAGGCTTTTGACGCGTCCCGAAATTTCGAAGTTGATATGGTCCCGCTTGAGCGCCTCGATGATCGGGGCGTTGAATTTGCTGATGAAGGCTTCGCGCTGTTCTTCGGTCGCTTTGAGTTTTTCCGACAGCTCGGCATACTGTACCGGGAAGCGATATTTCATGCAGAGGTCTTCGAGTTCGCTCTTGATGGCGTACAGGCCGAGCCGATACGCCAGCGGTGCGAACAGGTAAAGCGTTTCACCCGTGATTTTGATCTGCTTGTTGGTAGGCATCGACCCCAGCGTACGCATGTTGTGCAGGCGGTCGGCGATTTTGATCAGGATCACCCGCACGTCGTCCGAAAGCGTGAGCAGGACTTTGCGGAAATACTCCGCCTGCTCCGAAGTATCGGCATTGAATACGCCCGACATCTTCGTAAGCCCATCGACCATCTTGGCGATCTTGGGCCCGAAGATGCGCTCCATATCTTCGACCGTGTACTCCGTATCCTCCACAACGTCGTGCAGCAGGGCGGCGACGACCGATTTGACGCCGAGCCCGATCTCGTCCACGACGATCTTGGCTACGGCGATGGGATGCAGCAGGTACGGCTCGCCCGAGCGGCGACGCACTCCGCCATGCGCCTCTTTCGCCAGGAAAAAAGCGCGTTTGATGAACTCCCAGTCTTCGTCGTTTTTACAGATTTTGGTGCACGACTGAAGCAGTTCCTCCCACTTCTCCTTGATTAATCGTTCGTCTTCCGGCGTAAAATCCATACCATCCAATGCTGTTTTAGGGTCCAACTACGAATTTCGACGGATTTCGTACCGACGATCTCGTTTTCTATCGTAAAATATCGTTTTTCGCTTCGTTTCCGGGGTGCCGTTTTATAACTGTCCCGGCTATACCGTGCGTCGCTGCCTGTATTTGTCCGAAGAGAGAAGACTCCGACCGGTCTTTTGGGCGTTTCCTGCCTTTGTTACAGGCCCCGGTCGGCTCTTCATTCGCTTTTTATGCTTTGCGGGCGGCAATCATCGCTTCGCGGACTTTGGCTTCGACTTCGTTGCGAAGCGCTTCATCGTTCTTGAGAAGCTCTTTCACGCTGTCGCGGCCCTGGCCGATTTTGCGGTCGCCGTAAGAGAACCACGAACCCGATTTCTTGATGATTCCGTAGTCCACACCCAGGTCGATGATTTCGCCGATCTTCGAGATGCCCTCGCCGAACATGATGTCGAATTCGGCCTTCTTGAACGGGGGCGCCACCTTGTTTTTGACCACTTTGACGCGGGTGCGGGTGCCGAGCTGTTCCTCGCCGTCCTTGATGACCGACACCCGGCGGATGTCGATGCGGACGCTGGCATAGAATTTCAGTGCATTACCGCCCGTCGTGGTTTCGGGGTTGCCGTACACTACGCCGATCTTGTCGCGCAACTGGTTGATGAAGATGCAGACCGTTTTGGTTTTGGAGATGCTCGAGGTGAGCTTGCGCAGCGCCTGCGACATCAGGCGGGCCTGCAATCCCATCTTGGCATCGCCCATCTCCCCTTCGATTTCCGCCTTGGGCGTCAGAGCCGCCACGGAGTCGATGACGATGATGTCGATGGCGCTCGAGCGGATCAGCGAGTCGGCGATTTCGAGCGCCTGTTCGCCGTTGTCCGGCTGCGAAATCAGCAGGTTATCGACATCCACGCCGAGTTGCTGGGCGTAGGAGCTGTCGAAAGCGTGTTCCGCGTCGATGAAAGCGGCGATACCGCCGGCCTTCTGGGCTTCGGCAATGGCGTGGATCGCCAGGGTCGTCTTGCCCGAGGATTCGGGGCCGTAAATCTCGATGACGCGGCCTTTGGGGTAACCGCCTACGCCGAGCGCCATGTCCAGGGTGATCGAACCCGTGGGGATCACCTGCACGTCGGCGACCTCTGCGCTCGACATGCGCATAATCGAGCCTTTGCCGAAATCCTTCTCGATCTTCTCCATCACCGCGTTAAGTACCTTTAACTTGTCGGGATTTGCTTGTGTTTTCTCTGCCATATGGTTGAATTGTTTTTATTTTTTTCGTATTTCGTATCCGGTGTCCTGTACGTAAACTCTGGATTTTCCCGCCTGCCGAACTTTGTTGTTCTGTCGTCGCTGCCCGGCGACTGACGGATCTTCCGACACGGTTCCTGAAAGTCGGAATCGCCGTTTCGCTCCGGGTGTTTTACACAACGGGATTTATTTTTCAAAATTACGAAATAAAATGCAATTATCGCCATTTCCGGCCGGATTTATGGCTGTTTGCGGATGTAATTCTGTGGTGTGAAGGGGAAATTTGCGGCTGCGTGTCGGGGTGGGTCGTATTTTGGGGAAACAGGGCCGTTCGTTGCCGACGGCCTGAAGAATCCGGGGTTTTCGGAGGCGGAGGATATGGTCGGCGAATCGACTGCCTCCGGTATGGTTCAATGTCCGGGTGCAACCGGATTGGAGAAGTGTATGCGTGCCGGTGTCGGGGATGGTTTTGCCGGAGTGATAACAAGCGGAAGGCAACGGTGCTTACGGACTTGGATGTCATCCGAAATATCGAGCCGTCGGTAAGTTTTTCGCAAATTTGTGATTCGGGAGGGGGTGAAAAAAGTCCCGGCGGGTTATGCCAGGACCAGTTTTTCGAGCTCTTCCATCTGTCGCTGAAAAGCCTTGTCTGTTTCGATCTGGTTCGATACCGCCTTGCAGGAGTGCAACACCGTGGCATGGTTGCGTCCTCCGATGGCCGAACCGATGGCGATCAGCGGGGATTTGGTGTGCTGCTTGGCCAAGTACATGGCGATCTGACGCGCCTGAGCCACTTCGCGGGTTCGTTCGGGCGAATTGAGGCGCTGGATGTCGATATGCAGGAAGTCGCAGACGACTTCGATGATGTGCTCGATCGTGATCTCTTTCTGGCATACCCGGACATAGACCTTCAGAATCTCCTTGACGAGCGACAGGGAAACTTTCTTGCCCATATAAACGGTATTGGCTACCAGGGCCGACAGAGCGCCCTCGATTTCCCGGACGTTGGCGGAGATATTGTCCGCCAGGTAGCGGACGATTTCGTCCGTAAGCTGGAGGCCGAGTTTCTGAGCCTTGATTCTGATGATCTTGACTTTGGTGTCGTAGTCGGGCGTGTTGAGCTGGGTCGAAAGTCCCCACTTGAAGCGGGTCAGCAGTCGCTGTTCGATGTCCTTTAGCTCCACGGGCGGTTTATCCGAGGTAAGGATCAACTGTTTGCCTGCCAGTTGCAAGTGGTTGAATATGTTGAAGAAGGCGTTCTGGGTGCCGGTTTTTCCCGTGAGCTCCTGGATGTCGTCGATAATCAATACGTCGATCATCTGGTAGAAATGGATGAAATCCGGAATTTCGCCGTTCTTGTAGGCGGTCTGGAATTGCGCCTGGAACTTGTTCATCGAAACGTAAAGCACCTGCAGTTCGGGATGGCGCTGCCGCACTTCGTGGCCGATCGACTGCACGATGTGGGTCTTGCCCAGTCCGGAGTTGCCGTATATATACAGCGGGTTGAAAGGCGTATGGCCCGGATCGACCAGGCGGTTGCACTCCCCTTCGATGAAGGTTGCGAACGTGTAGTTCGGGTTGAGCTGCGGGTCGATGACGATCTTCTTGAGGCCCGGAATGACGAACGGATTTTTTATATTTGCCGTATTGGTCTGGGTGCTGAACTGCGAAATCGCCGTCGTGTCGGCTTCTTTCGACACTGGCACGCTCTGTGCGTCGTTTTTGGGAACGGCGTAGTGCAGACGGATCTCCTGTCCGTAGAGTTGGGAGATGATCGGCCGCAGGAACGGAATGTAGTGTTTCTCGATCTGATAGACGTAGCTCATGTTGGGTACGCACAGACGCAGCGTCTTGCCGTCGAATTCGAGCGGCACGATGGGTTTGAACCACTTCACGAACTCCTCTTCGGTCGTTCGGGACTTGATCTGGTCCAAGCAGGTTTGCCATTTTTCGCAATATGTCTGTGCGGGAGCTAACATCGATGGAGGGGTATATCCGTTTTTTGGTAGCACAAAGTTGTAAATAAATTTGTGAAAATGGAGCGGCAAAATGCTTGCAAAAGTCGATACTTTTACTATGGAAAAAAGGTCGTTCCGGACACCTGTTTTTTAACTTGCTGATAGTGAATATTGGAAATAATTTGTGTATATTTGCGTATAAAATTTTTGAAGGATAACGGCTTTAAGCTATAAATAAAACCAATGTAGTTATGGAAAACGGATTAGAACAACAAGTGCTGGCGAAAGCGCAAAAATGGCTCGACGGCAATTACGATGCAGAAACGAAAAAACAGGTTAAATACCTGATGGATAACGATATGAAAGAACTTGTAGAGAGTTTTTACAAGGACCTCGAGTTCGGTACGGGCGGTCTTCGCGGGGTTATGGGCGTGGGGACCAATCGTATGAATATCTATACGGTAGGCGCTGCGACGCAGGGTCTTTCGAACTACCTGAAGCGCAACTTCGCGGGCGAGGAAATCCGGGTCGTCGTAGGACACGACAGCCGCAACAATTCGCGGATGTTCGCCGAGCGCGTGGCCGACATCTTCGCCTCGAACGGATTTACCGTGTTCCTGTTCGACGCACTGCGTCCGACGCCCGAGTTGAGCTTTGCGATCCGGGAGCTGAAATGTCAGTCGGGCGTGGTCATCACGGCTTCGCACAACCCCAAAGAATACAACGGATACAAGGCCTACTGGAGCGACGGATCGCAGGTTACGGCACCGCACGACAAGAACATCATCGACGAGGTGGAGAAGATCACCGAGGTCGATCAGGTGCTTACCGGCCGGAACCCGCAGAATATTCGTGCTCTGGGCAAGGATTTCGACGAGTTATACCTTAATAAAATATATGAATTGTCGCTTTCGCCCGAGAGCGTGAAACGCTTCCACGACATGAAGATCGTCTATTCGCCCATGCACGGTGCCGGCGTGCGTCTGGTTCCCGAGTCGCTCAAGCGTTTCGGCTTCACCAACGTGCAGCTGGTTCCCGAGCAGGCGGTGATCGACGGTAATTTCCCGACGGTGGAATCCCCCAACCCGGAGGAGCGTAAAACGATGTCGATGGCTATCGACCTGGCGAAGAAGGTGAAGGCGGATCTGGTACTGGCTACCGATCCCGATTCGGACCGTATCGGCGTAGCGATGCCCGACGAGAACGGCGAATACGTGCTGTTGAACGGCAACCAGACGTTGGTGCTGCTGATGACTTATCAACTGACTCGCTGGGCCGAGTTGGGACGCCTGAACGGGCACCAGTACGTGATCAAAACGATCGTTACGACCGAAATGGTGGATGCCGTAGCCGACTATTTCAAGGTGAAATGCTACGAATGTCTCACCGGTTTCAAATACATCGCCAAGATCATTCGCGGGCACGAAGGTACCGATATGCAGTACATCGGCGGCGGCGAGGAGAGCTTCGGCTACCTGGCCGGGGACTACGTCCGCGACAAGGACGGCGTGTCGGCCTGCTCGCTGGCGGCCGAGGCCGCAGCCTGGGTGCGCGATACGATGGGTATCTCGCTGTACGAGTGGCTCAAGCAGCTTTATGTCAAGTACGGATTTTACCAGGAAGGCCTCGTGTCGGTCGTACGTACCGGTAAGGAGGGTGCCGAATTGATCCAGCGGATGATGGTCGATTACCGTGCCAATCCTCCGAAAGAGATTCTCGGCTCGCCCGTGGTGAAGATCAACGACATTCAGACTTTGGAGTCGTTTGATGTCCGTACCGGAAAGAAGACGCATCTGGAGCAGGATAAGAGCAACGTACTTCAATGGTACACCGAGGACGGCACCCGTGTCTGTGTCCGTCCGTCGGGTACGGAGCCCAAGATCAAGTTCTACTTCGGGGTGAAGGCTGCCCTGCCGTCCGTTGCCGATTACGAAAAGGTACGGGCCGAACTGAACGATAAGATCGAATGGATCAAGAAGGAGCTGAAATTGGTGTAATAGGTTTTATATTTCCCTGGCTGCCGTCGTTGTCCGTGTCGGTCGCACTGATTCCGGCAGTCGAATATGGGGGCAGGAAGGTTTAATGGACTTTCTTGTAGAAAAAAGCGTAACAGTTCGAGAAATCGAGTTGTTACGCTTTTTTTGTAAGCACAATAATAGAAAGATAGCGGCTCTTTTTCGTCGATCCGAGCCGATTCTCCGGGCAGGAGGCTGCCGGGGTGCGGCTCGCAAAGAGATGTTTTCCGGTCTGCAGCCCGGCCGATAGCGGTCGCCCGTCGCTTTCGTTTTGTCCGTATCAGGCGAGTAAACCCCGGGCCGAAGCGTAGCGAACCGCTTCCATCGAATTATCCGCATTCAGTTTTTCGAGGATATGCTGTCGGTGCGTATTGACCGTGTGTACACTGATATTCAGTTGGTCCGCAATTTCTTTCGATAATTTTCCCCGGCTGATCAAGCGCAGTATTTCCCGTTCGCGGCCGGAAAGGGAGGATGCCTCGGGTGTCGGGAGCGGAAATACTTCTCCCGTCCGATAGTTGAGCAGTTGGCTGCGTACGCCGCCCTCCGTTCCCTGATTGGGAGATACGTCCAATATGCTCAACGAAAGCCAGATGTTTCCCGACCGGTCGAACTCCAATACCTGAAATTGTTCGATCACCCGCACGTAACGTCCTCCGACATCCACCCGGTATTCATCGATCAACTTTACGTCGGGAGCCAACTCCTTGTGGTCCATCAGGTAGCGAAGACAAGCAATGCCGTTGCGGTGCAACTCCTTCCGGTCGTCGGGGTGGATACGGCCGGTGAAATAGTCCGAATCTTCCGCAGCGATACCTTCCAGGTCGTATTGGAACAACTCCGCGAAGTTGTACGATGCGAAGGCGTGGCGACGGGTGTACATGTCGAAGACCGTAATACCGCTGTTCGAAACCTGCGACAGCAGCGTCAATTGGGAGATATGGCGTTCCAACACCGAGTAGTCCAGTTCCCGGGGGTCGAACCGCTGGGCGTTCAGCAGCTTTTCGTATTCGCGTTGCAATGCCTCCATTACTGATAAATCAGTATTGCCCGAAAAAGGCGTATGATCTTACTTTGCGGTACAAAAATAATATTTTTAATACAATCGGTAATATGAAAAAGATCATCATTGCGGTCATCCTGCTTTTCATCGCTTTCAGTGCTTCGGCACAACTTCATGCCGACCTTCGCGTCGGTGCAACGGCCTCTTCCTTCGGCGACCGGCACATCAAAATGGGCATCCGCGCCGGAGCCGGTGTCGAATACCTATTTTCAGAACATTGGGGGCTTCGCTCGGGGCTTTTCTTCTCGATGAAGGGTGCCACGACTTCGAACAATGTCTTCAACTACGATTCGGATAAGGCCACACGGCTCTCCTACCTCGATCTTCCCGTCGAAGCTCTCGTTTCGTTCCGGCTTTCGGCCCGTATGCGACTGGCGCTGCACGGGGGATTTTATGTCGCCTGTCTGCTCCGCTCTTCTCTGCCCGACGGTACCGAGTTTGATGTTCGTCGCTGGGATGCAGGGGTGGGTTTCGGTGCGGATTTCATCGTCGGACATTTCGTCATCGGTCCCGAAGTACAGTATGGACTGACGCGTCTGACAAAACCCGGTTCCGACCATAATACGACGTATGCGCTGACGCTGGGCTACCGGTTTTGATTCTTTCTGCGGACACGAAGTTTTTTGAAACCGGTATGCTCGAAATCGCCTTGCCGGGGGCCGGTATCGGGGCATTGTTTTTAGCGTCGTATCTCGGTATTTTATCCATTTGCGAGGACAGTGTTTGCATTGTATCATGGCCTCCTTTTGCAGAAGAGTCCCTCACGGGACTCTTCTGCGTTCGTTTATGGTCGGACAGGTGATCGGTATATGCCTACCCCAGTACTTTCCGGATGCGTTCCAGCCCTTCGGCGAGCGTCTTGCGGGGGCAGGCGATGTTGATGCGCAGGAACCCTTCTCCGGCGTACATTTCGCCTTCGTTGATCCATACGTGCCCCTCTTCTAATAACTGCCGGGCTATTTCCGTCGTGGGGCGTTTCAACGTCCGACAATCCACCCATACCAGGTAGGTGGCCTCGAGCGGAGTGACCGGCAGAGCCGGCAGGTGTCGGGCGAAGAAGTCGCGCAGGTA
>OHGK01001885.1_pt1 | contig 10285 bp, 6 predicted proteins | sample 1567671 | NCBI WGS metagenome assembly OHGK01 (sample SAMEA3879577, study PRJEB24766) | human gut metagenome | biome: human-associated habitat; feature: feces | place: USA | collected 1985/1987 | reverse complement strand
GCATTTCCGGATATGGGAAATAAACGGTTCCATCTCTTTCTCCGGCATATTTCCCTGCACGTATGGCTGTATTAATTTTTCTGCTTCTTTACAGTCCATAAAATCCTGCTCTCCTTTTGTATCCGGCCAGATCACTTTTCCCGGCCGTTTTTTCTGCTATCTATCATCATACACTATTTTCTCATAATTTAAAAGAGACAACCCGCCGAAAATGGGTTGTCTCTTGTTCTCTTATAAGATAACTGTTTTCTAGTGGATTTCCATTATGCACGGACAATGTTCGGGGTCTCTTTTCCTGCCTCGAAATCCAGTGCATTCTGCAGTGTGGTCTCTGCAATCGCACGCAGTGCTTCCTCGGTGAAGAATCCCTGATGTGAAGTGATCATAACGTTCGGGAAGGACAGGAGACGTGCTGTGGTGGAGTGCTCCAGAATCTCATCGGAACGATCCTCGAAGACGTTTTTCGTCTCTTCTTCATAGACATCCAGCCCCGCCGCTCCGATCTTTTTCTCCTTGAGTCCTTCGATCAGGTCGCTCGTGCGGATCAGCTGCCCGCGTCCCGTGTTGATGATGATGACCCCGTCTTTCATTTGACCGATGGCTTCGGCGTCGATCATGTGGAGGGTTCGGTCCGTGAGGGGACAGTGCAGCGAGATGATGTCCGAGCGGCGGTAGAGTTCGGTCAGCGGAACGTAGGTCATACCCGATTCCCGGGCGAACGCCTCGTCGGGGCAGGGGTCGTAGCCGAGAACCTCCATCCCGAATCCCCACAGGATGCGGATGAGGGCACGGGCGATTTTTCCCGTGCCGACGATGCCGGCCGTTTTGCCGTGCATGTCGAATCCGAGGAGGCCGTGCAGGGCGAAATTTCCGTCCCGGGTACGCCAGTAGGCGCGGTGTACCTTGCGGTTGAGCGAGAGCATCAGTGCCACGGCGTGTTCGGCCACGGCATAGGGCGAATAGGCCGGTACCCGGACTACCGTGATGCCGTGCTCGGCGGCGGCTTTCAGATCGACATTGTTGAAACCCGCGCAGCGCAGGGCGATCAACCGTACGCCCATGCGGGCCAGTTCCCCGACGGTTGGGGCATCCGCCGAGTCATTGACGAAGATGCAGACCGCATCGGCGCCTTGTGCCAGGGGTACGTTGTCGATGTTCAGGTGGCTGCGGTGGTATTTGATCCGTATCCCGTAGTCGGCGTTGATCCGGTCGAACGATTCGCGGTCGTAGGGCTGTGTCCCGAAAAAAATGGTTTTCATGGCGTATATTTCATTTAATTATAACGTTTTTGTCGAGGCGGTATTATCCGTTCCGTTCACGGATTGTGCCAAGAGCGGGAGATTTGCCGCACAAACCGTATCGAAAGCAATACGTCCTTCGTTCGGTTCGGATTTCGAAGCACTCTGTCTCATGGCACTTTTTTTGTCCCGTTTGTTTCCTGAATAAACATGCAATGAGGAATCCGAGAGAACGCATACGCAACAGTAGGGGGTATAAATGGTGGATTTTGAGCCTCGTGATGCTCGGGACTTTCATGGCCGTGATGGACGTGACGGTCGTGAACGTCGGCCTGCCGACCATTATGTCGGTATTTCACATCCCCATTTCGACCGCCGAATGGGTCATTACGGCCTATAATGATTACCATGACGCTCATGCTGCCTTCGGCGGGTTGGATTGCCGACCGCATCGGCAACAAACGGATGTATATTCTGGGGTTGGTGCTCTTCACCTTCGGATCGTGGCTCTGCGGCCGCGCCGGGAGCGATATGTTCCTGATTTCGGCCCGTGCCCTGCAAGGCTTCGGCAGCGGCATCATCCAATCGCTCGGCCTGGCGATCGTTACCCGGGAGTTTCCTCCGCAACAGCGGGGGCTGGCCCTGGGGTTGTGGTCGGTGGCGGCCGCCGCTTCGATCTCGTTCGGTCCTCTGATCGGCGGTTATCTGGTGGACGATTACAGTTGGCACCTGATCTTCGATGTCAATGTTCCTGTGGGACTGGCGGCCATTCTGTTTGCAATTTTTATCCAGAAGGAGTGGCGCGGTGCCCGTGCGGGCAGTTTCGATTGGCCGGGTTTCCTGTGCGTGGTCTGTTTCATGCCCCTTTTGATCTTCGCACTGGCCCGAGGCAATTCGCCTTCGAATCCCGAGGGGTGGAGTTCGCCGGAGGTGATCGGATGTTTTGCGGTTGCGGCTGCGGCACTCATTGTCTTTATCGTCCGGGAGCTGCGGTGCGAAAATCCGCTGTTGAATCTGAAACTGCTCGGCGAACGTAATTTCGGCGTTTCGATGGCCGTGCTGGCGATCTTCGGTATCGGCATGCTGGGCGGTACCTACCTGCTGCCGCTTTACATGCAGAAGGGGCTGGGCTATACGGCGATCATGGCCGGCAGCGTTTTCCTGCCCGTCGGCCTGATCCAGGGCGTGCTTTCGACCTGCTCGGGATTCCTGACCCGCTATATCAAGCCGCTCTTTATCGCCGTGACCGGCATCCTGGTCATGACGTTGAGTTTCTATTTCGCCAGCCGGTTTACTCTTCATACTACGCATGCACAAATCATGTTGGTACTCTATCTGCGCGGTTTCGGCATGGGACTGACCTTTGCCCCGCTGAACGATTTCTCGCTCATGAATTTGAGCCAGCGCGATATGGCTTCGGCGGCCGGCATCTCCAACAGCATCAAACAACTCTCGGGCAGCGTCAGCATCGCCCTGCTTACCGTTATTCTGACCGGCCGTACGGCGTTCCATTCGGCGCAGGGCGGACTCTCTTCGGCGGAAAGCTACGTGGCCGGTATCTCCGATGATTTCCTTTTCGTCACATTCGTTTCGTTGGCCTCGGCACTGCCCTTCCTGTGGCTGTTGCGCCCGCGCCGCAAGGCGGCTTCGTTTAAGAGCGAAGGAACGGGCACCTGACGGGTTTGCTTTTATCGCCTTGAATCCCTATTTTTGTCCGGGGGAATCGTCTTTTCCCGGAGGATTTTGAAAAACGATCAGCAGACATACGTCCCCGATCCCGAGGTCGCTTCGCGGCTCCTGGAGTGGTACGGCCGCGAGGGGCGCGACCTTCCCTGGCGTCGCACACGGGACCCTTACCGGATCTGGATTTCGGAAGTGATCCTGCAACAGACCCGCGTGGCGCAGGGTATGTCCTATTATCATCGTTTCCTCGAACTGTTCCTTGACGTCGCGGCTCTCGCTTCGGCTCCCGAAGATCTGGTTCTCAAGTGCTGGCAGGGACTCGGCTACTACTCCCGCGCCCGGAATCTGCTGGCCGCAGCCCGGCGGATCGTGGAAACGCACGGCGGTGTTTTCCCGACGGACTATGCCGACGTGCGGGCATTGCCCGGCGTGGGCGACTATACGGCTGCGGCGATCTGTTCGATCGCCTACGACGAACCCTGTGCCGCACTCGACGGCAATGTCTTTCGGGTGCTTTCCCGCCTTTACGACCTCGATACGCCCATCGATACGACTTTCGGAAGGCGGACGTTCGCTGCGTTGGCCGATTCGCTGATCGACCGGCAGCGGCCGGGACTTTACAACCAGGCCATTATGGATTTCGGGGCTCTTTGCTGTCTTCCGGCACAGCCTTGCTGTACGGAGTGCCCTTTGCGCGACCGTTGTCTGGCTTTTGCCGCCCGTACGGTCGATGTCCGTCCCGTCAAACAGGGGCGTACGGCTGTCGAACCCCGCTATTTCAACTACCTGCACGTCGAATGCGGCGATGAATTGGTATTGCGCCGACGGGGTGCCGGCGACATTTGGCAGGGGTTGTACGAATTTCCGCTCATCGAAACTCCCGAACCTGTGGAATATACGGTGTTGGCCGCGATGCCGGAGTTTTGCGCTCTCTTCAAAGATGCCGGGGCGGTATGCCTTGCCGGGACCGTCACGATGCCCGTGCATCAGCTTTCGCACCGGGCGATCCACGCTGTTTTCTACCGGATCGTCGTGGAGCGCTGGACGCCCTCCTTGCGCGAAATGCTCGTTATTCCGCGTGAAATCCTCGGCGATTACGCCGTTTCCCGTCTTACGGAGCGTTATTTATCCCGCTGATTCTTCGTTTGTGCGTTTGCGGCACACGGTTTGCCGTTTGAATCAGAGTAAAACCTATACGAAGAAGTAAATCCGGATAAATTATGTTTACAGGTGTACAGTTCACGCACTTCATCCAGGCGAACCCGGCGCTGGCCGTCTTTCTGACCGTTGCGCTGGGGTTTTTGCTGGGTAAGCTGCGCATCCGCAGCTTTTCGCTCGGAACGGTAACCAGCGTGCTGCTGGTGGGCGTAGTCGTCGGGCAGCTTCGTATCGAGATTCCCGAACCGGCCAAAACCCTTTTCTTCCTGATGTTTCTTTTCGCCGTGGGGTATGCGGTCGGCCCGCAGTTCTTCCGGGGGTTGAAGAAGGACGGATTGCCTCAGGTGGCCTTCGCCGTGGTGGTCTGTTTGCTGTGTTTGGGGTCGGTATGGCTCTTCTCCTGGCTGATGGGCTATACGCTTTCGCAGGCTGCGGGGCTGCTGGCCGGGTCGCAGACGATGTCGGCCGTGCTGGGCGTGGCGACCGATACGATTCGCGAGCTGCCGGGCGGAGCGGAAACCGATCTCAGCTCGATGCCTGTTTGCTATGCGGTGACTTACATCTTCGGTACGGCGGGTTCCGCCTGGGTGCTGAGTTCGATCGGACCCCGGTTGCTGGGCGGCGTGGCGAAGGTGAAGCAGTCGGCGCGTGATCTGGAGCAGAAGATGGGCGAAGACCTCAGCCTGAAGGCCGGCTTCGACCCGGCGGCCCGGGAGATCGTTTTCCGGGTTTTCAGCGCCGATAACGAATGGTTCGAGGGCGGGCGTACCGTCCACGAATTCGAAACCGTCATGCAGCGCGACGGAAAGCGTATTTTCGTCGAACGGCTCTGTCAGCAGGGGAAGATTGTCGATGAGGTGACACCCCGGACGGTGATCCGCCCGGGCGATCAACTGGTCGTCAGCGGCCGCCGCGAATACGTCATCAGCGAAGAGAAGTGGATCGGTGCCGAAGTGTCCGATACGACACTGACGAATTTTGCCGTTCAGGTCCTTCCTGTCGTGGTCAATCGCAAGGGGGCTGCCGGGGAGAGGATCGGAAAGGTCTTGTCTGCTAAATTCATGCACGGGGTCAATATCCGGTCCATCGTGCGGGCGGGTGTGAAGATCCCCGTGCGGAGCGGTGCGAAACTGGATGCCGGCGACCGGATCGAATTGGTCGGGCTGCCGCAGGACGTGCGACGTGCCGCCGCACAGTTGGGTTTCAGCGATCCGGTGAAGACCGAGAGCAGCGTTCCGTTGCTGGGGCTGGGTATCTGTCTGGGCGGTCTGATCTTCGGATGGATGCTGGTGGCCAAGATAGGGGCGATTCCCCTGAGTCTGACCGTGAGCGGCGGCGTGCTGCTCGCAGGTCTTTTCTGCGGCTGGGCCCGTTCGCGGCGCCCGACTTTGGGAGGCATTCCCGAACAGACCGTGTGGTTCATGAACAATATGGGACTGAATACTTTCATTGCGATCGTCGGCATTTCGACCGGACCGTCGTTCGTCGCCGGTTTTCAGCAGGTGGGCTGGAGCCTTTTCCTGGTGGGGGCCGGTGCCACGACTCTTCCTCTGGTGCTGGGCGTGTTGATCGGCCGTTACCTGTTCCGTTTCAACGATGCCCTGACGCTCGGATGCGTCGCCGGAGCGCGAACGACTACGGCGGCTCTCGGTGCTGTCGAGGATACGATCGGCAGCAATGTCCCCTCGCTGGGATATACCATCACTTATGCCATCGGCAATACGCTGCTCATCATCTGGGGCGTGGTGCTCGTGTTGCTGTTGGCCTGACGGAGCCGGTCGATGATTCGGGCGGGTCTATGGTTTTCCATAGATCCGCTTTTTCGTGGTGCGAATCGCTAAAAGCGGATGAATCCGGCGGATTTTTGAAAAAAAATTGATTACTTAGCATTCTCTTTTAACGATTGCGACGATGAGTGCGAAACTGGCGAAGTACGACCGGTTGTACGAACAGATCAAGGGCTATGTACAGACGACCGACGACATTTGGGCACGGCTGGCCACGATGGAGGCCGTGCTGCATCATAAGATGCAGACTTTTTTCTGGACAGGGGTGTATGCCCTTATCGACGACGAACTGATTGTCCGCTCGTACCAGGGGCCCGTTGCCTGTCAGAAGCTGCGGCATCATACGGGAGTTTGCTGGGCGGCGGTCAGCACGGGAGAAACCGTAATCGTGCCCGATGTGGAGCGGTTTCCGGGACATATCGCCTGTAATTCGAAATCCCGCAGCGAGATCGTCCTGCCGATTCGGGACCGGGAAGGGCGTGTGTTCGCCTGTCTGGATGTGGACAGCGACCGGTTGGATGCGTTCGACCGGGAGGATGAAGAGGGGCTGAAAAAGATTCTCTCCCTGCTTTTTGATTAGGCGGCGCTCCTGCGTGGGCGGCGTATCGTATCTTCATCATCCGCGAAATCCGGTGCGTTTTTCAGCGATTGCCGTATAAAATAAACTCCGCCGAAGCGGAGTCCGAGCAGATTCGGCGCTGCGTCGGCTCGATTATTTTTGTACCGGACAGGAGGCGGTTCGGCGATCTTTATGTGCGAGTCCGTACGATTGAATTGTTCGCCTTTTTCTGATCCTTGTACAAAAAAATCCCGCTGTATTTTACAGCGGGATTTTTTTGTATTTGGCATTTAGCGGATTACCGTTACGCGGTTCTCCTGTTCGGTCTTGAACGGAGATTTGGTGTCGCTGTAACCCTTGTACTGCAGGTTCTCGGCTTTTACGCCTTTCGAGATCAGGTAGTCGTAAACCTTCTTCGCACGCTGCTCGGCCAGGCGGGTATTCACGGCTTTCGAACCGGTTTGGGGATCGGCATGGCCTTCGATCACGTAAATCTTGTTTTTCGGCGCATTCTTGATTTGGGTAGCGATGATGTCCAGGCGGAGTTTCTCTTTCGGACTCAGCTCGGTCTGGCCGATGTTGAAGAAGGTGATGCCTTTGCTGGTCAGATAGATGTCATCGGTGTAGGCATTGCCGTCGAGCTGGTCGGCCGGAATAGGATTGGGACCCCACTTCGCCATTTCGGCAGCTTTCTTTGCGGCAGCAGCCTCGGCAGCGGCTTTTTTCGCAGCTTTGTTTGCTGCAGCCAGGTCATTGGCTAATTCGGCATTGTCGGCCTGTACTGCGGCCAAAGCCAGATCACGGTCAGCCACGGCAGCCTGGTAAGCCATCACATCCGCTGCGGTGTAGGGCGAAGCCTGTTTGAAGCCACGGCGGTTGAAACGGTACGTAAGACCGATCGTGGCACTGTAAGCTGCGGCCACTTTCTGTGTTCCCGAATTCAGGATTGAGGGCATGTTGCTGCTGGGCAGCATCCAAGCCTTGAGTTCCAGTTCGATGTCCAGGGCCGGGCATACGCGGAACTTGTTGAGCAAACCGGCTGTGAAAGCGAACGAATGGTCCGTCCCGTAGCCCCAGTCGCGCTGGAATTTGTCGGTGAAACCCGATACGTGGTAACCGAAGCCGGCGAAGGGCACTGCGTAATAGACGCGGTCGTCACGCTCGCCGCCGATCCAGTTCGACAGATTCACCATGAAGTCCATGTGCGTGAAGATGTACGGGTCTTTCATGTATTGGTTGCCGAATGCCGTGTCGTTCTGGTACTGGCCGCCCTGAATTTGCAGGCGGGCACCCATTACGGGGTGGAACCATTTGGTCAGCGAGAAGTCGGCCTGCCAGTTGTGGTTGAAGCGCGACGATCCGAAATCGTCTTTTCCCAGCGTGCCGTTGAAGACCATAATTTGGGCGCCTCCGGCGACGGTGATTTCCCAGTTGTCGAAGAAACGGTGGGTTTCGTAACCGGCCCAGCCTCGTCTCTTGGGCTGTTGCTCTTCTACGACGATTTCTTCTGCGACAGCGACAACCTGGGCTGAAGCGGCTGCGGCACAAAGAACGAGTGCCATCGTAATGAATAATTTTTTCATGTAGTTCGAATTTAATGTGTAATAATTTTTTGTTTTCGTGTATGTAAACCCTTACACGGGAGCTTGATTCATCTCTATATATCCTTTTGTAGAAGCTAAAAGCAAAGTCCGGGCCAAAAGCCCGGACCTCGTTTGACGTTTTGTATATTTTATTGTCTGTCGGCAGAGAATCAACCGCATTTCGAGTACCCGCAGGACATGCACGTAAGACACCCGTTCTGATAGGCCATCGTCTCCTGGCCGCAGCTCGGGCACTTGTCCTTGGTTTTGGTGCCGTCCGAGATATATTGCTTCAGTGCTCGTTCCACACCCAGCTTCCAGGTATTGATGGTTTCGCTGTTCAGGTGGAGCGATTCGATGAGCGATACGACGTTGGTGATCGGCATGCCGTGGCGCAGGACGCCCGAAATCAGCTTGGCGTAGTTCCAGAACTCTTCGTTGAACAGGCGCGAAATGCCGCCGATGGTGTTGGTGTAGCCGTATCGGTCGATATACTGGAAGTCGTACCGTTTCGAACCGTTCTCCTCGCGTACCTTTATAATAAAGCCCTTGTTGATTTTGGGCGGAATATACATGGCATCCTCTTCGATTTTACCCGTGAAGATTTCGTAAGGGCGTCCGTCCTGCAGGCCGACGAAGGCGATCCAGTTTTCGTTGCCGTTTTTGAAACGCACGATGTCCGCTGGGATCGATTTGGGGCGTTTGAGAATGGTCTGTCCGTTCTCCTCTTTTGCCGCTTTTTTCTTCTTATCGATCAGTACACCTTCGCGGCAGCCGTCGCGGTAAACCGTTACCCCTTTGCAGCCGCACTCCCAGGCCGTGCGATATACGTCCGCTACGAGTGCCTCGGAAACGTCGTTCGGCAGATTGACCGTCACCGAAATCGAGTGATCGACCCACTTCTGAATTTCGCCCTGCATCTTGACTTTGGCCACCCAGTCGATGTCGTTGGCCGTCGCGCCGTGATAGGGCGATGCGGCTACCCACCGGTTGAGCTCATCGTCCGATATGTCTTGCAGTTTCGAGGTGTCGTATCCGTTGGCTTCGAGCCATTTGACGAAGTTGTGGTGATAGACGTTGTACTCTTCGAACTTTTCGCCCATATCGTCCACGAAAGCCACTTTGGCATCCTGGTCCGAAGGGTTGATCTTGCGGCGACGCTTATAGACGGGACGGAAAACCGGTTCGATGCCCGACGTGGTTTGCGACATGAGCGAGGTGGTTCCCGTAGGGGCGATGGTCAGCATGGCGATATTGCGTCGTCCGTGTTTTACCATTTCGGCGTAGAGCTCCGGATCGGCCTCCCGGATGCGGCCGATCATCGGGTTCTTCTCCTCCTTGCGTGCATCGAAAATTTCGAACGCTCCGCGCTCTGCGGCCATCTTTACCGAGGCGCGGTAGGCTTCCAGTGCGAGGGTCTTCTGTACCTTCACGGCGAAAGCCGTCGCTTCGGGCGTACCGTAACGGAGCCCCAATGCTGCGAGCATGTCGCCTTCGGCCGTGATGCCCAGTCCCGTACGACGTCCTTTGCGGGCCATCGTGCGGATCTTTTTCCAGAGTTCGAGTTCCACGCGGCGAATGTCTTCGTCTTCGGGATCGGCGGCGATCTTGTTGATGATGAGTTCGACTTTTTCGAGCTCCAGGTCGATGATGTCGTCCATCATACGCATCGCCTTCTCGACGTGTTGCTTGAATTTCTCGAAGTTGAACGACGCTTCTTTGGTGAAAGGTTTGTCCACGTAACTCAACAGGTTGATCGCCAGCAGGCGGCACGAGTCGTAGGGGCAAAGCGGAATTTCGCCGCAGGGGTTGGTCGCCACGGTCGTAAATCCTTCGTCGGCATAGCAGTCGGGAATACTTTCACGGATGATCGTGTCCCAGAACATTACGCCCGGTTCGGCCGATTTCCAGGCGTTGTGGATGATCTTGTCCCAAAGTTTCTTGGCGTCGATATCCTGCTGGTAGAGCGGTTTGTCCGAGTGAATCGGGAACTGTTGGTAGTATTTCTTCCCGGCGAGTGCCGCACGCATGAATTCGTCGTCGATTTTGACTGAAACATTGGCGCCGGTCACCTTGCTCGTATCGACTTTGGCATCGATGAAACGCTCTGCATCGGGATGTTTGATCGAAAGGGTGAGCATCAGGGCGCCCCGGCGACCGTCCTGAGCCACTTCGCGCGTTGAGTTCGAGTAACGCTCCATGAAGGGGACGATACCGGTCGAGGTGAGCGCCGAGTTGAGCACCGGACTACCTGTGGGGCGGATGTGCGAAAGGTCG
>OHGK01001883.1_pt1 | contig 10305 bp, 10 predicted proteins | sample 1567671 | NCBI WGS metagenome assembly OHGK01 (sample SAMEA3879577, study PRJEB24766) | human gut metagenome | biome: human-associated habitat; feature: feces | place: USA | collected 1985/1987 | reverse complement strand
ACATGCATCCTCCGTGTCAATCAGCGGAGTGATTGACACGGGAGTGAACAGTAACCTTTCATCACTACTTAAAGTAAAAAAAGACATTCTATAGTCTTATTATAGAATGTCTTATACTTACTTCATCATCTGTTATTAATTAAAAACCTTAAGGTTCAGTACTACTGCAAGCACCAAGAAAAGGATAGCAAGAAACTTTGTAGACTTTACAAGTGCACCTTCCATAGAACGTCCCTTGTTCTGTCCCCAATAAGTATCCGCCATACCGCCAATTGTTCCCAATCCGGCTGACTTTCCTTCCTGCAAAAGAATAATCGCTGATAATGCGATACAGTCTATAACAAAGATAATGTATAAAACAATCTTCAAAATGTCCATCTTCTATGACCTCCTACACACTAACGTAACAGCACACTTATTAAACCATAAAAATATAGCTTCCAAAATCTTCTCATGCCATTACATGAATCTTAATTATTCTATCACAAGTAAGGTTGATTTGCAAGTATTAAAAGATTCCAAATATCTTCTCACGGAATGAAACATATAGGGAATCATAATCTGTATACTGAATCTTACTGTTCTTAAACTTTTCTCCCCATCTGCTGCAGAGATGATCTGCGATCAGTTTCGCATCGTCATGCTCTGTCAAAAGAATTGCCGGAAATACATAATAGATCATAAAGAAATTCAGATCCGTCTGAATTGCACTGTCTATTTTTCCTTTTTTCGGAGAAACATATGCATCATAAACCTTATCTGTAAAGTCTACTGCAAGCTCTTTGGCTGCCGTCTCTTTATCAGAAGCATTCTCCGTATATTCTGTCATCTCACGGAAATAATGTCCATGATTCTCTATAAAAGCCTCCATATTTACTTTATAAGAAGCCTTCTTCAACTTTTTCATCATCGGCTTCATATCTGCAAATATTTTTTCTACATGATCAAGCATATTGTTCCTCCATTACGTTAAAAAATGTGACTAGTCTGTTACAACACCCTTCTGAAGCATTATATTCGCATAAAGTGCTGATTCACCTGTTGCAATGATCGCATAAGCTGTCTTAGCTTCATCATAGAATGCAAAACGCTCAATGTTTCCAACAACAGCATCACCTCTGTCATCATATTTACGGATAATCTCTTTATATGTATCCCAGATTGGTGTCTCCACAGTATCTCCAGGCATAACTTCCATAAGATTTACCGGATGCTCCACATAGCTGTCCAGAGGGAACACCTGAAGAATCGCATCAAGAATCTCCGGTACTCCGTGTCCGTCGCAACGGATCACAATCGCGTCTTTTCCCATTGATTCAGCTGGGAAGTTTCCATCAGAGATAACCAGTCTGTCACTGTGTCCCATCTCAGCAAGTACTTTCAACAGTTCTGGTGATAAAATTTTTGGAATTCCTTTTAACATATTATCTTCCTCCTTGATATAATAACATATTATTTTAAAAAAGGAACCGGGAATTTCCCGATTCCTTTCTTTTCACTTTAATAATTCAGCTTCTCTTTACAGATATGAATTAGTCATACAGGTTTGGAGAGATATCCTCATCATCCATGTTTGTAGAATCATACCAGTAACCATCTGTTGTAACGTCTTCTACAGACTCACCATCACAGATCTTAGCAAGAGTCTCGATGGAGATTTTACCCTGCATCAGAGGAGACTGTGTAACAGCACCAAGTAATGTACCATCTTTAACAGCGGCTTTGATAACTGATCCAGCATCGAATCCAGCTGCAACGATCTTATCATCATCTGTTCCAAGTTTGTTCAGGTTCTGGTTAGCTGTGAGAACACCCTCTGCAGATACCTGGTTTGATCCGAACATAGCGATTGTATCGTCTTTGTTCATGATGTTAGAAGCCTCTGTAGCACACAGCTCAACTGTTGTCTGTGCCGGAACTGCAACTTCGAGAACTACGTCAGCAGATGCCTGATCGCCATTGTCTTTTACCTGGTTTACATAGAAGTCATTTCCTACAACTGCTACTGTCTTTCCATCAGCTTTAGCAAGCTCGATGAACTTGTTGATGAATCCCATACCACGCTCAGAAATGTTAGCAGATGTTGCATCCTGGTTAACTTCACCAACACGAACCTGTCCGTTTCCGATTCTGTCTTTGATTGCTTCATAAATATGCTCTGCTGCGATTCCACCAGCCTGCTCGTTGTCTGTTACAACTGTTGCGTATACAGATCCTTCTGGAGCGTCCGGAACACCTGAGTCGAAACATACAACCGGAATCTTCTTGTCAAGTGCTGACTGCAGTGAATCAAGAACTGAGTTCTGGTCACAAGCTGCAAGAGCGATTCCGTCTGGATTTTTGTTGATTGCGTTGTTCAGCAAGACCTAAACCTGCCGGCTTTGCAGCGATTGCTGTGTTGATCATGTTAACCTGGTCAGCGATATCGGACTCTGCGTTCGGTCCTGTTGTGTTAGCTGTAACACCGAGCTCATCACAAGCCTGATTGATTCCCTGTACAGCTGCCTGCCAGTATGAAGACTGGAAGCTCTTTACAACAACTTCGAAATGATATCCCTTGGAATCTCCTGATCCATCTGTCTTAGTATCGCCATCTGCTTTCTTAGTGTCATCTGCCTTGGATCCACATCCTGCGAGCATTCCAACTACCATACATCCACCAAGTAAAACTGCTAAAACTTTCTTTTTCATAATTATGTCCTCCTGACAAAATAAATTTGTGACTGCTTGTCTGAGTTTTCTTCCAGTTTTCCTCTCCCTAATGCCAGGCCTCTCTGGCAGAGCCTCTTTCGTGCATTTCTTAAATCGCTCTGCAGAAGTAGTTTGCCCAGGCTTCTTTGTCCGAAAACTCTTTATACAGTCTGTTTCGTTTAGCTTCTATAGTAACAGCTTTCTTTTTCACGCTTTTTTCAGCACGTTTCCCCGCTGCTATCTATCCGCACACATTAATAATATAACACATTACCAATGGTTTTGCAATTAATTATTGCTTTTTCGTGATTTTTCACAAATTCTAAATTTAAGTGGAAAAAATTACTCTTTTCCTGCTTTTCTCTTAAGAATATCAACAAGTACGGCTGCGATCAGGACAAATCCTGTAATGATCTGCTGCCAGTTAGCTGTCAGTCCGATGAATGGAAGACCAGTCTTCAGAAGACAGATAACGAATACACCAAACAGTGTTCCTGTGATGCTTCCTACACCACCTGTCATGGATACACCACCGATGATTGCTCCACCGATAGCCTCAAGCTCGAATCCAGCACCACTTCCTGGCTGAACTGTAGCAAAGATAGCGGAGTATGCGATAGAAGCAAGTCCTGCGAAGAATCCACAGATTACATATGCTGCAATATGATAGAATCTTACATTAACTCCGGAAAGTCTTGTTGCTTCTTTGTTACTTCCGATTGCAAGTGTATAACGTCCAATTCTTGTATGATTCAGTACAAATGTCATAACAACAACCAGAAGAATTACCCATAAGAAACCGATCGGGATATTCTGTCCGCCGGACTGAATCTTGAAGATACTTCTGAACCATCCGCCCGGTGCTGCTGCTGCCGGCCATGAGATTCCGAATCCACCTACGATAATGGAACCAAGTCCACGAGTAATCATACAAGTACAAAGTGTTGCCAGGAATGCCGGCAGGTCCATGATTGCTACCAGTACACCATTCAGAACACCAATCAGCATTCCAAGAATAATTGCTGCAAGGATACCAACGATTGTAGGCATTCCTTTGTGAACGATCAGATATCCACCAACGAGTGAATAACATACAAGTCCAGTACCGATTGACAGGTCAACACCACCTGTCATCAGTGGAAAGGCTACTCCAATTGCCATCAGGACAATATAATAGGAGAAGTCCAGAATGTTAATAAATGTTGTATATTTTCTGAAGTTAGGGCTCATTGCACAGAAGAAGATAAACAGTGCAATAACAACGAGCAGGACGATGAATTTCTGTCCTCCCATTCTGTCAATAAATGACTTATTAGAGCCGGCCTTCTTTGTTGTATTATTTGCCATTACTTTTTCCCTCCCTACTCAATCTCACGTGTAGCCATGTTCATGATATTTTCCTGTGTAGCTTCGGAAATATCCAGCTCACCTGTCTTCTTACCTTCGCACATAACAACGATTCTGTCACTCATACGAAGGATCTCTGTCATCTCGGAGGAAATCATAATAATGGCTTTTCCTTCTGCTGCCAGCTGATTCATCAGCTTGTAAATCTCATTCTTAGCTCCAACGTCGATACCTCTTGTAGGCTCATCGAAGATAAGGATGTCACAGTCTCTTGTCAGCCATTTTGCAATAACGACTTTCTGCTGGTTACCACCTGACAGGTTAACTACCAGCTGATCTGTACCAGGAGTCTTTGTTGCAAGCTGCTCAACATATTCCTGAGCAATCTTGTTCTCTTTCTTCTTATCGATAAAAGGACCGCTCATGAATTTTTCAAGTGTTGCCATTGTTGTATTCTCAGCAACTGATTTCTGTACAACAATACCATATCTCTTTCTGTCCTCTGACAGATAACCGATACCGCACTTAACAGCATCCTGTGGGCTCTTGATTGTAACCTTCTTACCGTTGATATAAATATCACCGCTGTCGATCGGGTCAGCTCCAAAGAGTGCTCTGGCTGTCTCTGTACGTCCAGCTCCCATCAGTCCGGAGAATCCAAGGATCTCACCTTTGTGAAGTTCGAAGCTTACATCCTGTACCATCTTACCAGCGTTCAGGTGTTCAACTTTAAGAACTACCGGTGCTCCCGGAGGTGTCATGTTCTTCTCCTTCGGATCTTCGTAAATAACACGTCCAACCATCATGTTGATGATGTCGTCTTTTGTACTTTCTTTTGTGATCAATGTTCCAACATAAGTACCATCTCTCATGACTGTAACACGGTCTGTGATCACTTTGATCTCATCCATACGGTGGGAGATGTAAACAATTCCCATTCCCTGACTTTTCAGATCACGGATGATCTTGAACAACTGTTCAATCTCTGCCTCTGTCAGAGCTGCTGATGGCTCGTCAAAGATGATGATCTTTGCATCATGTGAAATTGCTTTTGCGATCTCACACATCTGCTGCTTACCTACTGTAAGTTTTGACATTGTCTCTCTCGGATCAATATCAACATTCATTCTGTCGAACAGTTTCTGTGCTTCTTCGTTCATCTTCTTGTCATCGATCTTGATACCCTTCTTGAACTCTCTTCCGATGAAGATGTTCTGAGCAACTGTCAGATGACCAAGCATGTTCAGCTCCTGGTGTACGATGATAACACCATTGTCCTGTGCTTCACGAGCACTGTGGAACTCAACTTCTTTACCTTCATATGTAATTGTTCCTGAATCTTTTGTATAAATACCTGTGAGAACTTTCATCAGAGTTGATTTTCCGGCACCATTCTCTCCCATAAGAGCAAGAACTTCGCCTTTTCTGATCTCAAGATCTACATGGTCAAGTGCGTGAACACCTGGGAAAGATTTATCAATCCCTTTCATTTCCAATATAACTTCGCCCATTTTATTACCCTTGCCTTTCTTTCAATCAAACATTTCGTTCATCATTCATAAAGCTGATCTCTTAATATAGAAGAGAAATTAGTTCTTTCTGCGTCTTGCAAGTACGTCACTGAATACTGCGACGATAACAATAACACCTGTAATGATAAGCTGATAATCTTTTGTAAAGCCAAGAGCCAGAATTCCTTCCTGAAGAAGAGCGATGATAAACACACCAATGATTGTACCGCTGATGGATGCAAGTCCACCTGCCATGGATGTACCACCCATTACACATCCGGCGATTGCTTCGTTGTTGTACTGATCTCCATAACCAGGCTGTACTGTTGTATATGCAGATACATAGAAGATAGCGCCCATTCCAACGAGAACTCCACAGATAATGAATGCAAGCATTTCCCATTTCTTAACATCTACACCTGAAAGTCTAACAGCTTCTTTGTTACTACCAAGGCAAAGGATGTAACGTCCGATTCTTGTCTTGTTCAGGATAATCGCACAGATAACTGCAGCTACCAGAAGAATAACAAGTCCAACCGGGAACCCGTTATATCTTACAAGATTTCTGAACCATCCGTTGTCCGGATCTGCTGCCTGCGGCCAGCTGACTGACTGTGTCTTTGTGTAAACTGACGCAAGACCTTTTGCAATATTCATACTTGCCATTGAAGTGATGAATGAAGGTACTGACCAGTAAGCTACCAGGTATCCATTGAAGAGCCCAAAAGCAAATCCTACAAGGATACTGATCAGGAATGCAACCGGCATTGAAATTCCATGTGTTGTCAGTGTATAACCTGAGATAAGTGCACAACAGAACATAACCGGTCCAATAGAGAAGTCGATCTCTCCTGTAGCAATTACAAATGTAACACCCAGTGATAAAAATCCAAGGAAATAAGCATAATTGAGTGCGCTCATGATTCGGTTCATTCCTGCGAAGCTTCCTCCGGTCAGTGCACAGAAGAGTCCGTACATCAGAAGAAGGACACAGCACAAAACAATTCTGTTAAATCCTACCTTTTTTACAAAAGGATTTTGTTTAATTTTTTCCAATTTTCTTCCTCCCATCTTTTACTTTGCTGGTGTTGACTGGATTGTCGATTAACTCTTACGATACCCCCATTCCTCTTAACCTCAGCGTAACGGTTCGCTTTCAAAGCTTTAAGATTTTTTTGTTTTTCAAAGTGTGTTTTCCATTTTTCCGCACACCTTTAATACATGAATAAATTATAGCCTTGTTTTCATATTTTGTCAAGATTTCCCACCGTTTTTAGAGCGAAACGGTTCGTTTTTGTTTGTTTTCACTATTTTTTTATCCATTCTCACAACAAAAACCACGCTTTTCTGTGCATTTTGCTTATGCACTATCCAAGGTCTCGTATTGAGTCTCCCTCTCTTACAGAGGTACTGAAACTAATTTTTACCGGCATACCGTTTTGCTCTCCATTTACTCGCTCCAGGAGCATAGCTACAGCCTTCTCGCACATCGTTTCCATTGGCTGGACAATCAGCCATAATTTAGGGCGCAGCACCTGGGTCATCGGAAGATTATCCACTCCGATGAGCGAGACATCTTGCGGACAGGAGAGTCCTGATTCGTTCAATGCCATAATTCCACCAAGCATGGTGTTATAGTTTCCTAAGATCACACCGGTCGGACGGTCTTCAAGCTCCAAAAGTTCTTTCATTCCTCTGTACCCATGTTCAAAAGAATGCCCTCCCAGCTTACAGTATTCCTTTGGAATCTCCAGTCCTGCCTGGTTCATCGCATCAGAATATCCTTTCACACGTTCCCTTCCGGTATATTCAATATTAGAGGCAATCACAGCTATTTTCTTGTGATGGTTCTCAATTAATTTATTCGTTGCACGATAGATTGCTGTCCGGTTATCAACCTCAACGCAATCATATTCTTCATCCTGGAATGATCTGTCAACCAGAACAACCGGAACATTTGCTTTTTTCGCAGCATGAAGAAACTTTCCATGCATACCTACAGCAAATACCAATATTCCATCTACTTTCCTGCTCAGAAGAAACTGCAGATTTTCTTTCTGTAGCTTCTCGTCATTGCAGGAATCACAGATCAACATTCCATATCCCTTTTTATGAAGTTCCATTCCCAGATAATGCAGCATACTTCCTACAAAAAGACACTGTATATCATAAACCAGAACTCCAATCGTCTTTGTCTTGTGGGTAACAAGCCCTCTTGCGAGCTCGTTCACTTCATAATGCAGTTCGTTGATTGCCTCCTCAATCAAGATACGATTTTCCGGCAATACATTACCGCCATTCAAATACTTCGATATCGTTGCAAGGGACAATCCTGTCCTTTTCTTGATATCGCGAATAGTAGCAGCCATAATCTTCTCCTCCCAGGCCAATTAGCGAACCGTTATGCATTTTGCCCAACTTAACTGCTTATCCCATTAAATCATACAGCAGATTGACAGTCAAGTGTTTCTGAAGAATTCTTTTTTATTACGTTGCCAGCCATAATTATTACAACTGGCAACCCATTCCCCCTTAGTTCAAAGCACTATACTAAAATTTTCTTAAATCTCTCGTATGCTTCGTCCCATGCTTCTTTGTCCTGTGGCTCGTAGATCTTGATGTCCTGAGAACGTTTGATAATTTCTCTTGCTTCTTCGATAGATTTGATATCTCCGGAAGCCATGAGCTGCAGTGCAATATTTCCGAGAACAGTCGCCTCGATCGGACCTGCACTTACTCTGCATCCACATGCATTTGCTGTGAACTGGCAAAGAAGAGCACTCTGTGTTCCACCGCCTACCATGTAGACTGTCTTATAATCTTTACCTGTACATTCTTTAATCTCTTCCATCGCATGACGATATTTCATTGCAAGACTCTGGTTGATGCAACGAACAACTTCTCCGACTGTTTCCGGAACAGGCTGTCCTGTCTTCTTGCAGAATTCACGGATTCTTGTCGGAATATCTCCGGCAGGTGTGAATTCCGGTGCATCCGGATCAATAAAGCTCTGAAGTGCCGGAGCTTCTTTTGCCATAATCTCAAGCTCGCCAAATCCGTACTCATTTCCTTCGCGGATCCACTGACGACGGCTTTCCTGAATACACCACAATCCAATGATATTCTTAAGGAAGGAAATCTTTCTTCCATATCCACCTTCATTCGTGATGTTGTAATGCTCAGATTTCTCATTGATAATAGGTTCTGCAAGCTCTGTTCCAAGCAGTGACCATGTTCCACAACTCAGGAAGATAAAATCTTCTTCTGATGTTGGTACAGATACAAGTGCACTCTGCGTATCATGTCCCGCAACAGCCATAACATCAATCTTATCCAGACCAAGCTCTGTACAGATTTCATCTGTAAGAGTGCCGATCTTTGTACCTGTAGGTACGATTTCCGGGAAAATATGTTTCGGAATTCCCAGTGCTTCGATCACTTCGTCTGACCACTCACCCTTTTTCGCATCAAGAAGCTGTGTTGTAGAAGCGATAGAATACTCAGCTTTTTTCTCCCCTGTAAGGAAGTAGTTGAAAAGGTCTGGCATCAAAATCATCTTGTCAGCTTTCTCAAGAAGCTCTTTTCTTGTCTTTACAAGAGAAAGGAGCTGGAATGCTGTGTTGAGATCCATGAACTGATTTCCTGTGATCTGGTAAAATTTCTCTTTATCGATCAGTTTGAAACTTTCTTCGATCATTCCTTCTGTACGTGCATCACGGTAATGTACAGGGTTCTCAAGAAGTCTTCCTTCCTCGTCGATCAGTCCAAAATCAACTCCCCATGTGTCGATACCGATACTTTCGATCTTTCCACATTTCTTTGCTTTGATCAGACCCTGTTTGATTTCAAAAAATAATCTCAGTACATCCCAGTACATTGATCCATTCAAAATAACCGGATCGTTAGAAAAACGGTGAAGTTCTTCAATGCTGATCTTGTCACCATCAAAAGTTCCGCACATTGCTCTTCCGCCTGAAGCACCAAAGTCAAATGCTAATACTTTTTTCTCCATAATCTTCCTCTTTTCTTAATACTCTTTTAGTCGGTATTAAAACGGGGGCCCTGCATAGGCAGACCCCCCGCATTCTTTGTTCTAGTTCTGTATCGAAACTGTATTTACAGTCTTTTTACATTTCCTAACAAAAGGACTCCTTCTTATTTGTAAAGTGGTCCGTAGTTCTTACAAGCTCTGAAGTCAGCGCCTTCTTTATCCATTCCAAATGCATTCCATGCTGCCGGACGGTAGATATCTTTCTCCGGTACGTTGTGCATAGATACTGGAATACGAAGCATTGAACACATTGTGATCAGGTCAGCTCCGATGTGTCCATAGGAGATAGCACCGTGGTTAGCTCCCCAGTTGTTCATTACATCATAAGCTGTCTTGAATGCTCCCTCTTTACCATCACATCTTGGAGCAAACCATGTACATGGCCATGTGTAGTCTGTACGTTTCCAAAGCTTATCAGATACTTCTTCCGGAAGTTCAAGTGTCCATCCTTCTGCAATCTGAAGCACCGGACCCAGTCCCTTAATCAGATTTAAGCGGCTCATGGTCACAGGCATACCGCCTTTTGACAGGAAGTTAGAAGAGAAACCACCGCCACGGAAATAATCCCGGTTAGCAGGATACCATGTAGTAGCTTCCAAACATTTTTCAACCTCAGCTTCTGTAATCTCCCATGACGGTTTCATGGTCGGATTACCTTCTGCATCAGTCTGCTGTCCCGTACCATCCAGAGTAGTAGCTCCAGAG
>OHGK01001881.1_pt1 | contig 10315 bp, 8 predicted proteins | sample 1567671 | NCBI WGS metagenome assembly OHGK01 (sample SAMEA3879577, study PRJEB24766) | human gut metagenome | biome: human-associated habitat; feature: feces | place: USA | collected 1985/1987 | reverse complement strand
CATTGTAATGTGTCTCGAACGGTCTTGCCGCAGCACCACCTGCATTTGCAACCAGCATCGGAGTCTCTACTTCCATAAAGTCACGTCCGGAAAGGAAGTTACGGATCTCTTTGAGGATCTGAGAACGTTTGATAAATGTCTCTTTTGACTCTGGATTCATGATCAGGTCTACATATCTCTGACGGTAACGGGTATCTACATCTGTCAGACCGTGGAACTTCTCCGGGAGGATCTGTAAGCTCTTGGAGAGGAGTGTCACTTTCTCCGCATGGATAGAAATCTCACCTGTTCTTGTTCTGAAAGCAAAACCTTCCAGGCCGAAGATATCACCGATATCAGATTTCTTGAAATCAGCGTAAGCGTCTGTTCCGATTGCATCTCTTGCTACGTATACCTGGATATTTCCCTGTAAATCCTGAATGTTACAGAAAGAAGCTTTTCCCATAACTCTCTTGAACATCATACGTCCTGCGATTGCTACGTGGATCGGGCTTGCATCCATGATGCTTCTTCTCTCTTCGTAATCATTCTTGAGAGCCTCTTTTGCCTGCTCTTCATCCATACCTTCTACGTTCGGCTGCTGGTGATCTTTTAAAATCTCAGCCTCATGTGCCTCATAGAGATCTTTTACTTCGAGTGAATGGTGTGTCTGGTTAAACTTTGTAATCTGGAAAGGGTCTCTTCCGTTCTGCTGCAGTTCTGCAAGTTTCTCACGGCGAACCTTTCTCAGCTGATTCATATCTGGTTCCTGTGTGTTCTTCTGATTCTGTCCCACTGTCTGTTCTCCTTCCGTTTCTATCTGCTTCCGCATTGATTTTTACATAAATCACTACAGAAATAGTCACTTTTTATATTGTCTTTTTAAGCGAATTCAGACCTCTTAATAGTAAGAGGTCTGTCCTAAGCTGATTATGAACGTTTGATATCAAGTACTTTGTACTGGATAACTCCTGCCTGTGTCTCAACGTCAACGACATCATTGATTTTCTTTCCGATCAGTGCGTGACCTACCGGAGACTCATTGGAGATCTTTCCTTCCAGACTGTTCGCCTCTGTAGAACCAACAATCTTGAACTCCATCTCTTCATCAAATGTGATGTCGTAAACCTTTACTGCACATCCAACATTGATCTTATTAAGATCAACTTCATCCTCTACTACAACTTCTGCATTCTTCAGGATTGCCTCAAGCTCCTCGATACGGGCTTCGATATCTCTCTGCTCGTCTTTCGCTGCATCATACTCAGCGTTCTCGGAAAGGTCTCCCTGCTCTCTTGCCTCTTTGATCTTACCTGCAACTTCTTTTCTCTTTACTACTTTCAGATTCTCAAGTTCATCCTCAATTGCCTTTAATCCGGCATAAGTAAGTAATCTTTTTTTTGCCTCTGCCATTGTTCCTGCTTCCTTTCTACTTCCTTACCGTCACTGCCTGTTGCAATAACGTTTCGTTTCCTACAACATTTACAGATTCTCTGCAAATCATTTTCTGTCTATACTTTTCATGCATTCAAAGTTTCTTCTCTGTCTACAGATATTATGATGTAACCGGATTGCTCCATTGCTATGCAATTTATACTTTTGACACTTACATCATATTATCGGTTTTAAAATGCATGTCTGCTGTCTTTTTCTCCTGAACGCCAATCGTTGTATCAGCGTCCGTCCGCAATTTCAATATTATACTCAAACTCGCGCTTTCTGTCAAGCAATTTCACTCTCACAGGTCACTTCTGCGCAGTGTATGAAAAGCCTTTAAAACCGCCTTTTTCCGAACTTTTTCCATTCTGTTTTCCAACTGTTTTCCGAAGTCCCGGAACTTCTTTTCCTATAGTCTCTGAAAGAGCAGTTCTTCCAGTTCCTGATAGGACTCTACGCGGTTGATTTCTTCACGCAATTTTGCAGAACCTTTCAATCCCTTTGTATACCATGCCACATGTTTTCTCATCTCACGGATACCAATGAATTCACCTTTGTATTTCAACTGTAATCTGGCATGACGAAGCATCATATCACGAACTTCTTCTTTTCCCGGACGTTCTGGTAATGTGCCTGTCTCTTCATATGTGATCATCTCGGAGAAGATCCATGGATTCCCCTGTGCTCCTCTTGCGATCATGATTCCGTCACACCCTGTCTGTTTTACCAGCTCCTCTGCTTTCTGTGGGCTTGTCACATCTCCATTTCCAATTACCGGAATAGAGACAGCTTCTTTTACCTGACGGATGATATCCCAATCTGCCTGTCCGCTGTAATACTGTTCTCTTGTCCTTCCGTGCACGGCTACAGCTGCTGCCCCGGCCTCCTCAATGATCTTCGCGATCTCAACCGCATTAATGCAGCTGTCATCAAATCCTTTTCTTATCTTCACAGTAACCGGCTTATCAATTGCCTTTACCATTGCACTGACGATTTCATAAACCAGCTTCGGATTCTTCATAAGTGCAGAGCCTTCTCCGTTACGTACAACCTTCGGCACCGGACATCCCATATTAATATCCATAATATCAAATGGACGCTCTTCCACACGTTTTGCCATCTCACTCATAATCTTCGGATCTGATCCAAAAAACTGAAGTGACACTGGCTGTTCATCCGGATGGATCTCCAAAAGTGACTCTGTATTTTTATTATTATATAAAATCGCTTTTGCGCTGACCATCTCCATACACAAAAGACCTGCTCCCTGTTCTTTACACAACATACGGAATGGAAGATCTGTCACTCCGGCCATCGGTCCTAAGATGTAACGGTTTGGCAGCGTCACATTTCCTATTTTCAACTGTTTCATCATATTCTATTCTTTCTAATCTATAACTATTCTTCTTATTTGACTTTAGTATCATAGTAAATAACCGCTGAAAAGTCAACGGACACCTGCCAGGCAATTGACATTTACCATTTTTTGTGCTAACTTTTTATGAAAGCGGATAAGTTTTTTATTCGCTCTCTTTTTACCTTTCGGATTAGCACTCAGCTTTCCGGACTGCTAACAAATCATGAGACGAAAGGAGTGTTTTTATGATTATTCGTCCTGTTTTTAATATATTATTACTCCCTGATATCACTTATTTTTTTAAACGTGATTTCTTTCCGGGGGCTGCTGCAGACCAGATTGAGGTCGGTACAGATATTCTGTTTCCATTTTTGAAAAATGAAGTGGATGAGACTACTGTTACTATAGATGATATTTACCCGGTCGGTATGTCTGCGAGAGTCGAATCCATCGGTGATGATGACAGCATCCAGATTCGTACATTAGAACGTGTCAGTCTTGATGATATTGAGCTGGATGAGAACGGACAGATTACAGCTACAGCTTCCATCCGCCCGGAGGTAGATGATCTACCTTTAGAAGAAGAGAAGCAGACTTTCACAAACCTGCGGAACTCGCTTCTGAAATTTGTTCAGAATTATCAATGGGGGATCTGGGCAAGAAGCTACATTATCCAGAGAAAGAATATCTATGACCTTGGTTCTGCTCTTTCAGATTATCTGAACATTACTTCCGAGGAAAAATATGCAATTGTTGAGACAGATTCCCGCCGTGAGCGCTGTGAACTGATTGAGAATGCGATTAAGGAATTCATGGAAGTGGCCAAAGTTTCTTCTGAAGCACAGGAGGCACAGAAAGGTGACCAGGAGCAGCTTTACAGAGAGGCTGCAATTAAGAAGCAGATTGATTACCTTCAGAAAGAATTAGATGAGATGCACCCGGAAAATATTTCCGATGTCCGTGCTTTTGAAAAAAAGATCCAGGAATCTGGCATGAATGAAGATGCCCGTAAGGAAGCGGACAAAGTCCTGAATCGTATGAAGCAGGAAGGAAAAGACAGCCATGAATATGGGCTTCTCTATGACTATCTTGATTTTGTCACCAGTCTTTCCTGGAAGCATCCGGAATTTACACCGATTGATTTAAACCGGGCAGAAGAGATTCTTGATGAAGATCATTATGGACTTAAGAAAGTCAAAGAACGTATCATCCAGCAGATTGCTGTTATGGCACTGAACCGGAAACAGTATGGTTCCATCCTCCTTTTTGTCGGTGCGCCTGGTACCGGTAAGACAAGTATCGGACAGAGTATTGCCCGTGCGTTAAACCGCGAATATGTCCGCATCAGTCTCGGCGGTATCCGAGATGAAGCTGAGATCCGCGGTCACAGAAGAACTTATATCGGCGCTATGCCGGGACGGATCATGGAAGGGATTAAACGCAGCGGCGTTTCCAATCCTGTTGTAGTTCTTGATGAAGTAGATAAGCTTGCGAAAGATTATGGCGGAGATCCGGCAAGTGCATTGCTTGAGGTGCTTGACCCGGAGCAGAACAGTACATTTACAGACCATTATATGAATGTTCCATATGACTTATCCAATGTTCTGTTCGTCTGCACAGCGAATTCTACAGATACGATTCCTGAACCGCTTCTGAACCGTATGGAAGTGATCGATTTTCCAGGATATACGGCGGTGGAAAAATTCCATATTGCCAGAAAGCACTTACTTCCAAAGGCAATGGACGCTATGGGAATCCAGAAGAAAATGTTAAAGATAACGGATGGTGCATTGCGCAAGGTCATTGAAGATTATACGATGGAATCCGGAGTCCGTGGACTTAAGAAACAGATTGATATGCTTTGTCGTTCCGCTGCTGTGCGTCTTGTAAAAGAAGAGGGGCAGACTCTGACAGTAAATAAATCGAATTTGAAAGACTATCTCGGCCGTAAGAAACTGCATCATGACCAGAAATTAACTTCCACACAGCCTGGTGTTGTCACCGGACTTGCATGGACACAGGCAGGCGGTGAGATTCTGTTTATAGAGACAAAGCTGACAGAAGGGGAAGGAAAGGTGATCATCACCGGACAGCTTGGAGATGTCATGAAAGAATCTGTACAGATTGCACTGACACTTGTGAAGTCTCTTTATCCTAAAGAAAGCAAGGTTTTCCAGGATCATGATCTGCACATTCATGTGCCGGAAGGAGCTGTTCCAAAAGATGGTCCATCTGCCGGCATTACATTAACCACAGCACTTGCTTCCCTTGTTACCGGAAAGGCTGTCAGCCCTGATTATGCCATGACCGGTGAAGTTTCCCTCCGCGGAGGTATACTTCCGATCGGTGGGCTTCCTGAGAAACTGATGGCTGCCCAGAGGGCCGGTATTACAAAAATACTGATTCCTTTTGACAACGCAGATGATCTCGAAGATGTAGCTGCTGAAGTAAAGGATAAGCTGAAAATCACTCCGGTGAAAAAAGTCAGCGACGTTCTGAAGTTATTGCTCGGATAAAAAGTGACCTATCGTTAAACGGAAGTTAAAAACAAAAGCCCATAGCAGGAATTCTGATAAGTTCAGCAAACTTATCATTCAGATTCCGCCATGGGCTTTTTTATAGTTTTAAAATCCGACAGATAAACCGTAATCTATTTATCTGACTATTTATTCCTCTGTCTCTTCTTCCATCTCTTCTCCGAGATAGAATACTTTGTAAAACATTTCAAGAGACTTGAAAAGCTCTTCCTTTGTGTCCTGCAGTTCTTTGATCTTCAGTACACTACCAATCTCATCGAATGAGAAATCACCCTCGTTGTGCTCTACTTTCAACTCAAGGTTTCCATTCTCATCAAACACCAGCAGGAGAACTCCTCCAACATCCGCTGTATACAACACACACATGATCTGCAGTTCCTGTTTCACTGCTTCCGGAAGAGATTCAAATTCCGGGTTCAGATAATATTTCTGCTCATAGGAGCTGGCCGCACACAATACCATTTCTTCATCCATAATTTTTACACCTTATATCACTGCCCACAGTTTCTGTAAACAGTACTTACCTTTCTATATTTTCCACATTCACTGCATAATCCCGATGACTTATTCACATTCCGTAGGTCTTATCCACCTGGTTATACATATCCATATACGCCGCGCACCGAAACTTCTCCGGCATACACCGCCTCTTCGGTTCCATCTTCTTTCCGAACGATCAATTCTCCTGTCTGATTGATTCCAAGTGCGTAAGCATTGTACTGTTCTTTCGCGCCAAGAATCCGGACCTCACGGTCTTTATTAACCAGTAATTCGCTGTAACGTTCTTTCAGACCGGACAGATCTCCATGTTCAAGGAAAACCGTGTAATTCTGTTCAAAGCGTTTCATCACTGCTGCGATCAACGGTGCTCTCTTTACCACATGTCCACATTCCAGTCTGAGTGATGTCGCTGTCTCACGGATCTCCTCAGGGAACTCTGTCAGGTTCACATTGATCCCTACACCAATCGTTACATGATTAATGTAATCGATCTGAGTGCTCATCTCTGTCAGGATTCCGACGAGCTTCTTTCCATTAATGATAATATCATTTGGCCACTTGATCTTTACATCTGGGTTTCCACAGGAATCTCCGCAATCCATGATTCCCTCTGCTACACTTAATGCCATCACAAGCGTCAGCATCGGCGCCTGATCCGGTTCAATCTTCGGACGAAGCAACAAGGACATGTAAATGCTTGAACCTGACGGTGAATCCCAGGAACGGCCCCTTCTCCCTCTTCCGGCTGTCTGCTTATCTGCTACCGCAAGTGTACCTTCCGGTGCACCTTCATCTCCCATCTGCTTGATTCTCAGATTTGTAGAATCTACCGAATCGTAATAAACGATGTTTCTTCCGGCCCACTGCGTATCCATCAGGCTATCAAGCTCTTCTTTCGTCATCACATCTGGACTATCTACAATATGATAACCTTTATTCCGCACAGCTTCAACCTGATATCCTTCTTCCTGCAGTTGACGGATCACCTTCCAGATTGCAGTTCTTGACACCCCGAACTTTTCACAAAGCTGCTGCCCTGACACATATCCGTCCGCTTCCCTCAATAATTTTAATATTTCAGCTTTCATTTTAATTCCACCTCTCATCAGACCTTTATACAAAAGAAAGGTGTCTGTCCCATCTCTGGAATAACAGACACCTTCTGCTCTTTCTTATTTTCCACAGAAGCCGGTCTGATCTTCAACTCATTTATCATACCAAACTTCTGCTGATTTCTCAAGTTCATCAAATAGATTACATGCTCTTAAAACTCGCCAAGTGTTGCAACCATTACCGCCTTGATCGTATGCATTCTGTTCTCTGCCTCATCGAATACTTTGGACTGTGCAGACTCGAATACTTCGTCTGTTACTTCCATATCTTCGATTCCGAAACGCTGTCCCATCTCTGCTCCGATCTTTGTCTTCAGGTCATGGAATGCCGGCAGGCAATGCAGGAAAATAGCTGTATCTTTTGCATTTGCCATAACTTCTTTTGTTACCTTATATGGTGAAAGTTCTTTGATTCTCTTCTCCCATACTTCATCCGGCTCGCCCATGGATACCCATACATCTGTGTAAATAACATCTGCGTCCTTTGTTCCTTCTTTTACATCTTCAGTCAGAGTAATTGTTGCTCCGGACTGTGCGGCATAACCTTTACAAGTTTCAACAAGTTCTTCGTTCGGGAAATATTCTTTCGTTGTACATGCTACGAAATGCATTCCAAGCTTAGAGCATGCGATCATCAGGGAGTTGCCCATGTTAAATCTTGCATCTCCCATGTATACAAGCTTGCGGCCTTTGAGTTCTCCGAAATTCTCACGGATTGTCAGCATATCTGCCAGCATCTGTGTCGGATGATATTCATTTGTCAGACCGTTCCATACCGGTACTCCTGCATATTTTGCAAGATCTTCTACGATTTCCTGACCGAATCCACGATATTCGATTCCGTCATACATTCTTCCAAGTACACGGGCTGTATCTTCGATGCTCTCTTTCTTTCCAATCTGAGAACCTGATGGATCAAGGTAAGTTGTTCCCATTCCCATATCATGCGCTGCCACTTCGAATGCACAACGTGTTCTTGTACTTGTCTTCTCAAAGATCAGTGCAATGTTTTTGCCATGATAATGATCCACCGGTACTCCGTTTTTCTTCTTCTCTTTGAGGTCTGCTGCCAGATCAAGCAGGTATGTAATCTCCTCTGGTGTAAAATCCTTCAGTGTCAGAAAATTTCTTCCTTTTAAATCCATTGTTCTCATCCTTTCTATTCTATAACTATATGAATCAGAACCCTCTCTGTCCTTCTCTTCTTCATATCTTTGAACCTACATTGTAACCGATGAATTTAGTATACTACATTCATGTATAAAAATGCAACTAAAACTTTATTTTACTCTGTTTTATACATATTTATTCAGTACTTATACATTCTTTTATGTATTTTTATTATTTCTTTCTTCTTTGTCTTCCTGCTTCGAACATCAGAACCGCCGCTGCCACTGCCGCATTTAAGGATTCTGCCTCGCCTTCCATTGGGATACGGATGAGACAATCCGCGCAGTCTGCAACTTCATCACGAAGTCCGTTCCCCTCATTTCCGATCAGAAATGCACAACCAGTTGTATAATCTTCCTCGTCGTATGCATTTTCTCCACGCAAATGTGCTGCGTAAGTTTTAATGCCCTCCTTCTGCAGCTCTTTGATCTTCTCCGGAAGATCTTCCACATAGAGGAACGGCATGCGGAATACAGCCCCCATCGTGGAACGAATCACCTTTGGATTGTAGACGTCCACGCAATCTTTGCTCAATAAGATTCCGGTTACACCTGCTGCCTCAGCTGTTCTGAAAATAGTTCCGAGATTTCCCGGATCCTGCAGATTATCCAACACAACCAAGTGCGGTGCCTTCTGATTTTTCATCTGCATCAGGTCATTCATCGTATAATTGAGTCTCTTCACAATCGCCAGAATTCCCTGCGGTGTCTTTGTATCTGACACGTAAGCGAACACAGTATCTGTCAGAAGCTCGACCGGCGCCTGTAATTTCTCTAAAAATTCTTTATTCTTCTTTGCAAAGCTTTCTGAAGCATATACTTTCTCAATTCGTTCCGCCGGAATCTCTTCTGTCATTCTTGGTCCTTCCACGAGAAAGATTCCTTTTTCATCTCTTAAGCGGCTCTTCTTCTGCAGCTTCGCCAGTTCTTTGATCTGTGCATTCGATGTACTTGTTATCATAATCTATTTCTCCAATTTTCCAATCTTTTCGAGTACTTTATTTGCTCCAACCAAAATCAATAGTGCATTCTCCGGAAGCGGCATCTGTGGATTAAACTCTACATTAACATTTCCGTCCTGCATGATTCCTACAACTGTAACTCCATATTTCGTACGTATACCCAGTTCTGCCATACTGTGATTGATCCACGGTTTTGGAACAGCGATCTCAACCATACTGTAATCATTTGACAGTTCAATCCAGTCTGTGAATTCTGTTGCCAGAAGGCTTTTGGCAACCCGGCTGCCCATCTCAATCTCAGGATATACAACAGTATCTGCCCCTACTTTCTTCAATATAGTTCCCTGTAACTTATTCTTTGCTTTGGCAACAACCATTGGAATTCCTATTTCTTTACAAAGCAGAGTCGCCATGATCCCTGCTTCAAGATTCTCCGCAACTCCAATAATTGCTCCGTCCAAATTCCTTGTTCCCAGTGCACTCAGAGCTTCTTTCTCTGTGATATCTGCCGTAATAGCATAAGTTACTCTGTCCGAGATCTCCTGAATTGTCTCCTGTGATTTATCTACAACAATCACATCACATCCCATACTCTCAAGTGTCAGGGCCACACTCCGTCCAAAGCTTCCAAGCCCCAGAACTGCAAACTGCTTTCTCATCGTTTTCTCCTTCTCATATACTGTTCCTTGTTTTTATCGCGTATCTCTTGTTTTCTCTTTTATCTTTTCTTAGCCAACCATAATCTTCGCTTCCGGCAAAGTACGGAACTGATTCTTCTTATCCACATGACCGGAAAATATAAGTGCCATCGTCATTGGTCCGATTCGTCCAATATACATCATGAGCATCAGAACAACATGACTGATATCACTAAGCACTGGCGTCAGATCCGCTGTCAGACCAACCGTTGCCATCGCAGATGTCGCCTCAAACATCAGATCAAGGACTTTCTGCTGTGGCTCGATCACTGTCATCACCGTCACCCCAAACAGCCAGAAGACAAATGTCACAAGTGTGATTGTTATCCCTACTCTTATAATTTCGAATGTAATTTTTCTTCCATAACATTCCGTATCTTTGTTTCCTCTCAAGACAGAAATTGCTGTAAGCAAGAGAACAGCAACTGTTGTTGTCTTGATACCACCTGCAGTTCCTGCCGGTGAACCACCGATGATCATCAGCATGCTGGCCAGCAGCTTCGAACCATTCGTAAGGCCTGACTGGGATATGCTGGCAAATCCTGCCGTTCTCGTCGTCACAG
>OHGK01001880.1_pt1 | contig 10317 bp, 7 predicted proteins | sample 1567671 | NCBI WGS metagenome assembly OHGK01 (sample SAMEA3879577, study PRJEB24766) | human gut metagenome | biome: human-associated habitat; feature: feces | place: USA | collected 1985/1987 | reverse complement strand
AGATCATGGATCTGAAAAACTATCTGGCAGACCGCGGTGTCTCCGTGCGTAGATAGGAGTGGATGAAATTATGGCAATGATAACAAACGACTGGCTTCCGGCAGTCCGTGAGGAATTCGCCAAACCATATTACCGGCAGCTGTATCAGTTTGTGAAAGAAGAGTATAGCCGCACGGTTGTGTATCCGCCGGCAGAGGATATTTTTAATGCACTGCATTTTACACCGCTTAGTGAGGTAAAAGTACTGATTCTGGGACAGGACCCGTATCACAATGAACATCAGGCACATGGATTGTCCTTTTCGGTTCTGCCGGAGCAGAAGGATATTCCGCCGTCATTGCAGAACATTTATAAGGAACTGCATGATGACTGCGGCTGCTATATCCCGAATAACGGTTATTTAAAAAAATGGGCAGACCAGGGTGTATTACTGTTAAATACCGTGCTTACCGTGCGTGCGCATCAGGCAAATTCACATCAGGGGCACGGCTGGGAACAGTTTACGGACGCGGTAATTCATGCAGTCAATGCGCAGGACAGACCGGTTGTATACATGCTCTGGGGCAGACCGGCACAGAGCAAAATTCCGATGCTGACGAATCCGAAACATCTGATATTAAAAGCGCCGCATCCAAGTCCGTTGTCGGCATACAGAGGATTCTTCGGCTGTAAGCATTTTAGTCAGGCAAATGCGTTTTTGGAAGAACATGGTATCGAGCCGATAGACTGGCAGATTGAAAATATATAAAATAAATAGTTAAAATCTTAAAATAAAACTCCCGGAGCATAGGGCAGATATGTTATCGTATTGCCATGTGTTCCGGGAGTTTTAGCATTAACGTACATCACATAAAAAAGAAAGATGCACCATAACAAGTGCATCTTTCTTTGATGTTACAGAAGCGGCGCAGTAAAAACAGCCGCTTCTTTTGATTTTTGTTAGATTTAATCGTCAAAATCTTCTTCTGTACCGGCGACAGCACCGATAACGGAAATCAGAACAACCACTGCGAAGATAGAAACCGCTACGCCGATGATTGGTCCTAAAAATAATAAAAAGTTCATGTGTTACACCAGCTTTCGTTATAAAATTATCAAACCACTTATAGATATAGTATACCCTTAATTTTCAGATTTTTCAAGGTTTTTATTTGCAGTTGCAAGCATCAGCTTGATACGGTTCAGCTGATTGACTTCGGAAGCACCCGGGTCGTAATCAACAGCAATGATATTAGCTTCCGGGAATGCCGCACGCAGCTCTTTAATAACACCTTTACCGACAATGTGGTTTGGCAGGCAGCCGAAGGGCTGTGCGCAGATGATGTTGTTGTAGCCGTTTTTGGCAAGTTCCAGCATTTCGGCCGTTAAAAGCCAGCCTTCGCCCATATTGTTGCCGTAGCCAATAACGCCTTTGGCAAGCGCTTTGGTTTCTTCGTAAGAAGCTGGCGGCTTAAAGGGCGGGGTGGAAAGTGCGGAAAGCATAATTTTTTCGAGGCGTTTTAAATAAAGCATTGCCATTTTGGATATGCCGTATTTAAAAAATTTGCCGCCGTACAGTTTGTAGTCTGTTAAGTAAGTGTCGGCGCAGTACATAATAAAGTTCAGCAGCCCCGGCAGCATGTATTCGCAGTTCTGCTTCTGTAAAAACTGCTCCAAATTGTTGTTGCCAAGCCCTGCGTATTTAATGTAAATTTCGCCGACAATGCCAACTTTTATTTTATGCTCCGCTTTTTGCGGCAGGGCGGCAAAATCCTCCGCCAAAGCGCGCGAAAGCTGTTTCATGGTTCCGGTAGCCTGCGCTTTGCCTTCCATAAAAGCAGTTTCAAGCCTGTTCAGCCATTTGCCTGCCAGTTCGTCCACCGCGCCTTTAATGGTTTCGTAGGGGCGGGTTTTGTTGGCAAGGTACATTAAAGTGTCGCCGTAAATAATGGCGGCCATAAATTTTTTTATCATGGCAAGGTTAAGCTCAAAGCCAGGCTGTTCATTCATGCCGTTTACATTAAGGCTGATGATTGGCACATTGCCGAGCCCTGCTTTTTCCATGCCTTTGCGCAGAAGGTATATATAATTGGAAGCGCGGCAGCCGCCGCCTGTCTGGCTGAGCATAACGGCCGTTTTGCTGAGGTCGTATCTGCCGCTTTCCAGCGCGCTTATAATCTGGCCGATAACGAGCAGCGCCGGATAACATATATCGCTGTTAACGTATTTCAGCCCTGTTTCAATAACGTTGCGGCCGGTGTTCTGTAAAATTTCGGCTTTGTAGCCGCAGCTTTGCAGCGCGGAACGCAGCAATGCAAAATGAAACGGCAGCATATTCGGCACAAGTATGGTGTGCGTAGCTTTCATTTCTTTGGTAAAAACCGGTAGCACAGTTTCTGACATAAAAATTGCTCCTTCAAAAATTATTTCAGCATTCAAAGCCCAGTGCCGCAAACAGGCTGCGCAGCCTTATGCGTGCCGCACCAAGGTTTTCAATGTCATCAATTTTTATCTGGGTGTAAATTTTGCCGCTTTCTTCCAGTATGCGGCGGCATTCATCGGCCGTAATGGCGTCGCAGCCGCAGCCGAAGCTTACAAGCTGAACAAGGTTCATGGCAGGGTTCTGCGCGGCAAATTTAGCGGCGGCATACAGCCTGCTGTGATAGGTCCACTGGTTTAAAACTTCCAGGTCTTTGTTCAAATCTTTGCGGTCAATATTGCCGCTTACAGAGTCTTCGCTGATTAAAGCAGCTCCCAGCCCGGTAATAAGGCGGTCTATGCCGTGGTTGATTTTTGGGTCGGTATGGTATGGGCGCCCTGCAAGGATAATAACCGGCATGTTTTTGCTTAAGGCTTCTCCGGTTATTTTTTTGCCCTGTTCCTTAACGCGGGCTTCAAAATCCCGGTAAGCCTTAAATGCGGGGGTAAGCGCGTTTTTAATTTCCGCACTGCTTAAATCCGTGTAAACGGGGCTTAGCATTTTGTATAATTCTTTGGCCAGCAGTTTTTTGTTCAAAAGGCCAAGGTAATCGTAAAAGAAGTGAATGTTTTTTAATTCTTCGATGTTTGCCGCCAAAACTTCGGGGTAGTAGGCAACAACCGGGCAGTTATAGCAGTTCTGCGCTGTGTCTTCATCAACATTGTAGGTCATGCAGGGGTAAAAGATGCTTGTAACGCCCTGCGCCAGCAGCCATTTTATATGGCCGTGCATCATTTTGGCGGGGTAACATACCGTGTCGCTCGGAATGGTGTTCTGGCCTTTCTGGAAGATGGTTTTGTCATAAATGGGGCTGGTAATTACTTCAAAGCCCAGCTCCGTAAAAAAGGTATGCCAAAACGGCAGCAGTTCGTACATATTAAGGCCGAGCGGCAGGCCGATTTTGCCGCGCCTGCCGGGTACTGGCTTAAATTCTTCCAGTAATTGCAGCTTGTAGCGGTAAAGGTTCAGGCTGTCGTTGGGCGCGCAGTGCGTAACCGGGCGTTCGCAGCGGTTGCCGCTGATATAGGGTTTGCCGTCGGCAAAGATATTTACCGTTAAGTGGCAGTGGTTGCTGCATAAACCGCAGGTAACGGATTTAACCGTATGTGAAAAAGTGCGCAGCTGTTCCGCTTTAAGCAGCGCGGAATCCTGCGGATGCAGTTTGCGGCGTTCCTGCGCATATAAGGCTGCGCCGTAAGCACCCATTAAGCCTGCTATATCGGGGCGCACAACCTCAAGGTTCAGTTCCTGTTCAAAAGCGCGCAGCACGCAGTTGTTTAAAAAGGTGCCGCCCTGCACAACAATGTGTTTGCCAAGGTCATCAGGGCCGGAAGGGCGTATAACCTTAAACAGTGCGTTTTTAACAATGCTTATGGAAAGCCCGGCGCTGATATTGGCAACGGAAGCGCCGTCTTTCTGCGCCTGCTTTACGTTGCTGTTCATAAATACGGTGCAGCGGCTGCCAAGGTCAACCGGTTTATCGGCAAAAAGGCCTATTTTGGCAAAATCTTCCGCGCTGTAACCGAGAATGCCGGCAAAAGTTTGCAAAAAGCTGCCGCATCCGCTGGAGCATGCTTCGTTTAAAAAGATGTTGTCGATACAGCCGTTATGTATTTTAAGGCATTTAATGTCCTGCCCGCCGATGTCAAGAATAAAATCCACTTCCGGCAGAAGGCTTTTGGCAGCAATAAAATGCGCCATGGTTTCCACAATGCCGTAATCGGCGTGGAAGGCATGTTTTATAAGTTCTTCGCCGTAACCCGTAACGGCAGCGGCAAGTATTTTGCAGTTGGGGTATTTTTCGTAAAATCCGGTCAGGTAATCGCGCACGGCAACAACCGGGTTGCCTTTGTTGCTCTGGTAAAAAGAATCAAGCAGCTTGCCGTCCGGCGCAACTACGGCAATTTTTATGGTTGTGCTGCCGCTGTCGATACCAAGATAGGCTTCCCTGGCGGCTGCAATATCGCCTCGCTGAACATTGTCGCGATTATGGCGCGCAACAAAGGCGTCATATTCTTCAATATTTTTGAACAGCGGCGGCAAATGCTCAAACTGGCGGTTGGCATCCGCTGCGTGCATTTTTTCCGCCAGCGTGGTAAGGTCTACGGTGTGTTCGGCACAAAGCGCAGCCCATTGCCACATAATATAAGCTGTTTTCGGGGCAGGTGCCCTGTAAATTTAAAATTTTGTCAAAGCTGGCGCGCAGGCAGCCAAAAAAGGTCAGCGGGCCGCCAAGGTAAAGCACATTGCCTTTAATGGGGCGTCCTTTGGCAAGGCCTGTTACCGCCTGGCTGGCAACGGCGTCAAAAATGCTTGCAGCAAGGTCGTTTTTTTCCGCGCCCTGGTTTAAAAGGGGCTGAATGTCGCTTTTTGCAAATACGCCGCAGCGGCTGGCAATGGTGTAGCGTGTTTTGGCAGTGGCTGCCAGTTTGTCAAGTTCTTCGGCCGGTACATTCAGCAAAGAAGCCATCTGGTCGATAAAAGCCCCTGTGCCGCCTGCACAGCTGTCGTTCATGCGGGCATCGAAATGCCGCCCTAAAAATAATATTTTAGCATCTTCGCCGCCCAGTTCAATAACAACGTCCGTATCCGGGTTAAGGCGTTCCGTACATATTTTTTCTGCAAAAACTTCCTGCACAAACTGCACGCCGCAGCTTTCGGCAACGCCAATACCTGCGCTGCCGCTGATGGCAAGACGTGCTGTTTTAAGCCACGGCATCTGCGCGGCAAGTTCTTCGAGTATGGTTTTTATGGTTTCCGTAATGCGGCTGGCATGACGGGCATATTTACTGAAAAGCAGTTTTCCGGCATCATCCAGCACGGCTATTTTTACAGTGGTGCTGCCGATATCCAAACCTATCTGCATATAAAATCCTCCATTTAGGAATGACTTTTGCTAATTAATAAAAAATATTGTTTTTAAAATTGCGTCTGCTTTCTATGATAACACAAGTTTAAAATATTTTCTAGTATTTTATTTCTCAAAAGCATATTGTTAAACTGAAATGCGTAATGGTTAGCTTTTGCTTACATCATACTATATATTACACCAATTATTTTATTTGTAAATATTTTTAATGCAAAAGTTCAGCAGGCGTTTGTAAAAATTTATACTTAAAAAGCATATAAAACAACCAAATTAAGTATTTGTTTTTAACAATGGCGTTTTTTATAATAAATTTGTTAAAGCGGCTTTAATTATAAAAATTTAAAGGAGAAACTGCATTGTTAAAATCAAACGGTAATTTAATGATATTTATTTTAACCATTGGCGTGTTCAGCATTATCAATACCGAAATGGGCGTTATAGGTATTTTGCCGCTTCTGGCGGAGCGCTTTGGCGTAAGCATACCGCAGGCAGGGCTTTTAATAAGCCTTTTTGCGCTGGCGGTAGCATTTTCAGGCCCGGTTATGCCGCTGCTGTTTTCCGGAATGGAACGCAAAAAAGTGATGCTGCTGGTGCTGGGGCTGTTTGCACTTGGCAATATAGCGGGCATGTGTACGGATAATTTTGCCGTGGCGCTTGCTGCCCGCGTGCTGCCTGCCTTTTTGCATCCGGTGTACTGTTCGCTGGCGTTTTCCGTTGCCGGTGCTTCCGTGCCGGAAAAAGACCGGTTAAAAGCCGTTGCCAAAGTTATTGTAGGCGTTTCGGCAGGCATGGTGCTGGGAGTGCCTATAAGCAGCTTTGTGGCGGCCAATTTTTCGCTTGACGCGGCAATGGCGGTATTTGCGGCAGGCAACCTTCTGGCGTTTGCGGCAACGCTTGTTTTTGTGCCGCGTTTGCCGGTACAGGGGCGCACTTCCTGCAAAGAACAGCTGGTGCTGTTAAAACGCCCGGTGCTCTGGCTTTCTATTGCGGGCATTATTTTTATGAACGGCGCCGTTTTTGGCGTATTCGGTTTTTATTCCGGTTATCTTGAACAAATTACGCACCTTTCGTGGAACAATATCAGCGCGGTGCTGTTTATATACGGCTGTGCCAATATTCTGGGCAATATTATCGGCGGCAGGCTGCTTACCAATGCGCCGCTGCGCACGGCAGTGCTGTTTGCCCCGGCACTGGCGGCCGTATATATGGCGGTGTATTTTGCGGGCGCTTACGCACCGGCGGTGGTGGCATTAACGCTTGCATGGGGCATTATTGGCGGCATTAATGTAAACATAAACCAATACTGGATTACCTCTGCTGCGCCGGAAGCACCTGATTTTGCCAACGGACTGTTTTTAACGGCTGCTAACCTCGGCACAACTTTCGGCACCATGCTGTGCGGCAAAATAATAGCTTCTTTGGGAATGGGCAGCATGGTGCTTGGCGGCATAATATTTTTGGTTTTGTGTTTTGCGTTTGTGTGTGCAAGAATTTATGCAGGCAGGCCTGCCGGAAACCTACAGCGCGCATAAAATTTTTTGCAGAAAAATTATTGAAAATGCTTGACAAAGCAATGATTAATTTGTATAATTATTTTGTTGCTGGAACGGGCTTGATGTTTTAGTAACTGATGTGATCCACTAGCTCAGTCGGTAGAGCACCTGACTTTTAATCAGGGTGTCCCGCGTTCGAGTCGCGGGTGGATCACCATTTTTATTTTATAGCCAAAGCACTGTAACCTGCGTTGCAGTGCTTTTTGTTTTATATGGCAAAGGCAGCTGAAATAATTTTGCGGTACTCATAATAATAACCCCCTTCGTTTTAACAGCGGAGGGGGTTTTACTTGTATAAGCGGATTCTTTATTCGTACTTGTTTACTGCGGTTTATTTTAATTTGCTGTATTCTTCGTCGGTAACGGGCTCCAGCCATTCGTTGCTGCTGCCTTCAGCCGGTACTTCAATGGCAATGTGCGCAAACCAGCTGTCCGGTGCGGCTCCGTGCCAGTGTTTAACTTCGGGCGCAATGTTTACAACGTCGCCGGGTTTAAGTTCCTGCGCGGGTTTGCCCCATTCCTGGTAGTAGCCGCGGCCTGCGGTTACCAGTAAAATCTGCCCGCCTTTGTGATGAATATGCCAGTTGTTGCGGCAGCCGGGTTCAAAGGTTACGTTGGCTGTGCCCACGCGTTCTTTGGTCAGCGGGTTTAAATAGCTCTGGCCGATAAAATACTGCTGGTAAGCCACGTTTTTTTCGCCGAGCCCAAAAATGTTTTCTTTTGCAAATTCTTCAGGTATTGTTTGTTCCTGTGCCATAACGGCATTACCTCCCATAATCATAAATGCGCATAATGCTAATAAAAGTTTTTTAGTTTTCATATGCTTTGCTCCTCTTTCGTAAATTTCCGCCTTAGGGCGGATTTTTTTATTTGCGGAACGGGGAAACTTTTTTATTCTGCCGGTACAACGGCGTTAATGGCGCTGATGGCGTTGAGCGTGCGCGGATAGCCGATGTAAGGCAGCGCCACGGTAACGGCGTCAATTAAATCCTGACGGGTGTTGCCTACGCCAAGGTTGCCGTTAACATGTGCTTTGGCCTGCGGGTCGCAGCAGCCGAGCGTGATAATTGCGGTAAAGGTAATCAGCTCGCGCTGTTTTAAATCAAGCACTTTGCGGGTGTAGTAATCACCAAAGCAGTTGCCGCTGAGCCAGTTGTTAATGTGAGCCTGGTCGCCTTTGCCGGAATTTGCAAAACCGCGCATACGGTCGCCGAAAATGTCAACCTGCGTTTGTTCGCCTTTGGCAATGCGGTCGGCGTCGGTGGTTGTGCCCTGGTTTTCCAGCGGCAGTTTTACGCCTGCTTCTTCAAAAGCAATCTGCATTTCAATCAGCGCGGCCTTGCTGCGTGCAAAACCAACATAAGGCGTGCACTGGTAAAGGGTTTCGCGTATTTCTTCGGGCGTTGCCCCGGCATTTAACGCGCCTTTAACGTGAATACCGATATCTTCCGGAGTATTGTTGGCAGTTAAAACCACCAGTGTCAGCAGCTCTTTTTGTGCCAAAGGCATTTTTACCTGATTGTTCACATCGCTGTAAATAAATTTCTGCATAATCTCGCCAAGTTCCGGCGCGCCTTTAATGCTGCACGGATTTTCCGTACCGTAAAGGGCTTCAACGGTGGCGGAGCTTTCTTCCATTCTGTCCTGTGCCATAGCGGCATTACCTCCTATAAGCATGCAAGCGCAAAGCGCAAGCAAAATTCTGGCTGTTTTTTTCATAATAATCCCTGCCTTTTTAGCCTGCCCTGGGCAGGATTTGTTTTTACGCCTTTATTATAAAAGTTGAAGACGGCTCTAAGTCAAGGGCTGTTGAAAAATGTTCATAAAAATTTCTTATAAATAGCATTAAAAATACAATTTGTTTTGAGTTTAGTCTGTTGTATATGATAGTAAATAATTAAAAAACATGCTTTTATGCGGCAAGGCAAGGCTTTGTAGCAAAAATAAGAAAAGTTTATGAAAAATTTGCGTAACGGCTTGACTGAAAGTAAAATTAAAACTTTACAATAAAAATACAGTTCCTGAGAGAGGAGGGGCGGCTTATGCTGCTGAGGCAGATTAAATATTTTGTAACCGTAGTGGACACCGGCAGCTTTACAGAAGCGGCCGAAGAATGTTTTATATCGCAGTCGGCAATATCCCAGCAGATATTGTCGCTGGAAAAAGAACTGGGGGTACAGCTTTTGGTGCGCAGCACGCGCCGCTTTACGCTGACTGAACCCGGAAAATACCTGTACAGCCACGGCAAAAAACTGCTCGGCGAAACGGAAAAACTTAAAAACGGCACTATTGCCGCTGCTGCCGGGCAGGAAGGCAGCCTGAAGGTGTGTTACCTTAACAGCTTTGCCGATGACCGTTTGTATAAGGCGGTAAGCATGTTTAAACAGCAAAACGCAGGCGTGCGCCTGAATGTAAGCGGCGGCACGCATGACGAAATTGCCGCGCTTCTGCGCGACGGCAAAACGGATATAGCCTTTAACTTGCAAAGGCATGTGGTATCGGAAGAATACGAAATGCTGCCGGTAGTATCGCTGCCGTGCTTTATTGAAGTATCCTCCGTTTACGGCGGCTTTGAAGGCGGACGCGCCGAGCTGAAAGATTTGGAGCAGATTCCCTGTATTCTGGTGGCGGATGAAAAACAGCGTGAAACGGAAAAGGATTTTTATACACAGGTGCTGGGGTTTGAAGGCAGTTTTGTTTTTGCGCGCAGCGTAGAAGAAGCGCGCATTATGGCAGCGGCAGGCAACGGTTTTTTGTTTGGCGGCAGCGCCGCACCCGATACCAAGCCCAGCGAGGGCATCCGCATTTTGGCGCTGTACCAGGGCGGCAAGCAGGCACAGATAAAATATTACCTCTTTTGGAAAAAGGCCAACGCCAATAATTACATTAAAGACTTTGCAAACGTAATTCTGGAAGCCTTCCGCCCGCAGAAAAACGCCGGCGATTGATAAGCACTGCTAATAACTGGCATTAATTATTGAAATTGCAGATTAAACTGGCCGTTTATATAATAAAGCTGTGAAGAAAGACTGGCCGGTCAGGCCGGTTGTTACTTTGCCTGGGAAAAGAAGGTTGGGAACATGAGATTTTTCTCCATCCCTTTTGGCAGTTTTAGCCGGAGTTTTTCACTGTTCCGTATTGCAAGTACGCCTTCTTTTTTAAGGCTTTGCCAATTCCTCAGGGGCAAAGCCTTGGCTTAGTTATATTGCGCAAAAGGCACAGGTTAAAGGCAGGCGGCAAAACAGGTAGAGGAAACCAGGAGACTCGCACCGTAAGTTTTGGCAAAAGCCGGTAATTTGTACCTCCGCGCTTTATAAAATATAAAGTGTTTTTCTAAAAGGAGGAAAACAAAATGAAAAAATCCTTAGTATTAGCAATGGCAATGGCTCTCGGCGTAACTGCATCCGCATATGCAGCTAACCCGTTCAGCGATGTAC
>OHGK01001874.1_pt1 | contig 10364 bp, 12 predicted proteins | sample 1567671 | NCBI WGS metagenome assembly OHGK01 (sample SAMEA3879577, study PRJEB24766) | human gut metagenome | biome: human-associated habitat; feature: feces | place: USA | collected 1985/1987 | reverse complement strand
CCCATAGATTTCTGCACCCCTTTCGTTGACTTTCTTGTCCAACTTTTGGGGTGCACTTCATTCATCTTGCCCTTGACATCCGGCCCCGGCGGTGTCACTCGGGCATACGCTCGGCAAAGTAGAGGGCCATCTGGGCGTGGATGATACTCCAGTCCTGCCGCCGTCCGGTCCACTTTTTCGTAATATCTATCATAGCCAGATACAACATTTTCAGCAGACTGTCATCGGTGGGAAAGACGGATTTGGCCTTGGTCACCTTGCGCAGCTGGCGGTTGAAACCCTCAATGGCGTTGGTGGTGTAGATCAGCCTGCGCACCTCCTGGGGGTACTTGAAATAGGTGCTGAGGTTGGCCCAGTTGGACCGCCAGGACTGGGAGATTTTCGGGTATTTCTTGTCCCAGCGCTCCCCGAAGGCGTCCAGAGCATCCAGGGCAGCCTGCTCGTCCACAGCGGCATAGACCGCCTTCAGATCGGCCATAAGGGCTTTCAGGTCCTTGTAGGACACATACTTGCTGGAATTGCGCAGCTGGTGGATGATACAGTTCTGGATCTCGGTCTGTGGGAAGGTGGCGTGAATGGCCGCATCAAAGCCCGTCAAATTGTCGGTGCAGGCAATGAAAATATCCTCTACGCCCCGGTTTTTCAGGCCGTTGAGCACAGTTGCCCAAAACTTGGCGCTCTCATTTTCCCCGACCCACATGCCTAAAACATCTTTCCGTCCATCCAGGTTGACTCCAATGGCAATATACACTGCTTTCTTCACGATCTGCCCTTCGCTGCGGACATGATAGTGGATGGCATCCAGAAATACCACGGCATAGATGGACTCCAGAGGCCGCTGCTGCCACTCACGAGCCACGGGCAAGATTTTGTCCGTGATCCGACTGACCGTGCTGTCCGAGACGGAAACGCCATAGATATCCTGAATGTGAGCTTCAATGTCGCTGGTAGTCATACCCTTGGCGTACATGGACAGGATCTTTTCCTCTATGTCCTGGCTGATGCTGGTCTGGTTCTTTTTCAGTACCTGGGGCTCAAATTCACCCTTTCGGTCTCGGGGAACCGATACCTCCACATCGCCAAAGCTGGTACGCAGTGTTTTGCTGCTGTGGCCGTTGCGGCTGTTGTCGGTATCCTTGTTCTTGTAGTCATACTTGCTGTAGCCCAGTTCGTCATCCAGCTCAGCCTCCAGGCCATTCTCCATGAACTCGGCAATGGTCTCCTTAAACAGATTCTGGATGTCATCCATGCTGCCGATGTTTGCCATCTGCAGCAACTCTCGGATCTTCTCTCGACGGGCATTTTCTTCCGGGGTACGATTCTTTCTGGCCATATAGTAATCCTCCTGTGCGGTGCTTCTATTCTACACCACCCAGGAGGTTTACACAAAACTTGGGACTGTCTCGGGAGATCCGCCGTCGTACCCGGGTGGTGGGCACATTCCCGGACGGCCACTCTGCCCTCATGCTGGTCTGTGCCTGTCTGCGCCATGTTGCCGACACCCAGTGGGGCAACAAGGAGTACATGAATATGAAGCACCTGGAAACTGTCCTGGAGGACGCCTCCGTTGCTGGCTGATAAGCATCACATACGTCAGAAATTTTTGGGGATTGCGGATTCCAGGACGAGGTTTCTTTTGTGCCAATCTTAACTAATGCTACCGTTGTAAGATATTCACGATGGCATCTGCTATTTCCTGTGCATCGCTTTCCTGATTATCCCTGCCAAAAGAAATGCGAATTGTTCCTGCTGCATAATCTTCTGGTACAGCAATCGCCTGAATTACATGGGAAACCTGTGTGTTTACGGAATCGCATGCCGCGCCCGTCGATATACAAATTCCCTTTAAATCCAGCCTGTGTAGCAGCATTTCGCCGCTAGCATTTTTGATTGATATGTTTACATTCCCCGGAACATGGTGATCGGCTCCATTTCGGATAAAATCAACTCCAGCCTCGTCCAGTACATGGATAAGGCTGTTTTCCATTTTACGAAGCCTGCGTTCTGTTTCATCCATATGAGCGCAGTTTTTGCGAAGCGCCTCTGCCATCGCCACAATGGCTGCGACATTTTCTGTTCCGCCCCTCATCCCTAATTCCTGTGCGCCGCCGTCAGTGAAGGAATAAATATTCGTGCCCTTCTTAACATAAAGAAAGCCGATACCCTTGGGACCATTAAATTTATGCGCAGACGCAGAAAGCATATCAACGCCCAAAGCATCCACATTTACCGGGATATGTCCTATGGCCTGTACAGCATCCGTATGAAATAACGCTCTATGTTCATGAGCTATCTCTGCGAGCTCCTTTATTGGCTCAATTGTACCTATCTCATTATTCACCAGCATAATAGACACCAATTTGGTGTTGTCAGTGATGACCTTATTGAGCGTGGGAGGTGTGACAATTCCTTCTTTATCCACCCAAAGATGGGAAACTGGATACCCCAGACGCTCCACAGTAGCACAGGCATTCAGTATTGCATGATGTTCAATCTGGCTGGTTAGAATAGAGCGACTATCGCCGTATTGCAATGTACCTTTAATGGCCCAATTATCGCTCTCGGTACCACCGGAGGTGAAAAAAATCTCCTCCGGCTGTGCACCGATGCAATCAGCAATGGTTTTTCTGGCAGCAGCTAGCGCTTTTTTTGCCGGTCTTGCAAACGAATAGGGCTGAGACGCATTCCCATATTCTTTGAGCAAGTAAGGTTTCATCGCCTCGAATGCATCAATATCTAAAGCTGTCGTAGCAGCATTATCCGCATATATCACAGGCTCCGCCTCCCTCCATTATTCAAAGAGCTTACAGCCATCTTCTTTAAATTCTTCAATCTTATCTAAAATATCCTGCGGTGTTACCTCAAGGTATTCTGCAAGACAGTCAAGGCAATAAAATTTTTCTATATCCTCGCCTAACAGCTTTTTATTAATTCCTATCTCGTTGCGTACCAGACCCTTTTTTCCGCATGAAACACATGTTATCGTATTCATTCATCAACGTCCTTTACGCTTAATTCCGGTACTGTCTTCCCGCCAAACTCCTCCGGATCAAGAATTCCAAGCTGAATCTTGATAATGGAGCGCATTTCGATAGCTGGCTTCAGGCAGAACAAGTTAAAATCGTGGGAAGAAATATCCTCCGGGTGCTGTACATTCGGGAACAATAGCTTCAAATAGGCTGTGCAAATACGCTTGATCGCCTCCGTATCTCTCGTATCAGATTTCTCCGGGACTGCTACCCGTGCATCAACAACAGCGCGGTATGTCGGGTCGTCTCTCAGTTCGTGCATAATAGAAGAGAAATACTCTGAATTCAGAGCCCAACCACAAATCTTCAGGTCATCGTTCATTCGAGGCAGTTCCCAGCCCTTTAAGAATCCGTGGAAGCGGTCTATCAAAGCACTTTCATGAAACACTTTCGGCAAGTCGCTGAACATATTCAAGTATTCATTCATAGAAGCCGCGGGAATATTGCCAAGAAGAATAATGCCAGAATCAGCAGCCCCCTCGTGATTGCCGACTGTGTACTTGCCGTTTTCCATATAGCCCTTGAGAGCACCACGCATTTCATCTATATCGGTAAAGTTAATAGTCTGCACTTCATCTAACGCCACATAATCATGACCAAATACCAGGCCTTCTGTTCTCCGAGCAACGTCATAGAACATCTTCGCTCTGGACATAGTGCCGCCAGAAGAAAGCCATCCATAGCGGCTGACCGAGCCAAACAGATAGGACTTACCGGTACCTTTTGGGGCTAGTTCAATCAAATTCAGTCGCTTCTCTACAAAAGGAAGCAATCTCGTAATCATGGCCAGCTTCTGCTGACGGGATTCGTAGCCAGCTGCATTATAATCGATGGCACCAAGGATAATGTCAATCCACTCATCAAGGGTGAAAGATTCACGGACATACTTATACTCATCCAAGTTGATAATATACGGACAAAAATCTTGGAAACTCACCAACTTAATTTTTCCGGCATCCCTGTCGCTCTCCGGGAACTGATACCCAAGTTCTACAATTCCCCAATTCTCTTCAGCCTTCAACAATGCTGCGCTGCAATTTTCCCAAACATCTCTCGGAATCACAGTATCTTTAGTGGTCAGGCCAAAATCAGGAAGCGAGAACGACAGACCCTGTGTCTTGATATCAATATCAACCGATACCTTGGCCAGGAATTTTACCTGCTCCTGGTAGTTGACAATACGGTTCTTGATGGATTTCCAGTCCTCTTTTTTCGGAATAAACTCACGAATAAAAGCTGTAGCCCCATCAACATCGATTTCGCCATCGTCATCCTGAAAGCGCTTTAATACCCAATCTCGCATGAACGACGGCATTTTGAAGGAGGTGATAAAATTGCTCTTCTTCAGATCCTTATAGACAACCATCTCATCAAAGTTGTCCTTTAACTTTTCCACCATATCGGCGGACTGTAACTCGCTCATATTTGCCACCTCCGATTAGAATAGATCTACTTCGCGGGTCTGCTTTTGTACTTTAAACTCCAGCTTTACCGACATATTTTTCTCGCCATCATAAACCTCCGCAGAGTAATTGCCTTTCCTCTTAATCTTCGGAATTTCAAATCTTGCATGTTTCTTATCCGCTACAAATTCACCGTCATAGAAATCGCCATCAATGAGCAGTCGAGGCTTGCTGAGCGAAACATTAGAATAAAGCACCAACTCCGGAGTGACACGAGGCTTTAGTGCAATGGCAGGATTTACAAAGCAAAGTTCAATATTGTCCGGACGCTTTGTCAGGGTGATGATAGGCACTACCACTTCCTCAAGGGAAGCCCCACCGTGTACTTCTACATTCGCCCGACGGCCACCCTTAAAACGCTCATAGTTTGCAAGAACGGCGAATCCATCTTCATAAGCAACAAACGACAGATTCGGGTCTTCTGCCGCCGGACAGCATCGTCCGCTGTGTTCACCCGACTCCTCTAGCTCAATGCTAGAATTCAGCTCATGACCATAACGCACTGCCAATCTGCTGGCACCGTGGTCGGCTACAATCAACGCTTTCTCCAACATTCCTTGCACAAGCATGGACTGAATCATTCGTAGTTGCTCATCGATTACATCTAGTTCCTCAAATAAATGAAGCGGATACTCACATTTCCGATAATCGTAAACCTGACTGTGATGCTTTATCTCGTCAAGAATATCAATTTTTCTCCAGTCTTCGTCCGCAAAATACTGCAAAAACTCTTTGTTTTTAGCTGTGATGGAGGGCAGCTCGCAGCGGCCTATGGCTACTTCTGATACCAAGCCATATTCCTCACACTTTGCCATGATAAAAGCAAGGTATTCCACGCCAAGTGCATCAAAAAAGAAGCATTGTACCTTCTTCTTATCCATGTGGGAAATGATGCTGCTCCTCGGCTGCAATTTATTATACGGCCGAGGTGATTGGGCGTAAGCATTGACCCTTTTCAGAAACTCCGGAAAGATACGATTTGTAAGCTTTTGAAGTTTGTAATCCCGGAAATATGTAGTCAAATCACCCCGGAATCTACTGTCGGATTCCGGCAACTTAGTGTTCACGGCATCAAAGACGAAATTCTGCATATATAAGTGTAGAGATTTAGACATACTACGTGTTGCACGAAAAATTTCTTCCGGTGTGAAATCATAAAGGCTGAGGCACCGTACAAATTCGTACTTTTCTTGTGCGCTGCTGTCGGTCAGATAGAACACCTCGTCCTTTTGGTGACGGCCCAGTTTATCACAATATTTTTTAATAAGCGACAGATTCTCCGGCAACTGCTCCAACAACCTCTTTCGCTCTGTATAATACCGCTCAAACTCCGGATGCGAAATATCTACATCTGCAAAGTCCAGATATGCATGCATCTCAAAAGAATCGACATGATCACAATTTCCAAGTATCAACGTCAGATAGTGGTTATTGGCCTCGCCGAAGGACTTCAATGACAGCCACAAGAGCCACTGCATCTTCTTATCGGCGGATCCCCAAACATCTGATAGATGCGCCGACAGATTTGCTGTAGCGCCAAATTCATCACAAACCAACGCGGAAAAGCTGCTCTTGCCAGACATTTTAGAAGCAAGCCAGCTCCACTGCACATCTGTTCCGTATGCTTTTTCCGTCGCTCCTGCAATGTCTGAATATTTTGTGGTCAACGCCTCATAAATGCCTTCGGATGCAGTAACGGAATAAACAGCGTTTCGGAACATATCAACAGGAAACGAGCAAAGTGCCGTCACAGCAGGGTGATTCTGACGCTGCATATCCGTCAATCTTTCAAGATAGGAGAGAAGTAATCGTGGACATCTGTAGCGTAATGCCGTTTATGTTACGGAAAATATCGTCCACTTCGATACCATTTCTTTTCGCGCGTGCACGAAGCTCTGAAGACACAGCTTCAATTGCATCTTTCCGGGACATCCTGCCCTCACGAGCGGCGATCAGTGCATTCAACATAATGACTACTTCACTCATATCCCAAGGTACTCTTTGCGCCATCTTACCACTCTTTTCTACTCCCAATTAGATGCAACAAATTTGCTTTGCAACATCGGATGGTCGTGTTGTCATAGCCTGCACCAACATATCATCGTTCATCGCTGAGGACTTTGTTCCTCAGTTTCGCCGTAGTTCGCATAAAAAGCAAGCCGTAGCAATAGAGAGCTTGCTATCCCTGCGGAGGCAAACCTTCAAATCATTTTTTACTGTTGCCGTGATATTATCTAAAATCTGCATAAGCGGCCTCTTTTCACAAAATGTGTTGCACCGTATCAAGACCGGTTCTATCAAAAGATGCTTTTATGCCTCTTTCCGTTTTACATATTTTCCGCTTTTGATTCTTGCGTCAGCAGGTTTTTCAGCATCATTCGGAATACCCCATGTCCTGCCAATCGTGATTGTACCAGGTATTCGATTTTCCTTACACAACACCTGAATCCGGCGCTCCGAGATTCCCCAGCGCGCTGCGGTTTCCTTGATTGAGAGATATTTCATGATGCCCCTCCCGGCCTGCAAATGGATATAAAATTACAGTATACATTGTATGCGAAATGGCGTATAAAATCAAGACATGCGGAAGCATATCTTGCCCTTTTGTACAACTCTTATTTTTTAAACAAGGCCTAGTTATTATTTGTGTCTCGAAATCCGGCTGCGATTATTCCGTAGCCGGATAATCCGTATCCGGGTTTTCGGTATACGGCTGCTGCTCGTAAATCCAATACGCAATTCCGTCTCCAAGGGAGTCACGTTTCGTTACTCCATCGTCCTCGGCGTTAACATGACCCGTCAACACTTCACCGACTTGTTATCCCACCAGCGTGAGCGTCACATTCTTGCCCACACCCCACAGCTTACCGCAAATGAGGACAGTACGGATGGAGTTGAACGGTCATTAGAAGCTCCTGAATCCCACTGGTATCCCACTTCTGCCATCGTCATCAGATGCAGCCACACACAACAACGCCGCCCAAAGGAAAAATCCAACGGGCGGCGTTGTTGCTAGTTATCGAAGCGTCTGTATTCTGTATTCGGTCACAGTTTTCAGATAGGTCTCCGGATCACCGTTCAATATCAATTCGGAATAAGCAACCGGGTCATTGTAGATCAGATAGTCCAGCTCCGACAGCTGATACATATTGTCGGCTAGCTCATTCTCCACAGCGGTGCAGTCGATGGCAATCATGCTGCCGTCCGCAAATTTCAGCTCCACACAGCCGTTGTCCATATTGAAAACACAGGAGATAATCTTGCTCATGTCCGTCCTCCCCTCAACATTTTGAAGTGCTCCAGTGCCGCACGGATGGCCGCTTCCTTTACGGGTGGGCACTGAGGCTACTTTACATTCAAATTTTTGGACATGTTATAATTCTGCCCCACATCCAATCCGCACTTGCGCTTTATCTGTGAGATATACAGGGAAGATACCTTCAGACCCGTATGTTCCAGCACATACGCCTTAATCTGCTCATAGGTCGCACCCTTCTGGAACCCGGACATATCCATATTCTCCAGTGAGAACTCCACCCGCACTTTCTTCGAGTCGATTTCTCCCTTGGAAAGCAAGACAACTGTCTCGACGTGCAAAGTACAAGTATAGGCATAGAAGAAAAATGTAAGCGTGGATTGTCCATGACAATCTCTTTAACTTTGGGAAACTCCTGTCTCCCATTTGGAGATGGTCTGGCGGCTGACCCCCAGCTTTTCCGCCACATTTTCCTGAGAAAGGCCGCTTTTCTTCCGGGCCTGAAATAAGTTGTTTCCTAAACCCATCGCCTGCTTCCTCCTGGTTGCTATTTCTGTCCACTATTATACTGATCCCAGGAAAGAAACGCCACCATACAAAATAGGCAGTTTTGCCCGTTTTGTTAACAGAAGCCAATCCATAGCAGGCGGCTCTGCCTGGGATCGGCCCCCTAAAGAAAGGAAGCCCAACCTTGTAAGCGACGTCCCGGCCAGCGTCAGGGACAGGAGGTCATGCTCCCCAAAGGATGAAACAGACCGCCGGAATGCCAATGGAGGTCCAGCAGGATAGGAAGCGGGCTGCAAGAAACAAACGGGCCTGCAGCAGGTCCCGCGGCAATATGGCGCCGGGACAAAGAGCGGGGCTGGAACAGCCCCTTTCAACCAAGGCAATAGACCATACGCATGCTGGAAAGTATGGCCTATAGAGCGTCACAAGAGAAAAAGCGGCGGGCCTATTTTAAGGCCCTGCATTAGAACCCGGAACACATCAACATGAAAAAGGAGGAAAGAACATGAAGAAACTTTTGAGCATCCTGCTGGTAGCGATCATCGCCCTGTCCGCTTTTGTAGGCTGCCAGGCCGCGCCTGCGGAAGCCCCTGCCGAGGAAGCCCCAGCTGCGGAAGCCCCCGCCGAGGAAGCGCCCGCTGAAGAAGCACCTGCCGAGGAAGCCCCCGCAGAAGAAGCTGCACCGGCTGCCACCGGTGAACTCATCGATGTGAACGGGGATGGCAAGATCACCGTTGCCGGCATCCACAAATTTGGCGACAGCCTGTGGTTTGTAAACGAGAGCGCCGCCACGGAAGCCCGGCTTAAGGAGCTGGGTGTGGATGAGTACACCTTTATGGACGCCAAGGACGACGGCAACCTGTTCCTCCAGATGATCGACACCGCAATCGCCCAGGGCGTGGACGGCGTGATCACCACGCCTCCTGATCAGACCCTGTCCCAGGTGGCGGTGGATAAGCTGGCGGAAGCAGGCATCCCGGTGCTGGCCTCCGACGACCCCCTCCAGACCGATGACGGCACCCTCTTGGCGCCCTGCGTGGTGATCGACGCCTATAGCACCGGCGTGGAGAGCGCCCGCTGGATCATCGACTACATGAAGGAGAACGGCCTTGACACGGACGAGGAGTGCGGCATCATGCTGATGACCACCGATACGGTCACCAGCGCGGTACCCCGGACCGAAGGCCAGGAGGACACCATTGCGGAGCTGCTGCCCGATTTCCCTGCGGAGCGCATCTTCTATACCGACTATAAGATCGACCTGAACGTGGCCTATACGGCTGCCAACTCCATCATCGTGGCCAATCCTCAGATCAAGAAGTGGATGGTCCTCTCCACAGCGGATGAAGGCACCATTGGCGCCACCCGCGCCCTGAAGCAGGCCGGCCTGGATAAGGAATCCTGCACGGTAGCCCTGGGCGGCTATCTGGCCCCCGCTGAGTTTGAGAAGGGCACCTGCTGCAAGGCGACGGTTTATTTCTCCGCCGGCGAGATCGGCACCCATGCCGCGGAAAACCTGGTGATGATGATGAAGGGCGAGACCCCGGATCAGCAGTACATGGTAGGCTGCACCATCGCCACGCCGGAAAATCACGTGGAAGTCATGCCTGAGTATCAATAATCGATCCATACCGTAACGTATCGGGGCGCAGCCGCAAACGTGAGGCCGGCTGCGCCCCACCCCAGGCATAGCCGGGGTTACGGGGCGGATCAGAACAGAGGTGTTGTGGGCTTTGGTTCAGGAATTGCCAGAAAAATATAAAGAATTGGCTGTAGCGTTTACCCAGGAATTGGTGCGGCGTGATAGCTCCAATCCCCCGGGAAACGAGCTGGAAACCGCCATATATGCAGTTCAAGCCCTCCAGGCATATGGGATCGAGGCTGTGCTGGATGAGTTTGAACCGGGACGCTGTAATGTTACAGCAACGTATGGCGGTTGTCGGGATACCGGCATCCTTTTTTTAGGGCATATGGACGTGGTGCCAGCCAAAGGCTGCTGGGAACACGGCAAATTTGACCCGGAGATCGTAGAGGGCCGCATGTACGGCCGGGGTACGGCGGATATGAAAGGCGGCATCGGGGCCATGATGGCCGCTGTGGTGGCTATGG
>OHGK01001871.1_pt1 | contig 10393 bp, 9 predicted proteins | sample 1567671 | NCBI WGS metagenome assembly OHGK01 (sample SAMEA3879577, study PRJEB24766) | human gut metagenome | biome: human-associated habitat; feature: feces | place: USA | collected 1985/1987 | reverse complement strand
ACAGCTCTGCACCTGTGCTGATCTGGTATACTCCGTCAACCTGTTCGGGCTCGGTCTTGCTCTCGCCATCCCAAGCAGTTGCACTTGACGCTGTGAGGCTGATGGTCTGTGACATCTCGCCGGAAGTATCCTCCGGGATCTCAAATGTTCCCTCGGCATACATGTATCCGGCACACTTCATAGTGTAATTGTACTGTCTGCCTGCAAGACCATTGAAGCTGCCGTCCTTTACTGTTACGGGATTTCCTTCAGTATCCTTTATGCTTACCTTATATCCTTCTACTGCTTCGTTTGTAGCACCATCCACTACATCAAGCTTTACCTGGACAAAGTCTGTCTTTGCCAGCTTAAATGACATATCCGGGAGACTTCCAAGGTATGCCACACGTACGCTTGCTGCCATCTGTACAGGCTTTCCTGTTGCATGGCGGACCTCTCTGTGTGAACCGTATGGCGAACCGAATCCGCCCTCATACAGAACTCCGCTCAGCGTGTACTCGTCACCTGCAAAATACTGAGGTATCTTGACTGTAACTGTCTGGGCAGCAGGATATGATGCAAATGCATACTGGTTGCTTGCTCCTGAGAATTCATTTCCTTCACCATCTGACAGTTTTATAGTTCCGGCCATGTTGTAAATTCCTGCAAGCTTGTTGGCCGGAATATACAGACCATCGTATGCCTTCTTGCCATCCTCTGTACGCTTACCATATGAAACCTCTATGGTATCACCGGCTCTGAGTTCATCTGCTGAGATCTCGCCACCATCAGCGTTCTTATATGTGTATGATACCGGGACTTCCTTTGCACGTACTACCTGATATGTGCTAACTCCGTCCTTTGTCACCTTTATTATGTTTGATCCCTCTGTGAGACCGCTTACAGTGTAGCTTCCATCATCATTCTTCTTGACATCTGCTGTTGTAAATCCACTGTATGTAAGCTTGTTTCCCGTGATCTGTGGATGAAGAACTGATACTGCCACTCCATCCTCCGGTGTAAATGTGTACTCTGCACCGGCTGCTCCCTCAAGATAATACAGAACATCGATCTGTGCATCCAGATTGTCTACAGCAGTCTTAGCAGTCTCTGTGTTGCGTCCTGCATTTAATGTCATATTTGTCTGAATGTCTGAGCCGTCATTTCCTACAGTGAATACGACTACACCTGTGTTTTCAGGCCAGATCGCACTGAAGAATGAACCGCCCATACCAGGCTTGTTGATCTCTGCATCATAGGTTACGAGAAGTATCGCTGTTCCCTCTGACTTTGCCTCGATCTCTGCTATCTCTGAATGCTCGCCAGGTACAACGCTGATCACATCACTTGATGGGTTACCATTCTCATCGATAACTGTGTAGTGATAATCAGGCTCTGCTGATTTTGCATTCATGATACCCTCTATTGCCTGCCAGTTACGGAAACACTCAAGGTGATACTTGTCACCCTTCTGCATAGCAATATAGCCCTTCTCATTTGAAGTCATGTAGATATCAGCTACATCTGAGCTGTTGGCTGACATGTCATGTACAACTGTGCCAGGGCCATATGTGCTGTCGCCGATGTACATATCCTCGGCTGTTACCTTGTACTCAGCATCTGTGGTTGTGGAGAACCAGTTCCAGTATGTCACTCCCTCTCCACCAGTTACACGGTAGTAATATGTGATACCACTTCCAAGATTATACTTGTATGTGTCATATCCGGCATCCTTGCTGTCTATCTTGATGCCAGCCTCATCCTTATATATATAGTATGTTGAAAGTGTACCAACTCTGAGCTCAGTTCCCTCTGGAACTGTGAACTCTACTGTCTTTGCCGCTGCAAGAGCTACTGAATAACCGTAGCTTCTGTTGGATGTAAGTGTGTTTGACACAGTCTTAGAGATATAGTCATCTGCTCTATCTCCAACCGGATCATATGTCACTGACACCATATCAGCATAGTAGAACAGTCCTGCATACTTTGCCCAGGCGCCATCTGACCCCTCCCTGGTCTTTACAAACTCTGCATGTCTGTCCACATTGTCAGGAGACATAACCTTACCTGTGACGGTATAATCAACGTCTTCCTTCCAATATTTTTTGTTGCCATCTACAGTGTCATAACCTGTACATGCTATATCTGTGATGCTGTATATGCTGTATGACTGCTGTGGATCGTCTGTGACTACGAGATCTATAGATCCCATATCTGTCTTCTCGTCACCGCTCTTCTGATATGCTGACAAACGGTATGTACCCGGCTCAAGCTCAAGGGTATACTTGCTGCCATCAGGCTCTCCAACTTCAATCTCATTGCCCTCTGAATCAGCCAGAGTCATGTAAGGAGCAGAATAATTCATGGTTACAGATACTGTATTTCTCTTGTCGCCACTGATCTTCTTCTCAACTGCCTGAACCTCATCTGCAGTTGCAGTGAGATCTGTCATGACCGCCTGAACCTCTTCACGTAGAGCCTCGTCCTTAGCTATCTCATCTGCATGCTCTGCATAGAGCACATAGAGCTCTGTCTTGTCCTGAGTCTCATAGTATGCATACTCAGAGTCAAATGTATTCTTATCCGGATTGTAGCCATATCCCAGATCTGCGCCATAATCTGCGAGTGTGAACTGCCAACGGATAACGTGTGTATTGTCTACTCCGGCTGCAGAATCTACCTGATATTCTCCTGCGCCGACATTTCCCATTATATTGTCAACTGTGTTCATCCAGCCAGACATGCTGAAATAATCAAACTGGCCAAGATCTTTTCCAGTCTTGTCCTTAAGCTCAAGTGCCTTTCCATTCTTCTTCTGATAAGCATCCTTAAGCTCCTGTGGAACATTTGCAGCTCCCTTATCAATGCCCTTTACGTTGGCAAGATAATAACTGGAACTGTTGTATTTGTCTGTTCCTGAAGGTTCTGTTTCAAGTCCCTCTTTCTTGAAAAACGCGTAAGTTGCCTGTGATACGGTAAGCTTAGACAGGTCGATGTCTATGCCTTCCTCTTTCCAGACTTCACCGATCTCTTTATAGGACATTCTCTCTGGCTCGATATAGAATCCCTGGCCAAGAGTAAATCCCTCAAGAGACAGCACAACGTACTCAGTGCTGTAATCAACTTCGCCATCACTCTCTGCGGCGGCAGCCTGAACATAGCCCCAGCTTGCATTTGAAGCAAATGGTGCCACTAAAACTGCGCATGCCAATAAGAATGAAAGCATCAATGTCCTGATTCGTTTCATCTCCTATTTTCCTTTCTTTATTTAATTGTAGGTTATAAAGCAGGGAATATGTATTCTGCTTTTCCCACGCCCAAAAGCTAACAGATGAACTGTCGTGTCATCCGCATCCGGGTACTCCGCATATCCCGGCTGTCTGTGTCTGTCAGACGCCGTCACGCGGCCGGAAATCTCATAAAATCTGCGGGCATTCTGACTGAAAGACACAAGTCTTAACACAGTAATGGCGGTTGCACCGGAATCTCACCGAATTTCCCCCTGATCGGATGCTTTTTCAGGACGGCATCCGAGCAGATTTTCACTATGAAATCACAGGGTTTATAGTAATTGTGAATCGGGGAATTGTCAACTCCAAGCCATGATAACATCAAAAAAAGATTATCAGGGAGGATGAAGTTCGACTCTACAGGATCATAGATATATCACTGAACCGTACACTCGGTCAGAGAATGTTCGGTCTCGGAACTATCAAATGCTGCTCAGCAGACAAGACTCTCGGAGATTTCGAGATCAAAAACATCAAGAAATCGAAGGATGTCAAAGAGATGCTATCAGAGATGGTTGAGGAAGAGAGAAACCGCAAGAAAGTCACAAGCCGGGTATCCCTATTTTATAGAGATATCCGGCTTTTCTTCTAACTCTTATTCTGATTACTTTTTAGTTACGGAAGCCAGCTTATTCTGACCTCTTTGAGCTGTCCTGTTGTATCGTCAAACTCAAATGTATAGCCGCTGCTTCCCATATAAACCTCAGAATCTACACTGTACTTGACTATCTTGCCATCTACTTCTGCATTCTCGCTGCACTTTTCAAGCAACTGGTCTTTAGTGATAGTTGTAGGGAATGAGAAGTTCACCTGCTTTGCACCGTCAAGCATCATCTCACTGATCTCCGCATTCATGCTGGCATCATAATCCGGGTTTGGCACAAAAAGGTGTGAATACCTTACATATGAGAGAACGCAATCCTCCGCCTTCTGCTCACCGTCAGTAAAGTTGCCAAACATAAACTGCATCGTTACGTAGTCATTGATTTCTGCTGTGTATCTGTCAGTTTCGTAATTTTTATTTACATTGTTGCCACTGTTATTGAGAGAATTCTGCTCAAATGGTATTCCACCGTCTATAAGATCCTTCAAGGTGGACTCACCTAAAGTGAATTTCTTTCCATTATATACAAATGACCTATTGTCAAGATCTGCGTAATTCTCGCTGAGTCCCGATGCCAATGTGAAATCCTCATATACAGGCATCGTAAATTCTGTGGATTCCTCACTGTCATCACTGTAATCGGTTTCATCTGCATATGAATCATCAGATTCAGTATCACCTGTATCCTCAGCCTCAGATTCCTCCTCCGTTGCCATTCCCGTTTCGGTTACCTGCTCTGTTGACTCCGTCTCTCTGGTGGATTTGCCATCATTTCCACATCCAACTATAGAAATTCCCATCACCACCGTGATAAGTCCTGCAATCAGCATTTTCTTGTTCCTCATATAATAATCCTCCTTAAAACCTAGTGGCTTTATTATTAATTTTATCAAGCCGTAATCGGTTGCAACGGGGCAACTATGGGTAGCGAACCGAAATCATAGGTATTTTCGTCACTTTTTTGTAATCTATAGTGCTTATTTCTCCGTAATGTTCATGAAACTATAATAAATGTCTCTGTCCATGGCATCCGGGTTATCATTGGCAAATCCACTGACTGTATATATGTTTCCATCCTTCAGATCAGCATATGCATTAAAATAGTATGTGATATTTCTCTTGCCGTCCTTTATATATAAGGTCGAATATGTGTAGTAATAAAATGTCACACCATTTACCTCACACTGACCTTCCTCTGTTACCTTTGATATTCCGGCCCCAGTCTTTCTGTCTGCCATATCAGATGCTGTCATCCAACTATACGGTACGATCGAAGTCACAACCGTGATCTTATCACCGTCTGAATAGTATGTCTTACCTGACAAATCCTCATTCTGAAGGCTGTAATTTTCAGGGATTTCATATGACACGGTAGTATCTCCATTCACGACACTGTCCACTACTCCCGTCTCCATAGCTTCGTCCTCCTGCCAGTATGCGCCTGTCATATCATTTGTCTAATCTGTGGAAACGGCCCCCGCAACAATGGCCACAGCTTCATCGGCAGCCTTCTCATATACCTCAGCTCTCTCCGCCCCGCTCAGCGCATCTATATCTATCTCATCAAATCTTATCGAAGTAAAGAAACGCTGCCCTTCCCCGGCATCACATATAAGCTGATAAAAATATGATCTGTCGAACTTCGCACCTCGTTCATTTGCAAGACTCGCTATGTATCTGATATATTCCTTCCCCTGTATCTCGAACTTCTCAGGCTCCAGCTCCATCACATAACCTGCGTCCTCAATATTTTTCTTGCGCTGCTCTCTGTTGTCCCAGAAATCCGCCATCGTCTTATCCTCCACATCGATCTGTATCAGATAATCATCACAGCTTCTTATATTAAGGCAGCCACTCTCATGTATGATTGCCAGTCCTACCGGCTTCACAGAGAAGGCATATCCCTTGAACACTATATGCCAAGGCTCTGTCTCATCGTCAGCTATTTTATTTCCATCCTGTTCAGTTTCACTTTTTTCTTCCGTCTTCCGCGCACTGTTCAGATCAATAACGCCCATAAACTCAAGAGCGACAAATGCAGCTCCCGCCAGTATGCATGCTATTACGATCGCGCAGACAATTTTTTTACATTTTTTCATCGGCTGTCTTATCCTCAAGTATGATCTGAAGTGTATCTTCTTTCTTCATCCTTCTTATCTCAAGCCCAATGAGGATCAGAAGAATAATAAACACCAACATGACAAATGATGCGGCAACTATGGTTGATGTCTTGTAATTCAGAAACAGACCATCACCGTCCGCCCCTGTGTACAACTGTATGTAATCTCCATCTCGTATCCCCGGTACATCAAGCCACACAGTATCCATGATCTTTCGGCCATTGTCATCAAAATATGCCAGATCAGCTTTTGTATACTGCTGATACACCTTCTCCACGCGCACATTCCCGTTCTTATCTGAATGTCTGGTCCACTCGTTCCTCACAAACAGCACCGCCACCACAATTACACAGAAAACGCATATGGCTGCCATCACGCAAAATAATATTTTCAATCTGGCAAGCCTGCCTTTTCCCCTGAGATTCTTCAGATGGACAGCATTATTCGCTGAAGTCCCATCCCCGGGCACCTCTTCCGGCGCCTCCGGCTCATCACCCTTTCCATATATAAGTTCTCCAACCTGTACATCCAGAATCTCACATATACACACAAGCCTGTCCAGATCAGGATACGCCTTATCCCTCTCCCACTTGGACACAGCCTGTCTGCTGACTCCCATCTTTTCCGCAAATTCCTCCTGATTCAGCCCGGCTTTCTTCCGGTACTCCTGAATCCTGGATCCTATAAGCAGCATTTGTTTTCCTCCTTATCTCCATCTGTTATACTGTTTTTTTCAAACAATTAATCCATGCTTTTGCCAAAGTTATATGCCCCTCTTTTGTAGGGTGTGATCCGTCTAATGTTTCATAACGTAAATTCTGTGATGCCAGATCTGCAACTTCAATTCCCGCAATTTCTGCAGCAATTTTTATTGCCGCATTGTATTCATATATCGATACACCAGCCCATTTATGTGGAAATTTCCAACTATTATCGCCTTTCATATAACTTTCCATCAATGTCCCGCATATAATTCTGCTTTTCGGATAATTCATCTTTATCTTTTGCAACATATTATAATAGGACGAGAAAAATGAAGGGCTTCCCAACTTATCATTTGTAATATGAACACCGTTTCCAAAATCATTAAACCCTAAATATATTAGAATCATATCAGGTGTGTACTGCTCTGTATGCAAATTTGATGTACGCTGATCACAATTTCCACTAGGGAATTTTTCACCTGTAACCTTACTTCCAGAATAAGAATTATTAACACAAATGTAGGCGTTAATGAACTGGTTTACCTTTGCCCACCATGTATCATATACCGATGTCATGTCATTTCTTAAAGAGTTGTACTCATCATAAAACACCTTATATCCAATCGGATTATATCCTGAATATGTACTTATAGAATCACCCAAAATAGATACAAATTTTACTTTATTTTTCATTGAAGTCCCCTCTACTTTCCTCTCTTCTTCAAAGTTTCTCGACGTTCTATTTTCATATACTTAACTCATCCACTATACTTGAATTAGATGCTCTTAATCAATCTATTCCCGAATATTCGGATTGACATTCAACTTTTATTATAGTATTATCATCACATAAAGAAATGGGGTTTTTGTCGTGTACAGCCTTATGGCTCAATCGGGTTGCTCGTTTCTTTTTTTATGTCTAAAATATCATATAAATATAATTGCAATAAAACAACTACATTATAACATTCATATTGTTAATAAGTTCTTTTAGAGAATTGGCAATTGGCTTATCTTCCACGTCTCCATCTATATCCATATTTTTCTTCAAATACAGACAAATCTGTTTCATCTTTCCTCTTAACAAGAAATACACCCTTATCAATTTCCTTTTTAATACCATCACAAATAGTACTAAAATCTTCATTTGAGTACTATTTAGGATATTGCTTCGTTTTTTCAAAATAATTTTGAATAGTTTCTCTCATGTCTACATACCTCAATTTAATAAATCTTGTAACAGTAAAAGGTGTCAGGTGTTACAGATCCGCCATGAGAAGCCATTTCCAGATTGGTATGACCTCTATATCTATACCGTCATATTCAAGATTTGTCTTGCGTGCAAGACAAAAACATAATTAAATTGTTCTCTATTAAAGATAATATATATAGTTGCGCCTGTAAAGTATCCCCCCATATCCGCAATTAGCATTCGCAACATCGTGCAAACCTCACCACTAAAAAACACCCCACAGCCACCGAAGCAACCATGAGGTGCAAATCATCTCAGCACATACCATTCTTCACCAAATTCTTCATAAATTTGAACCGCTGACGGATCATCAAGTCTCTCTGTAATACCTGTTTCTGATTCAAGGAAAACAAACTCTTCATTGTCATCTATAACCCGAATTCCATATAATTGCTTTAACGGATAATCCATGATAGTTGTCCCTTCCGTTTTACGCTCTGAATCAATATTAACATGATACAAATATTCCTTTTCAATCGATTCGAACGGTGCCTGTCCATACAATCCGTAAATATGTTTTTTCCCTTTTGTATCAATAAAATAGCCTTCGACATATGGCTCAGAATAAGAAGATACCGGCATGATAAATACTATTTTCTGTTTCTCCAAAAGATTATCAACATCATACTCAAAACGCCCTCCCGGCATAATGCAATCCACTACTTAGTTAGTCTATTCTTAACCTAATCCGCCCTGCGCATTTTCACGATGGTTTCTACGTGAACAGTACCCGGAAACTGATCGACGGCACAAGCCTTGGTCACAAAATATCCATGCTCCTGCAAAGTCACCAGATCCCTTGCAAGCGATGTTGGCTTGCAGCTTATATACACAAGCTCCTTCACACCATAGTTGATGATCTTCAACAGGGCCTTCGGATTGATTCCGTCACGAGGTGGATCAAGCACTATGAAATCCGGTTTGTCCTCTATGTCATCTATTACCCTGAGTACATCTCCGGCGATGAACTCACAGTTGTCAAGGCCGTTAAGCTCCGCATTCACACGGGCGGCATCCACGGCTTCCTCAACTATCTCCACGCCGATGACCTTCTTTGCAACAGGCGCAAGAAGCTGGGCTATCGTTCCGGTTCCGCTGTAGAGGTCGAATATGACGGCATCCTTTGTATCACCCACATAAGAGCGCGCCTTGTCATAGAGTCTCTCCGCGCTCTTGGTATTTGTCTGGAAGAAAGAGAACGGTGATATCTTGAACTGAAGTCCAAGGACAGTCTCATATATATACTCTGTTCCGTAGAGCAGATTTGTCCTGTCGCTGATGACTGCATCCGCCATGGAGTCATTTTCCGTGTGGAGAATTCCCGCGATCTTGCCCTCAAGTGGCAGCTCCAGCAGCCCCTTCACGTATGCATCAAGGTCGAGAGCCGCCAGATTCTGGGTGGTTGTCACCAGATTCACCAGCAGATCGCCATTTGTCGCCGAACGTCTGATAACCAGATGGCGCAGAAGCCCCTCGTGCTGCATCTTTTTGTAATATGGGAGTCCCGCCTCCTTGCAGAACTGGACAGTATATTTCACTATCTTGTTCAGATCATCATTCACTATATAACAGTCATCCATCTGAACGATGTCGTATGTGCTGTTCTTCTTGTGAAGTCCAAGCGCCAGCGGGCCGTCCTTGTACTCATCGCCAAATGAGAACTCCATCTTGTTCCTGTATCCCTTTGTCACAGGAGATGCAATTATCCCCTGCCACTCATAAGGATGAGCCTCACCATCGATCACACCGTCAAGAAGCCCTTTGACAAGCTCCTCCTTCACCTTCAGCTGATTCTCATAGCTGAGCGTCTGGTAGCTGCAGCCACCGCACATTCCAAAATGCGAACAAACCGGCGAAGCATCCTCAAGTTCCGACTTCTCCAAAACCTCAAGGAGTCTGCCGTCGGCCTTGCCCTTCTTCAGCTTCGTTATGCGGCAGCTCACCTTCTGGCCTTTTATCGCACCCTTAACTGTTACTTTTCTGTCATCCATATGAAAGCTTCCCTTGTTCGGGAACTCATATGTGTCTATCACACCTTCAACTATATCGTGTTTCTTCATTCTATTTCCAATCCTTATTTATTTTTCTGGAACGGTCTGCCCTATCCCCACAGATCCTCAAAAAACTTCTTCCTCTTCTTCTCCTCCGGTATGGAACATCAGCCATTTAAAGCTGCCTTCGGCAGGGCTGATGCTACATGTCAAATTTTCTTCTAAAACTTGACACATTCGACTCTACCCTCGGCAGCTCATTCTGCGCAAAAAACGGCGTTCCGTGCTGGTCAAAATCAAGCAGCATATACGTTCCAATCCGGTTGTCTCTCGGCAGAGCCAGACTTCCCGGATTGACAATGTATGAATCCTTGTAGCACGTCAGGTCACGGCGGTGTGTATGTCCATACATCACGAAGTCATATCCCTCCAGATCTATGAGTTCCTCCAGAT
>OHGK01001868.1_pt1 | contig 10425 bp, 12 predicted proteins | sample 1567671 | NCBI WGS metagenome assembly OHGK01 (sample SAMEA3879577, study PRJEB24766) | human gut metagenome | biome: human-associated habitat; feature: feces | place: USA | collected 1985/1987 | reverse complement strand
TAGGCAGACCCCTTAATCTCCACCTTTTTGTCACCGTCCCGGAACTGTTTCATAGCGTGTTCCTTGATGATGTCGTTGACCTCTTTCAGACGCTTCTCCTTGTCAGCGATTGCGGAAGTGGCCTTGTCCACCTCTGCCTTGAGACCTTCTGCTTCCTTAATGAGAGCGTTGATGTCGGTGTCGGGGGTGAGATTGTGAGTACGCAGAGCCGCCAAAATCTCAGCGTCCTTCTTCTCGTCATAGACAGGGGAAACACCACCAGCCACATACTCGCCCCACCAAGACTCTACCTCGGCTACCATTCTCGCAAAATCCGGGTAACGCTCGGACACCTTAAACTCCACCGTAATGGTATTCTTGATGTTGGGAACATACTTGGAGGGGTCTGTGTAGTCCTTCTCCTCAAGGAAGGAAGCCACCATGATTACATTGTCCACTCCGAGAAGATAAGCGTAGAGAGCCGCCTGTAAAGCGTAGTATTCGGGAGCGTCATTCTGCCAGTCCTCAATGCGTTTGGTGGTTTTCATTTCGAGGACGGTATCGACCTTGCCCTCCTCGTCTACTCCAAGGTAGTCCCACATACCGCCAAAGTGCGGATTCTCAGGGAAGAAATCTCCCCAAGTCTTGTTGAAGTAATCCTCACCGTAACGGTCGGTAGGAGTAATCAAATCCATGCCGTAGGATTTCTTCATATACTCAGCCTGTTTCGGCTCAATGGCCTTACCAGCGGCGGTATAGATGGTGTCCTCGAAGGGCTTCTCATAGGTCTTGGTAATGGCGCACCACATTTCAAAAGGAGTAGACCAAGGATTCAGACCGAGAATGGTCGCAAACCGGGTGCCGGTCACTTTCTTGGTGCGCTTCGGCGGTGTAATCTGAATCTGGTTAGAGTCAAGCCATTTAATATTCGCCATCTTTCAGACCTCCTTCCGCTTCATTTAAGATGTTATAACCATCTTCATAAATTACAGTGAGTCCATAAGCACAAGCGGCTTCATGCTCGATTCTGCACCCACGAGCTTTTTCCCATCCTTTGCAGAAGTAAGCGGCATGACACAGACTCATGTTTTCCAGAGATTTTGCAAGGAAGCAAAGTGGAATCTGAACAACACCACGCTGTTCCATGTTTTCTTTGTTGTACCGCTCGTCTGTAAACAGAGTGTTTACAAGCTCATATCCTTTGCTTTCCAAAACTTTGATTGCTTTTTCTCTGGTTGCAATGATTTCTTCATCGGTTTTTCCAGCCATAGGCTGAGATAACATAGCTTTCTTCATTACTCCTGTCCTCCTTCCAACATGGTGGTGATTCTGGTAATCAGAGCTTCGCAGTCAGACTTGCTGATCTCAGCGAACCCCTTTGTCTGCACCGCAATCTGAGCAATCATTTCTTCCTTAGTGGGGTCAGCGTCCTTGAGCTTCTTGAGAACACTCTTGAGACCCTTAATCTGCAAGGTGGTGGCATTATCAGCAGGGGCAGTCAGTTCTTCTTTAACTTCCTGACGCTGTTGAGGGGTGGCAGGTGCTTTTGGTGCGGCTTCCGCAGGAGCGGGAGCAGACACCGGCTTGCCAGCGTTTGCGTCAATGGAATCACTCTCGCAAATGTCCAGTGCCATCATGTAGAGGTAGCGGCGCATATATGTGATAGACGAACCAAGGGCTTGCATTTCATTGGTAGCCTGTTTCCCGGTGTTGCTCACAATAGGAGCGATCTGGTTAAACGGAGCCACAAATGCCACAGTGTCCTCCGGGTTATCGGTGCTCACAATCGTCATGGTGGCAGTATCGGTAGTGAAATTCACAACCGGCACAAGTCCCACTGTTGAGAAAATGCGAATTGCGGTGGGAACAATATCGTCCAACTCGAAGTACTTGAACGACAGGTGCATATTCTTGCCAGTCTTTTGGACATCGGCGTTGAGAAACAGCTCTCTTGCCTTAATGAGCTTCTGATAGACATTCTCTGTCTTGGTGGTCGTTGCCATTGTTTTTGTCCTCCTCGTTGATTTTTTCTTTTCGGGTTTAATGCCCAAAAAGTCATTGACTCTCTTTTTCGCCATGTCGATGTAGAACTGCTTGTCCACATCGGCGATGGTTAAATGGTTATCGTTGTCGATGATACAATGCTCAGGGAGCATTTCTATTTTGGCGGTGGAGTCATTCTCGGCTTTTACCTTGAACAATTTTCCGTACCGCTCGTCTGCCGTGGCATATACACGGTTCACTCGCTGTACCGGGACTTGCTCACCATCGACAAGGTGATATGCTTCACGATACTTCACACCAGCTTTTGCAATAATCTGAAACTGGAAAATATCGTCACAGCAGTTGATGGTGTCCTCCACTGGTGTACCGTTGACAAAATACTCCCGGAGGGCGGTTGCCACGATACAGCAGGAATTGTTGATTTTCCATGCGCTCACATTGGAGATACCTTTGACAAGATAGCCGCCTCTTTCCTTGACCTCTCCGCTTGGCTGAACTTCGATGTAGTTGTTTACATCTTTCTGCGCAATCTTCACAACGGAATCTTCTTCCAGCTCAAATCCTGTCCGCTGTTGCCATTCGTCACAGATTTCGTCCAGCTTTCTAAGGTCTGTCCGGTCGCACTCGACCATGATACCGTCTGTATTGAGCTGAACTATTTTCAGCCCCGGAATGTCGGCGTAGAGGTGTTCAGCCAATTCCAGCAGGAACAACTGCCCGGTGATACACACAGAGCGTCCCATCAGAGGGTCAAACAGGTCGTTGTACTTGTTCAGTAGTGCGCCATAGGTTGTGTTCACAACCAGCTTGAGCGCATTGGCAGTGGCTTTATCACCGCTTGCTTTGGCTTTCATTCTGGTTTCCAGCACATCTTCAAAGACCTGCGCCGAAGGAATATTGCGGGAGGTGTAGCCGCACAGTGTCATGAGGTGGGGATAGTAGCTCGCCACATCTTTGTTGCGGATAACCCGGTCTGCGGTTTCCTCGAAAAAGTAGTTGGGAATGGCGGCATGAATCCCACCGTACCCCACAACGCCCGGACACTCCCCAATGGAAAAGGTCTGCTTGTCGCTGAACAGCTCCTTGTCGGAAATCTCAGGGTCATACATCTTGTCAAAGAAATCGAAGATTTCCTGCGGGATATACTCACGCTTGAGGTGATCGGGGTACACATATTTGCGTTCATCATCATGGGGTTGCTTCGTTGCTTTCAGCAGAGCCGCAGTCAGTTTCGCATTTGTCATACCCATCGCTTTCACATCGTCCAGACCTGCGAGCTTTCCGATATGGATTTTGTTCTTGAGGTAATCCTTCCGAAGCTCCACCAGCCGCTCTGTCGTGTCAACATCGTGCATACAGTACTTGGCAGTTTCTTTCAGCTCCGCTTCGGTCAATGCCCTGTCGATGTCAAAGGGTACGGTGGACTCCTCAACAGATAACCCCAAGTGTCCTTCGATAGCCTTTAGGGACAAGCCCATCTGCATATCGTCTTTGATGTCCACATTGTTGAAGCGGAAAAAGAAGTCTTTCAGAGGTGGGTATTCCCAGCCCTGACCGCCGGCGATAAGGTAATCGTTGACCTGTTTCACCTCCTGCGGGATAAACCCACAGCAGATTGCCTTGATGATGAACTGATCGTAGTGCTTGCTGTTAAATCCGACATAGATGTTGTCCTCTGTGATACACTGCTTCAACACCTCATTGTCGTTATGGACAACGGTGTATTTACCGCTTCCCATATCCTTGAGGACTACCAGCCAGTCTTCGCAAAAGACCTCTACATCGTAAACAATCAATCTCACTGTCTCACCTCCTATTCCACGAAATAGCAACCGTTCTTACGGTAGGTCGTACAACGCTTCTTGTAGGACTTTACAAGGTAAGCGATATTGTCAACAAAATCATAGGCAATGGGGTTTGACTTGCCCTCGCAGACACGAGCGATTCTGCCAATGCTCTGTGTCACCACCGCATAATCCTTTTGAGGTGTAGTGAGGAACAGCCGCTCTAAGCAAGGTATATCCAGACCTTCTTTTGCCAGTGAGTAGGTAGCGAACAGGTACTTTTTCTTTCCTACCCGCATATCCTCAATGGCTTTTTCCCGTTCGGCCTTGCCCTTTTTCGTTGTCATTTTTCCGCTCACCATCACAGCGTCCCGTCTCATGTGCGCCGGGAGCCAGCTCATAAGGTGCTCTAAGTGACTGAGCCTGTCAGAGAGAATTAGGCAACTCTTACCCTCGTTGAGCTTGATTGCGTTGATGATAATTTCTTCCCGGCAAAGATTTTCGGTGAGGTAAGTAATCAGCTTCGAGTAGTTCAGCGTACCGTCAGTATTCAGACACGCTCGTCCAAGCTCCACTCCTGTTGAGACAGGGAGAATACCGACTTTCATGATCTTGTCACCAACGGCTTCGTCAGGAACGGTGTAGATCACATGACCGAGAAGTGCGTAGGTGGCTTCAATCATACCGTCTGACCTGTGTACGGTAGCTGAGAGACCGATTTTATGTCGAGCCGCTAAACTGTTCAAAACCTTGTAAAACTGCGTCATGGCGGTGGGTGTCCCGGAACAGCGGTGGCACTCGTCCACAATGATGGTGTCCCACAGGTCTTTATACTGGGAGAGGTCGAGCTTGCACATGGTCTGAATGGTAGCGAATGTGATACCGCTTCCAATGTTGACCTTGCCCTCGGTGATTGTGCCAATCAGCCGTTTGTCCATGTATCGCTCCGCTCGTTCCTTGCTCTGTCTGAGCAGGTCAAGCGTATGGGTTAGCCAGAGGGCTTTCTTTTCAAATCGCTTTACAAGAGCTATCCCCATCTGCGTTTTACCGCTACCTGCGGGGCTTTGCAGAATACCGTACTGTCCAGCCGCCACAGCGTCCACAGCGGCCTTTTGGTAGTCATACAGGGGAATATCTACCCCTCCATACAAAACCCTCTCAGGGGCTTGGAAATCGCCCACAAACAGGGCATTTTCCTTCACAAAATCAGGTAGTGTTCTCAATGTTCCAAAAGGCAGGACAAGAATGTTTCCTCTCTGTTCATACAGGCTGAGAACCTTTGGGGTGTTACCGAGCCACAGATTCATGCGAGCTTTTTTCTGAAAATCTGGATTCGGAATCGTCAAGTGCTTTTTGCACCACATCTGCATTTCTGCCGATGGGTTTTCGATTGTGAGTGTGTTGGAAACGGTGATAATCATGCGAACACCACCCACGCTTCCAGAGCGCACCCGTAAAAGCACATTTCGTCAAAGTTTATACTCGATTGGGTCTTGGAAAGGCGTTTCAGCGTTTCATAATCAAGCATGAGAACATGGTCTAAATACAGGAGAGCGAACCAACCCTTATCATTTCCGCTGTTCTGCCATGCTTCCATAGCAGTGTGCTGATTGTCCTCAATTCTGGAAAATGTGAATCTTCCTCTCGAACACACCTTACAGTCAATGAGATATGCTTTGCCATTTCTAACCGCAATCACATCTGCCGGTTGACCTGCCTGATTCTGAGCGAGGTTGTGACACCAGAAGCCTTGTTCAAAGAGGATTTCACAGAAAGCAGACTCAAAATCGTTGCCGAGCTTTTTATTCGTCATACTCCTCGTCCTCCTATCACGATTGCTTTCTCATATCCTGACTGCGTAGACGAATGATATAAATGCAGTTACCCACTCGGTAAGCGTCATACATTTTGGAGTTTTTCTCATTCCATTTGCGCTTGTGGGAAGAAACCGTGGAAAGTTTGGTTTTGGCTTCTTTATCGGTGTCATACTCAAAGCACATATTCTTGACATTTCCGCTGGTCAGGAAATCTTCAATGGCTTTGACTTCCTCACTCTTGGCTCCACCGTTGAAACATTTCTTGGGCGGGGCTTGAACATTGTATTTGATTTCCATTACATTACCTCCTCTTAAAAAATCTCCGAAGCCGCTATTGTGTCGATATACAGCAAATCATCTGTTCCGGGAATAGATTCATATAAGCTAACAATCTTAGGTTCATTAGCCCTTTTGTGCCATTCATTTCCGATGGCTGATTTCATAGCATTACAGGCCACAGTGACGAACTTCACTTTTTGCAAATCGGGGAGGGCAAACCACCGTTTTACACTTATCAGATAGCGTAAAATCACTACATCGAACCATTCCTCCCGGTCAAGTCCCCGCCGATCCAAGTACCACCAGACAATGTAAAGATTATCTTCGGCAAATTGCGCTTCTTTTGCAGTCAGAGGGCGTTCGTAGAATGATTTTGGCAATCGCACCCTTTCGCCCGATTTCACTTGCCCCCCCCCCTGATAGCCATAGAAGTATCTTTAAGCTCCATCGTGCTTGGCATTGCGTGACACCTCCTCGTACTCTTGCATAAGCTCAAGAATCGTGGAGGAGTAATTTGTGTTGGTAACTCCGCTTTCCCAAGCCTTTTGCGCTCCATAATCGCCCATGTTGTACGCCATCAGAGCCTTGCCATAATCACCATATTTTTCGATGTAACCGCCAATAATCGTGATACCGCAAAAAGCGTTCTGATAAGGGTTGAGGAAGTCTGCGGTTCGGTATTGCTCCTCAAGCCAGCCATGGTTTACAGCGTTGATCTGCATGAGACCGTAATCGTTTGTGGAACTGACAACTTCCGGGTTGAAGCCGCTCTCATGCTCAATCATGGCAAGAGCCAGCGTTACCGGGACGCTTTTCTCTGCGCAAATTTCGTAAATGTATCTCTGCAAAGAATCTGATAACGGAATGTCATACAGAAACACATCTGCGTTTTCGGGGAGCGCACCAGACTCATACACCGGGACTTCCACCTTCTCGGTGATTGTCACCGTTTTCTGCGGGGTGGTGAATTTCCCAACGGCAAAGCCCATTGCCATTCCTGCGACCGCCAACCCTACGAGAACACCATACAGGCGTATCAGGTTGCGTCTTGGTTTTCTTTTGCTTTCTCTACATTGCGTAGCCATTTTTGAAAATCCTCCTCATTTTTCGGGTCTTCGTAGAACTTCTGCAAAATACCCACCAGTGGTCTTGCGAGGTCTGTAATCTGTGAATCACTGAGATTCACATTCAGAGAGGATTTTGTCACATTCATCAAGAACCACCTTTGCCTTTGGGTAGGTGTAGACACCCCGGATAATGCTCGACATTTCGGGCGGCTGAACTGTGATACCTCGCTTACGCAGTTCGAGAATCAAATCCACCTGCTTGACACCGAGCTTCTTCATTCGTTCCTGAATGTGGCTCATATTTTTACCTCCTTTCGCAATTCAGAAAACAGGAATTACCTTGACAACAAAGCGAATTGATGTTATTATTCTTATAGGACTACTCAATCCTCGCTCCTCCTCGAAATTGCCACTTTCAAGGGGGTCGGTTTCTTATTGCCAATTCGTAAATCCCGAACTTCTTGGTCTTATTATAGTTCTTCTTTCACGAATTGTCAATAGATAAATTCAAAAAATCAGAATTAAAATTTGTGAAAGGAGAATCGTTATGTCTTTCAGAGAAAACATCAATCGAATTTGTATTCAGCGTGGGACAAATCTCACCGCTGTCGTGAAGCAGGTCAAAGGCTCATCCTCATTCACCAGTGCCATCAATAAGGGGTCGCTCCCGAAAGAAGATGAAATGGTGGAAATGGCAAAGATACTGCATTGTTCCGTCCTCGATTTCTTCATGGACGAAGAAGACCTTGCGCCGCAGAATGAGCCGCAAAACGAGGACGAGAAAGACATTCTCAGGGTCTATCGCTCGCTTTCCAGACGAACCAAGCATGAGTTCATGGCTATGGTGTACGAATTTGAAAACCGAGAGGAATTAGAGGGGGATAAAGAATCTTCTACGCACAGCGAAGATAATCCCCATAGAATTGCTCAGGCATAAGAAGCACTTGGAGGTGATACTACGAAAGCGGTAATCTATGCCAGATATTCGAGCCATAACCAGAGAGAGGAATCCATAGAGGGACAGCTCCGTGAGTGTCACGACTTTGCACTGAAAAATGGAATGACGATCATCGGTGAATATTGCGACAGAGCAATCTCAGGTAAAACCGATAATCGTCCAAACTTTCAAAGGCTCATAAAGGACAGTGAAAAGGGGCAATTTGAAGCGGTGATAATGTACACCCTTGACCGCTTTGCCCGAAACCGATATGATTCAGCTATTTACAAAGCAAAGCTGAAAAAGAATGGCGTGAAAGTCTATTACGCCAAACAGCCCATGCCTGATACCCCGGAAGGGATTATCCTGGAATCAGTGCTGGAAGGGTACGCAGAATACTATTCAGAGAACCTGTCCCGGAACATCAAGCGAGGATTAAAAGAAAATGCCCTACAGTGCCTTGCCGTAGGAGGGGCAGGTATGCCCTTGGGCTACACTGTAGGGGAAGATAGAAAGTATAAAATCGACCCCGTTGGGGCGAAAATTGTACAAGAAATCTTTCAGATGTATGCAGATGGTATGTCGGCAACTCAGATTATCAACGAGTGCAACAGACGAGGGTATAAAACCTCACGAGGGAACGCCTTTAACAAAAACAGTCTGCGCACAATGCTGAAAAACGACAGGTATATCGGGGTCTACCGTTTCGCAGATGTTGTGGTAGAGGACGGTGTGCCGCCTATCATAAGCCGGGAGTTATTTGAGAAAGTCCAAGCCACTCTCAGGCACAACTATTCGGCTCGTGCGAGGAATAAGGCTAAAGACGATTATCTTCTCACCACAAAATTGTTCTGCGGTCATTGCGGCTCCTCCATGGTCGGAGAAAGCGGCACTTCCAGATCGGGCAAGCTCCACCACTACTACAAGTGCATTGACCGTAAGCGAAATCACAAGTGCAAAAAGGCGGTGGAGAAAAAGGATTGGATAGAGGAGCTGGTGGTGCGGTTCACCGTTCAAAATGTATTGAATGATGAAACCATAGAGCGTATTGCCAGAAAGACCATGGAGATTATCGAAAAGGAGTCGGCTGACACCTCTTACCTCAACGGACTTCAAAACGAGCTGAAAGACATTAAGAAGAAAATAAAAAACCTCATGAACGCCATCGAACAGGGGATAATCACACCCACCACCAAGGAACGAATGGACGAGCTGGAAGCTGAGAAGAACGACTTGGAGGGGAAGATTGCTCGTGAGGAAATGAAAAAACCACTCCTGACGAAAGAGCGCATAATGCACTGGCTCAATTCGTTCAAGAGTGGTAATGTGAATGATATTGAGTACAGACGCAGAGTGATAGACACACTGGTGAACTCCGTATATATCTATGACGATGGGGATAAGGGGAGAAGAATCGTATTTACCTTCAATATGTCAGGACAGAATACAGCTACACTTTCGTGTTCGGATATAGCGTGTGTGGCTCCACCATTATGCAAGAGCCTGGGGCCATATCGCGCGCCGGGCTTTTTTTGCCCCAAATTTGTGCCCGTGTCCAGCCGATCTAAACAAAATAATGAAACCCATAGGCTAGGGGTGGTGGCAAAGGGATAGAAGGAATATGGATATGGATAATCATACTTGGAATGCATTGGACATTGTTATAGGTTGCTTTTTCCCATTCATAATCGGGGCTGCAATACGATATGCAACACGAAAATGGAATAGGCCATTGCTGGCAACAGGTTGCCTGATATTTGTTTTGATTGCGATAAGGGTCGCACTTGATATAATCAGGCACGCATCGATTTGGACATTTAAGATTGAAGCTATTGTGTTTGCCTGTTTATTATTAGGCGCGCTAATGGCAGATTTTATCTATCGCATTTCCGGAAAGAAAACACGTTAAAAACTAACATGTGACAAAAACAGTGAAAGCCTTTGTTTGCGGAGCCGGTTTGTCACTACATTGCGCGCCTTAGGAACAGGGGCGGTTCGCCGCCATGGACGTTATATCGTTTGAGGAGGCTTTTATGCAAAAGCCGCTCCCCTTTTTCCAGCGAAGAGAGGCAGCTGTTAGAGGGCGCTTTTTTTCAGCGGATGCTTTGCCACTTTGGCATAGCGACGATGGGAAAAACAAAATCCAGGGCCAAGGCGCGCCATGCGTTGGCCCTAATTTTTTTGCGTTTGGCTATTTTCCGCCTGCGCCGCCTCTAACACATGGGCAATCCATCAAACCTTCTGATTCGTTTATGCCAATGTAAGTCGTCTGCATTGTAACTAATGGCTTTTCGATATCATAGAATATGAAAAGACATAAATTGGAGGATGCATGGCATATGCGTTGTAGAAATCAAAAGGGCTGCGGGATGAACGGTTGCCTACCATGCAAGTGCCTCTGTCCGGTTCCCGGCCCTACCGGCCCTGCGGGAGATGCAGGGCCGCCAGGCCCCACCGGCCCTACGGGCGCAACAGGCGCCAGTGGCGCCGCCGGGGAGCCCGGCCCAACTGGTCCTACGGGAGCAGCAGGGGCAACCGGCCCGACCGGCGCGACGGGC
>OHGK01001852.1_pt1 | contig 10485 bp, 6 predicted proteins | sample 1567671 | NCBI WGS metagenome assembly OHGK01 (sample SAMEA3879577, study PRJEB24766) | human gut metagenome | biome: human-associated habitat; feature: feces | place: USA | collected 1985/1987 | reverse complement strand
GTAGAAGAGGTGGCCGACAGGGTAAACAGTACCCTCAAAAAGTACCCTGTAAACGGAGGAGGTTCGGAGAAAAAGTACCCTGTAAATAATGAAAGTACCCTCAAAAAGTACCCTGTAAAAAACGAATTGAATAGACCAGTGGGCAGGACTGCTCAACGCATCATAGACATGGTTATATCAAATCCAATGATAACCCGTGAAAAAATGGCCGTTGAATTGGGCATTTCATTAGATGGAGTTAAGAAACAGATTAAAAATCTCCGTGAGAGAGGCATTCTCGTCCATGAAGGTTCTGACAAGGCAGGCTATTGGCGTATCATCGTAAAACCATAATAGGGAGGGCGTGACACATGACAATCTTTATCTTGGTTTCCATCTTATTGGTCGCAGCTTTGGCGATAGCCTTGCTTATGGGCGTTTCTCCTGCGAGCCAAAAAGTCAAAGTCCGGACAATGTATGTCGGAGCTGCGCTTATGCTCGTAGTTGCTCTTGTCGTCTGCGACTATATTGATGCTTTGCCGGATTTTCCGTCCAAGTTCCGATTTCATGCAGTATTGGTGCTTACCGTAACCGTAGGTTATCTCTGCATTGCCATTGCTTGTATGGAAAAGTACAATGTCCTAAAGCGTAAGAACCGCATGCTTGAAGACGCCCTTACTGAAAAAGAGCAAGAGAAAGTATCCATTCTGATGGAACGCCAGAGTGAACAACAACAAGCACTTCAAAAAGGAGAACTTGAATGGTTTGCCGGGAAAATCAAGATGTTCAGCGAAGAGGAACAAAAAGCTATTCTTGCCAGTGCTTACGCATTTGCAGAACACGATTTGATTCTTCCACCCTCAATCACAATCCAGCCAAACGAGATGTGCAGTCAGCAAGAACTCATGTATTACGCTTACTCCGCTTTCTCCAACATGGGCAAGAAACGCAGCGACATTGTAAGTTTCTTATGTCAGGTCTTTAAGGCATACTTTCCTGCTGGTGAGAGTTCTGTTTCAAAGAAGATGCCGGGATTGGATAAGGTTAAGGAGAGAAGAGAGAAAGAAAAGGATTCGGAAATATTGTAACATATAACGACATGAATGATACTGTAAACACCAATATCAACTCTAACTTTTTTACGAATAGAAGCAATAACACCCTTATGAAAGAATTTGAGGGCATATTGCAACATAATCCCAATATTCGTAATTTGGATGCTGTTGTCGGATTTCTGCGAGCATCTGGTTATTTTTCTTTGCGCCCATTCCTTGATGGCATCAATAAAGTAAGGGTACTAATAGGCATTGATGTAGATAAATATATTGCACAAGCAGTAAGACAAGGAAGAATGTTCTTCGGGGCTGAAGAAGAAGTAAAGGAAGACTGCCTACGCAAAATACGTCAGGACATAGAACAATCAAATTATCGCAAGGAGGTTGAAGATGGAATGTTCCAAATGGTACAAGATCTCATAGACGGGAAATTAGAGATGCGCGCCCATCCTTCAAAGAAAATTCACGCTAAAATTTATGTACTCTATCCTAATGATTTTAATCAGTACACACAAGGTGTAGCTATAACAGGCTCAAGCAACCTGTCTGGCAATGGTCTTGGCATTTCGGAAGACCGCCAATATGAGTTTAATGTAAAACTGAATCGATATGATGATGTCAAGTTTGCAAAAGACGAGTTCGAACTACTCTGGAAAGAAGCTGAAGGGTGTGAAATAACAGCTGATGATGTGAAAATCTCCATTGACCGTACATATCTAAAAGGAGATGTTTCACCATACGAACTGTATATCAAAATGCTGATGGAATATTTCTCAGACAGAGTAATGGCTACAGACGATAATAATCCGTTTGATATGCCAGAGGGGTATAAAAAATATGACTATCAGATGGATGCTGTTGAAGAGGGATATCAAAAACTGCTCCGTTATGATGGCTTTTTTCTTGCAGATGTAGTGGGTCTTGGTAAAACGGTCATTGCGACTATGATAACAAAAAAATTCTTGATAGAAAACGGTAGAGACAAAACTAAAATTCTTGTAGTATATCCCCCTGCAGTTGAACAGAACTGGAAAGCTACATTTAAGGATTTTGGAATTGATAAGTATGCAAATTTTGTTTCCAACGGAAGTTTATCAAAAATCTTGGATGAAGATAACTACAATTATTGGAATGCAGACGAGTTTGATCTTATACTTGTGGATGAGGCTCATAAATTCCGTTCTCATACAACAGCAGCGTTTGAGCAATTGCAAGAAATATGCAAAATGCCTCGCATTGAAACAGGTAACATACCGGGATATAAAAAGAAAGTCATGCTCATTTCTGCAACACCAATGAATAATACTCCGGCAGATATATATAATGAAATACAACTGTTCCAAGATCCACGCCATTGTACAATTGATGGTGTGTCAAATCTGACTGCTTTCTTTGCACCTCTTATTAAGGAATTTAAAAGATTACGAAGGGAACCAGATTTTAATGTCAATCATTTCAAAAAGCTCGCTGAGCGTGTACGCGATAGAATAATAAAACCGTTGACCGTTAGGCGTACCAGAACAGACATTGAAAGCATATCTCGTTACAATAAGGATGTGAATGGATTTCCAAAGGTGGAACGCCCCATAGAGAGCCGTTATGAATTGAATGAGCATCTTGCTGATTTGTTTGAACACGCAATGTTTACACTTGAAAAGAGTCTGACTTATGCGCGTTATCAAGCCATAGCTTATTTGAAACCAGAAGCAGCCCAAGGTTTGTATGATAATGCGGAACTGATAAGTCGAAGCTTGGCAGGTATTCGTAAAAATGGATTAGTGAAACGTCTTGAAAGCAGCTTTTATGCCTTTCAAGTATCATTAGATAATTTCTGTCAGGCAAATCAAAATATGATAGACATGTTTGAACGTGACAAAATATTCATAGCTCCCGATCTTGACATCAATATGCTGTTAGAATCAGGGTTAAGCGATGAAGAGATAGAGGAAAAGCTAAATGCCAAGGCGGAAGATAATCCCAAAAATGCAGTATTCGCTGCGGTTGATTTCAAACCTGAATTTATTGAGATGCTACACAATGACCAAAACACACTTGAAAAGCTGCGTGCGGCATGGGCGGATATAACGGATGAGGATGATTCCAAATTTGCGAAATTTGAAGAATTACTTAAACATGAGTTTTTCAAGACAGAACGCAATCCTGAGCAAAAATTAGTTGTGTTTTCAGAATCAGTTGATACGGTTGAGTACTTAGCTCGCCGTATCAATCGCAAGGATGTATTGGTTATTTCTGCTGATAATCGTAGCAAACAATTCAAGACGATTCGTGAGAATTTCGATGCAAACTACAAGGTGAAAATGAATGACTATAATATCATCCTTACCACAGATGTATTAGCAGAAGGTGTTAACTTGCATCGCGCTAATGTGATTGTGAATTACGATACCCCTTGGAACAGCACACGCTTGATGCAACGCATAGGTCGTGTAAACCGTATTGGCTCTGCATCTAAACACATTTATAATTATGTGTTCTATCCCTCGCGTGAAGGAAATCGTGAAATCAACCTCAACCAGATTGCATTGAGCAAGATTCAAACTTTCCATTCTACATTTGGAGAAGACAACCAGATTTACTCACAAGAAGAAATCCTTGACCGTGACCTTAGCAAACTCTTTGATGAAGGCATGAAACAACAAAAAGAGGAATGCAACCAAGAACTTCCTTATTATGAAGAACTGCGTGAACTTTATCAAACTAACCGTAGAGAGTACAACCGTATAGCCAAACTTTCTTTGCGTAGTCGCACAGGGCGTGAAACAAAGAATATCGATGGAGTTACACTTTCAAATGACACACTTGTATTTCTTAAGACTAATTTCCGCAAAGTGTTCTTCTTGGTATCCGAGACTCCTGAAGAGTTATCTGTACTCGATGCACTCAAATACTTCAAGGCTCCAAAGGAAGAATCATCTGTAGATCGTATAGAACTACACCACAAGCATGTTAATATGGCTTTAAAAAAGTTTCGTCAAATGCAAGACGATGAGATGCGCTCGCAAGAAACAGCCCATGATGAACAAACTGCAATGGGCGCACAGGTAAATATGGCAGTTAACTTATTGAATAATTTTATGCGAGAAATTGACGACAATGACTTATTTATAAAAGTAGCTCAACTAAAAACTTTAGCTGAACGTGGCGTCATCACATACATTGCCAAGCGTTTGCAACGAATTCAAAGGGATTTACGCCGTGTGGGTGGAAAAGCACGTATGACTCATGATGAAGCTCTTTCTGAAATCGTTGAAATGGCTAAAAAATATGCACCATACTATACTGCTCAAGAATCATTATTGAATGAACAGGAAACTGAAGCTGAGATTATCTTGTCTGAATCGTTTAATTAGAATGCAACAAAAATATGAACTACAAAGAAGTTATAGAATCTAAATATAATCGGGAAGCATGGCAGCAATTACTCCATGACATATTCAGAAACAAAGTAAGTTTTTGGAATCGTCCGTCGGCAGTACACGTAAACAGCCGTTTGGCAAAAGAAGCACTGAATCTTGGCAAAATATCTCTTGCCGATGGTGAAGCTATCGCCATATATGAAATTGAACTGACAGAAAAAGTTGACATTGAGCGCAATCGGCATGGAATCCGTGATATGCTTACTTCTGACTGGCGCAATATGGGTTATGCAGGTGCTTTCATGTTTTGCTATAGAAAGAATGAAAGCGTACTCCGCTTTTCGTATGTAAGTGAAACGTGGGGATTCGACAAACAAGGGAATTACGAAAAAGTCTCGACCAATACGAAGCGTTATACCTATTTGCTTGGCGAAGGACGCGGCTGTCGTACGGCAATAGAACAGTTTGGCGTACTTAAAAATAGCAAACAAACACTTAGCGATATTACTGCCGCATTCTCCGTCGAGGTTCTGACCAAGCAATTCTACAAAGACTTGTTTGAATGGTACCAATGGGCAATTGAGCCATCTTCCAATGTATCCTTTCCTAACAATATTACAACTGAAGAAGACGATCGTGAAGATTTGGAAACGAAAATTATCCGTCTGATAACCCGTATCATGTTTGTATGGTTTATCAAACAAAAAGATTTAGTACCAAGTAAGATATTTGATATTGAATACTTGGGAACTATCTTAAAAGATTTTGACCCTTATAACAAGACGGTTGGAAACTATTACAACGCAATTCTTCAGAATTTATTTTTTGCTACGCTAAACCGTGCTATAGAAGATGAACAAGGGAACAAACGTAAGTTTGCTACCAATGTAAAAAAAGACATTAAGACCCTTTATCGCTATGCGGAAATGTTCAGCATTAGTGAGAATGAAGTCATTAATCTTTTTGCAGAAGTACCATTTCTCAATGGTGGTCTTTTTGAGTGTCTTGATAAGACTAAGAAAATTGATGGTGTGGAACAAGCTTTCAATCACGACGGTTTTAGCCGCAACGACAAACGCTTTGCAGACGGACGATACCGTAATCGTGCAGTTGTGCCCAACAACCTGTTTTTTGAACCAGAAAAGGGATTGATTTCTATTCTAAACCGCTATAATTTTACGATAGAAGAAAACTCTCCAGAAGAGCAACAAGTGGCTCTTGACCCGGAACTATTGGGTAAGGTGTTTGAAAATTTGTTAGGTGCATACAATCCCGAGACGAAAGAAACAGCACGGAATCAAAGTGGGTCGTTCTATACTCCGCGCGAGATTGTCAATTATATGGTAGACGAAAGCCTTATTGCATATTTAGGCGACACGCCATTGGTTCGTTCCTTGTTTGAGCAAGATTTCTCTTTCGATAAGAACCATACAGAAGATTACAAAATAATCGCGGACAAGTTGAGAAATATAAAGATTCTCGACCCTGCCTGTGGGTCAGGGGCTTTTCCTATGGGATTGCTCAATCGAATGGTTGACATTCTTCTTCGTATTTCGCCAAATGAGAAAGTGTATGACTTGAAATTGGCGATTATAGAAAACTGTATTTATGGCAGTGATATACAGCGAATTGCCGCACAGATAACCAAACTGCGTTTCTTTATTTCGCTCATTTGCAACTGCGAGAAAGATGTAAATAAGCCCAATTTTGGAATTCCTACATTGCCTAATCTTGAAACCAAATTTGTTGCGGCAAACTCTTTGATTTCAAAGAAAAAACAGGAATCTCATAACCTTTTTGAGAATCCTGAAATAGAGCCAACAAAGAATGAATTGACAAGGATACGTCATGAACACTTTTCTGCAAAGACGGCTAATCGCAAAAGCACCTTACGTGAACAAGACAAAATTCTTCGTGAAAAATTGGCAAAACTATTAGCTGATGATGAAGACTTTGCTCCAGAAGATGCCAAACAGTTAGCCGCATGGAATCCATACGACCAAAATGCTGAGAGTCCATTCTTCGACCCTGCTTGGATGTTTGGAGTCAATGATGGTTTTGACATTGTAATTGGCAATCCACCTTACATCCAATTACAAAACAATGGAGGAGAATTGGCTAAACTTTATGAACCATGTGGTTACAAAACTTTTGCCAAGACAGGAGATATTTACTGTCTTTTCTATGAACGTGGCTACCAATTGCTCAAACCCAATGGCCATCTTTGCTATATCACGTCTAATAAATGGATGCGTGCAGGTTATGGTGAGAAAACACGCGAATTCTTTGCCAAGAATACCAATCCTCAATTACTCATAGACTTTGCTGGAGTGAAAATTTTTGAAAGTGCGACAGTAGACACCAACATATTATTATTTGCTAAAGCCACAAACGAACATAAAACTCTATGTGCTGTCACCAATAAGCAGAATAAGGATAGCGTCAAGAATTTGAGCGTATTCGTGCAGCAGAACGGATCGGAGTGTGATTTCAACAGCTCAGGTTCATGGGTGATACTCTCGCCAATAGAGCAAAGCATCAAGCGGAAGATTGAAGCAGTGGGAACACCTCTCAAGGATTGGGATATCCAAATCAACTATGGTATCAAAACGGGATTTAATGATGCATTCATCATCAGTACAGAAAAGCGTAATGAGATATTGGCAAATTGTAAGACTGAAGACGAACGTACTCGCACGGCCGAACTTATACGACCGATTCTGCGTGGCAGGGATATAAAGAGGTATGGATATGACTGGGCTGGTTTATACCTTATTGCAACTTTTCCCTCACGCCATTATGACATAGAAATGTTTCCAGCTGTAAAAAAACATCTTCTATCTTTTGGTATTGAGCGACTGGAACAGACCGGAAAGACACACATAGTTAATGGAGAGAAAGTAAAAGCGCGCAAAAAAACTAGCAACAAATGGTTTGAAACTCAAGATAGTATCAGCTATTGGGAGGATTTTAATCTGCCAAAAATTGTTTGGGGAGAAATTTCTGACAGAAGCAAATTTGCATACGAAGAGAATGGTATTTTTATTCCTGAAGCTACTACTTTTTTAATGGTAGGTAAAGGCTTGGCTTACTTATTATGTGTACTAAATTCACCACTTTCTGAATGGTTCTTTTCTAAAATTGGGACAACAACAGGAGTTGGTACAGTACGATGGAAAAAATTCACCATACAAGAACTACTTATTCCCAATATTGGGATTCAAATGTTTCAACAGTTCGATTATTTAGTAAGAAAATATACAAAAAAAGAAATGTCTTCAAAACAACTCTCTTCTCACGCTAATCAGATTTTATATAAAATTGTAGGATTGACAGAAGATGAAGTTCTTTATGTGGAAAATTTCTATCCTCCGATTTTATAAATGCAAAATTCAGGAGGATTTCTTTAAGCCAAAAATGTTATATATGGAAATACAAACAGATAATCCCAATGAAGGTTATCCTTTCCCTTGTTTTTCATATGATACTAATAATTCTATTGTACTGAATACTGCGTATATAATGTGTAGTGATACAATTGATATTCGTTACGTTTTAGGCATCTTAAATTCATCTGTAGGGCGTATTATTGCAAGGCTATATGTAACCCAGTTGCAAGAAAGGCAATTCCGTATGTTGGCTCAATATATATCAAAATTTCCCATTCCTATAATTGAGGATAAAAGAAAAGATGAACTTATTGAATATGTACAGAAATGCTTTAAAGATCGCTCTGATTATGATACTTTTATAAATGAAATTGTTTATCAAATATATGGATTTAATAATTTGGAAATAAATCACATAGAACATTTGATATAGTAATAAAATACGGTCGGTAAATTTATTTCTACCGACTGTATATTTTATATTTGACTATTTATATATAAAATTTCATCTTTAGTAAATCCATATGATGTAAAAATATCCTTGTCTATTTCATCATCAGACGCATTAATATTCACATTTGTGTTTAGTGGAACAGGAAATTTTATAAGAGACTGAATATTTAGCATAATATCTCCTGCGCCTGTTGTATCGCTATTCTTGTAAATGTAGTATGTGCCAACTTTACTGCATAAGTATGATAATATTATCTCATTGGATTCTCCTGCCGAAATAAAACTCGCAGGTGCTGTTAAAAAGATTCCACCATCAACCAATGAAAATGCCAATTTCCTTCCAATAGCTTTCCAACATATTTTTGGCTTATAGAATAAGTCCAAATAAGCGCAATTCCTAAGATTATATGGGGTATCACCTTTATCTGCTCTTTTTGAGATTTTATCCCAATATTGGTCTAAATGAGCTTTAACAGCAGGGTAATCTTCAATATAAATACGAGGAACTTTACCTTTTATACCATTGTGAGTATTGATTAGCCATAAGTTCGCCCAGTCGTATCCATACCTTTTTATATCCCTGCCACGCAGAATCGGTCGTATAAGTTCAGCCGTTCGGGTACGCTCGTCTTCCGATTTGCAGTTGGCAAGTATTTCCTCTCGTTTCTCTGTAGAAATAATAAATGCCTCATTGTAACCAGTAAGAACGCCGCGATAGATATTTATATCCCAATCTTTAAGAGGCGTGCCCACTGCTTCTATCTTTCGCTTGATACTTTGCTCTATGGGCGACAGTATCACCCACGAGTCAGAATTGTTAAAATCACATTCCGCCCCGTTCTGCTGCACGAATACGCTCCTTTTCATTCTGTCAAGAATTGCTTAATAAAGCGGTCGAGTGTATTTCTATCAACCTTACAAATTTTAGCAATCTTGCGTTTTGACACATTGGCTTTCAAAAGTTCATTTATAAGATTTTCTTTCCCATGCAATTTATATTTCTCAGGTGAACTTTTCCTACCTTTTGGACGTCCCAATGTAATGCCCTCCGCTTTCTTTCTAGCCAAAGCCTCCTTTGTCCTCTGGCTGATTAAGTTGCGTTCAATCTCAGCAGATAAACCGAAAGCAAAGGCAAGTACTTTACTTTGTATGTCTTCTCCCAATCGATAATTATCCTTTATAGTCCATACTCTGCATTCTTTTGTCATGCAAATATTCAAAATCTCCATAATCATAAAAAGATTACGCCCCAAACGAGATAACTCGGCACAGATGATTAGATCATCCTTTTGCACACGCTTCAACAATTTGCCCAACTCTCGTTTGTTGTACGATTTTGTTCCACTTATGGTTTCCTCAATCCAGCCGTCAATCACCAATTTATTACGTTCACAGAAATTGTTTATCTCAAAACGCTGATTCTCTACAGTCTGTTTATCGCTGCTTACTCTAATATATCCGTAAATCATAATTTTTAGAATTTAATTACTTATATAATATAGAAGCCCTTTGCAACTCATAAGAGAGCAAAGGGATATTAAAGCAAGCAATAGTATTATGAAATATAGAGCAATATGCTAATCATCTTCTTTCGTAATTACCAACTTTTCAACAAAAGACTGATGTTGCTCCTTTACCGCCCGATACATCGAATAATACGCAAATGCTTCCTCTTTATATTTCATGCTGCTGAGTGAAGCCGCCACAGCCCACGCAAGAATGATAATGACAACAATTATCACATAACGAAGTTTGAAGTGATAACCACGCAAGAACAGACCGTTGACGTTGGGCGGAATGATGGTCGGCGGACACCTTAGTTCATTGACTCTGGCAAGTATTTCATCCTGCCGTTCAAGTATTCTCTCCGTATTGGCTTCAATCTTCAAACGGTTCGTATTGTAATCGCAAACATGAATATAGAGATAGTCTATCAGGTTGAACTTCCGTTTAAGCAAGTCTATCAGTTTGGGAATCCATATAGAGAAAGGGAGCTTATCCGGTTGTTCTTTTCTCACAGATTTCTTCAATATTGACAAGGCATCGTTCCAGCAGTTACAGAAACTTTTTGCCACACTGTTGTAAACAGTCCGTTCGTCAACGAGTGATTGTGCAGCCTGTTCATGATTTTGAGAACCGACATTCAATTTATTGACGGTTTCCTTCAATTCATTCATACTTTGACGCAAATTTGCGAGATTTGCGGCTATAACATCTTCTTTCATCATCTTC
>OHGK01001824.1_pt1 | contig 10592 bp, 10 predicted proteins | sample 1567671 | NCBI WGS metagenome assembly OHGK01 (sample SAMEA3879577, study PRJEB24766) | human gut metagenome | biome: human-associated habitat; feature: feces | place: USA | collected 1985/1987 | reverse complement strand
CCAATATACGCCTTTTTCGAAATCGGGTGCAAATTACAAAAAAAATGCGAACCACCAGCGTTTTCAGCTACAAATGTATTCTTTTTTTTGTTGTTCTGCCTCATTCTCCCCGTTTTATATTAAATAAAATCTCAAAATTAATAAACTTTAAAATCTTAAAGAGCTTATTTGAGCATTCCGAACACTTTTAAAGCGTTATCAGAAGTAACCTGGGCCACCTTTTCAGGAGAGTTCCCATAGATTCCGGCCACCTTTACCAAAGTATCCTTAACATATGCGCTTTCGTTCCTCTTGCCTCGATTGGGAACCGGAGTCAGATAAGGGGAATCGGTTTCCAGCACGATGCGTTCCAAAGGAATATTCTTCAAGACTTCGGGCAAAGTTGATTTCTTGAAAGTCACCACACCATTTATTCCTATCATGAAATCCGCAAATTCCATAATCCTGCAGGCCTCTTCCGAGGTTCCCGTAAAACTATGGAAAATTCCTTTCAAAGGAGTCTGCTGATAGGGTTTCAACACATTATATATATGGTCAAACGCTTCCCTACAATGCAGCACTACCGGCAAACCGTATTCCAAAGCCCACTCAATCTGCTTGTCCAACACCCTTTGCTGCTCTCTAAGAAAAGTCTTATCCCAATACAAGTCCATACCAATCTCGCCAACCGCAACAAATTCATTCGGTGAAGCCAGCTCCCGGGCCACTATTTCCAACTCCTTTTCATAATCCGCACCCACAGAGGTAGGGTGCAATCCAATCATCGGATAGCAATACCCTTTATATTCACGGCACACCCGAAGCATAGGTCCTATGGTGGTACTATCGATATTGGGCATAAAAATATGCGTGACTCCTGCCTCACGGGCACGAGCCATCACTTGAGGCAAATCCTCTGCAAACTCTTCTAAAAAAAGATGGGAATGTGAATCAATCAATCTCATTCTTCAACTTACTCTTTGCGTTTCTCACCGGTACGGTAATAATAGATTATTCCATAATCACGGCATAAATCCAAACGTTTCTCATTGGGAGTGACCTCCTCGAATTTCTTTTCAACCTGGTTCCATATACCCAAAATCAAACCATCCGCCTCTGCACGCATCGAAGCCAAGGTGTCCAAACTGCGGGCTGTCAAAGATTGAAGATTCTTTTGCTTCTCATAACTATCCATGAAAATATCATAATGCACCCTCACTTTTGCAATCGTAGGGTTATAAATGGGAATTCCTCCCTGGGATATACGTTTGTTTTCCCCATCCACGATTTTACGCCCCCACTCTGCCAAGGCAGGCTCTGTCGATAAATCAGGCACATTATTGTTGCTTGTGTCCAAACCGTAATATTCCTTATGAGCAATACGCACTTCAGAACGGATGACAGCTAAATTCAACACCTGGATAAAATGAGAAATATACAGACGGGCAGTCTTTACATTAGCCTGATGCTTACGTCCCGCCCGAGCCTGCCGCTCAAAACAGTCGGCATAATAAGCTTGCGCAGCTTCAAACTTTGTAAGAAAATTCCGCGCATCAGTCAACGCCTTCAAAGATACGGCCAAATCATACACATTACATATATCACCCTTGACGACCACTGCTTTCAGCGCCCGTATTCTCGCTTGATCTGTATTAGGCAATCTTCTATAAGGCATTTTCTCCCGGATTTAAAGTTATACTTCCCGATGCATCAGGTTAGCCATCAGGTTCTTCAATTCCTCTTTCTTTTCATCTGCCACCTTCACCGCCAACAGACTTTCCATTGCGCGTTCACAATACTCTTCCATCTTTTTCTCACACAGTTCCTTGACGCCAATCCGGTTATACAGTTCCGTCACCGCAGCAACTTTCTCCTCCGGGTTGAATGCAACAGCATCCACCCAAGCATTCAAGCGGGTCAACTGCTCCTCATCCGCATGTTCAAAAGCCTTTATCAGCATGTAGGTCTTTTTATTGCACAGAATATCACCTCCAATATTCTTTCCAAAGACGGCAGCATCGCCATAAACATCCAGGAAATCATCTTTCAACTGAAAAGCGACACCCAAGTTCATGCCAAAATCATACAACTGCTCCGCATCTTCAGAAGAAGCCCCTCCCAAAAGAGCGCCAATCTTCAAGCTTGCAGCCAACAATACCGAAGTTTTCAGACGAATCATTTCCAGATACTCCTCTGCCTTCACATCCTTCCGATGTTCAAACTCCATATCCAGCTGCTGTCCTTCACAGATTTCCAGTGCAGTCAGGCTAAATATATCCATCACCTCTTTCAGGTGTTCAACCGGGCATTGAGCCATAAACTGATAAGCTAATACAAGCATTGCATCCCCCGAAAGGATGGCAGCATTGTCATCCCAAACTTTATGTACCGTCTCCTTACCACGGCGACGGTCTGCACGGTCCATCAAGTCGTCATGCAAAAGAGTATAATTATGATACACTTCAATCCCCGTTGCAGGGTTAAAAATACGGGTAATATCCTCCTGATACAGATTGTAGGCCATCAACATCAATACCGGACGGATTCTTTTTCCGCCCATGGACAACACATAGGTAACGGGAGCATATAAACCTTGAGGAGTACGGGTAAACTGCAATTCTGCAATATGAGAATTTATTCTTTCTAAAAGCTCGGAAGCTGTAAACATGGCATTTTCAGAATTTAGGGAATAGCGGATAATGAAAAGAGGCTGCATTCCGGCAGCCTCTCCCACTTATAGATATTTTATTACTGCAATCTAAACATTACAGGCACGGTATACTTAACACGAACGGGTTTACCACGCTGCATACCGGGTTTCCACTTCGGCATGCCCATAATCACGCGGACAGCTTCTTTGTCCAAATACGGGTCAACGCCTCTCAGAACTTTAGCATCTACGATACTACCGTCCTTATTAACCACGAACTGTACAGTTACACGGCCTTGAGTTCCGTTTTCCTGTGCAATAGTAGGATATTTAATATTCTTGCTCAAATACTGCATCAAACCAGCCATACCACCATTCGGGAACTCAGGCATCTGTTCTACCACCTCGAAAATAGTCTGTTCTTCCGGTTCTTCCTCTTCCACTGCTACGGGAACATATTTGATTTCCACAGCCTGGTTCAATTCTTCAGAAGATACAATGGCCGTTTCTTCCACGTCAGCATCGTCTTCAACGATAGTCAACGTCTCTGCAATTGAAGGGGCTTCGGGAGGCGGAGGAGTAACCTGCTCCGGCTGTTCTGTAATAGGGATGATTTCCTCTTCAAAAAATACGTCGGTAATAGCCTGGCTCGTGTCAATCTTGATGTCACGCTTTGTCCACTCGAACGCAACAAACATGAAAGCGAGCACGATTACATAACCGACAAGCAGCCAAGTCGACTTCTTACTCTCCAGGTCTGCCTTAGGTGATTTCTTAATTTCCATAATTTATAATATAATTTTAGTGTTTCTCATTTGGGGCAAATATAGCACTTTTCCCAAGAATGTTCACGCTCTGCTGTTTTTTTTTACACAATAGGCGCTCCATTTTCATTTTTTTAATCCTTCAAAAACCTCCATGTGCTTTTGTGCCACAAATGTAACGAGATATTTTAAAAATACCGTATCTTTGGCAAGAATTTTAAATGAAATATTGAAATTTTCTGTTTTGCAGGTGTTATACCTATATAACTATAGCATAAAAGTCATGAAAAAGATAACAATAGCAATCGACGGTTTTTCCTCTTGCGGGAAAAGCACTATGGCCAAAGACCTCGCCCGCGAAATCGGTTACATATATATAGATAGTGGTGCCATGTATCGGGCAGTAACATTATATAGTATAGAGAATGGTATTTTCCAGGGTGACCGCATAGATGCCGAAAAACTGAAAAGTCTAATAAAGGATATACATATTTCTTTCCGCCTGAACCCCGAAACCGGACGCCCGGATACCTACCTGAACGGAGTAAATGTAGAAAACAAAATCCGTACCATGGAAGTATCTTCACGTGTCAGCCCCATTGCAACATTGGATTTCGTACGCGAAGCTATGGTGGCACAGCAACAAGAGATGGGCAAGGCCAAGGGTATCGTTATGGATGGGCGCGACATCGGCACTACCGTTTTTCCGGATGCCGAGCTGAAAATTTTTGTAACCGCCACCCCCGAGATACGGGCACAACGCCGCTATGACGAACTAAAGGCCAAAGGGGAAGAAGCCAGCTTTGACGAAATTCTGGAAAATGTGAAACAACGGGACTATATTGACCAAAACCGGGATGTAAGTCCGCTGCGCAAAGCTTCTGACGCTTTATTGTTGGACAACAGCCACCTGAGCATTTCCCAACAAAAGGAATGGCTGGCGGAACAATTCGAACGGGTTATAAAGGAGAAGAACTGAACCGGATATGGCAAAAGTAGAAATAGACGAAGGCTCCGGCTTCTGTTTCGGAGTTGTCACCGCAATAAACAAGGCAGAAGAGGAACTGGCGAAAGGAGGAACCCTCTATTGTCTGGGAGACATCGTGCACAACAGCCGTGAAGTGGAACGCCTGAAGGCAATGGGGCTGATTACCATCAACCATGAGGAATTCAACCACCTCCACAACGCCAAAGTGCTGCTGCGTGCTCATGGAGAGCCCCCTGAAACTTATGACATTGCCCGCCGCAACAATATAGAAATCATTGACGCAACCTGCCCGGTCGTACTCCGCCTGCAAAAGAAGATTAAGCAAGAGTACGTCCAGGAAGACAACCGCGACAAGCAAATTGTCATCTATGGCAAAAATGGACACGCCGAAGTACTGGGTCTGGTAGGACAAACCACCGGAAAGGCCATCGTCATCGAAAAGCAGGAAGAGGCAAGGAAACTGGATTTCAGCAAAGACATCCGTCTCTACTCCCAGACCACAAAGTCTCTGGACGGATTTCAAAACATTGTGAAATACATAGAGGGACATATCTCACCGAAAGTCACTTTCGAGTCCTATGACACTATCTGCCGACAAGTAGCAAACCGGATACCTAATATCCGGAAATTTGCAGCTTCCCATGATTTAATATTCTTTGTCAGCGGCAAAAAAAGCTCTAACGGCAAGATGCTGTTCAGTGAGTGTAAAAAAGTCAATGCCAATTCACATTTGATAGACAGTGCCGAAGAAATAGATAGTTCTCTGTTAGCCGGTGCCAATTCCATCGGTGTCTGCGGAGCCACTTCCACCCCCAAATGGCTGATGGAAGAAATTTCAGAAGCCATAAAGTCAAAACTTAAATAACAGTTTGTCATCCTTTTGGAACAGCAAATTAACGTAATTTATTAGTCACCGCCTCAGCTTTTTACTATCTTTGCGGCATGAAAAAATAGTCCAAATCTATTTTTCATCATGATTATTAATACTAAACAAAAAGATTGTTATGGGAACAGTTAAGTGCATTGGTATCTTGACATCAGGAGGTGATGCTCCGGGAATGAACGCAGCCATACGTGCCGTGACACGTTCGGCTATTTACAACGGACTTTCAGTTAAAGGTATATATAGAGGTTACAAAGGTCTGGTAACCGGCGAAATCAAAGAATTCAAAAGCCAAAATGTCAGCAACATCATCCAGCTGGGTGGTACAATCCTGAAGACAGCCCGCTGCAAAGAGTTCACGACTCCCGAGGGCCGCCAGATTGCTTACGACAACATGAAGAAAGAAGGCATTGACGCCTTAGTGATTATCGGAGGCGACGGTTCGCTGACCGGTGCTCGTATCTTTGCACAAGAGTTTGACGTGCCTTGTATCGGGCTGCCGGGAACTATCGACAATGACCTTTATGGAACAGATACCACTATCGGCTACGACACCGCGCTGAACACGATCCTGGATGCTGTGGACAAAATCCGTGATACAGCCACTTCCCATGAGCGCTTGTTTTTCGTAGAAGTCATGGGACGCGATGCCGGTTTCCTCGCTCTGAACGGCGCCATCGCCTCCGGAGCAGAAGCAGCCATTATCCCAGAATTCAGTACGGAAGTGGACCAACTGGAAGAATTCATCAAGAACGGTTTCCGGAAATCCAAGAACAGCAGTATCGTACTGGTAGCCGAGAGTGAACTGACCGGCGGTGCAATGCACTATGCAGAGCGTGTAAAGAACGAATACCCCCAATATGACGTACGCGTAACCATCCTCGGTCACTTGCAACGCGGCGGTAGCCCTACGGCACACGACCGTATCCTTGCCAGCCGTCTGGGCGCAGCCGCCATCGACGCCATCATGGAAGGACAGCGCAATGTCATGATAGGCATTGACCACGATGAAGTGGTATACGTTCCCTTCACGAAGGCCATCAAGAATGACAAACCCATCAAGAAAGACCTTGTAAATGTATTGAGAGAACTGTCTATCTAATGACAGACAGTTCAGATACCCCATAAACAGAGAAGGCGACATATGCGCCTTCTCTGTTTTTTACAACCATTTTTTCACTATACTTTCCGTCCTCTCCCACAGTTCTTCCATCTGTACATGCCGGGTGTACTTCTCCGAAAGAGACTTGGGACGGCAACTGGCATTCAATGTCCCCGTACGTTTACCGGCATCCTCATCCAGCAATAAGCCGACAGCTGTTGCAGCTCCCTTACGGGGAGTACGGATAAAAGGCCTGAAAAGTATATCTGTCAGCGGGTCAAACCACATATGCATGGTGATGATATTGGTAGACACAATCCCCGGGTCGGCCGCATTCACAACAATACCTTTGTGCTTGACGCGACTGGCCAAGTCGATGGTGAACAGAGTCAATGCCAGCTTCGTGTTGCTATATATAGGAATGCGCCAAAAGCCACCCTTCCTTCCCCGGAGGAAAAAATCCGGAAAGTCAAGATGACCGATGGCATACGTACAAGATACCATATTCACAATACGGCTCCCCTCTCCCATCAATGGTAGCAGCTTGCGGGTCAGCAGGTAAGGCCCTACATAATTGACACTCACCGTCCGTTCCAGTCCGTCTTCGGTAATGCGGCGTTCCGTTTCCATGGTTCCGGCATTGTTCATCAGCAACGCCAACGGCTCTCCCCGCTTCAACAGATGCTCTGCAAATGCGGCCACTGAAGCCAGAGATGCCAAATCAATGGGAGCAGTCTCAATACGCGGATTACCGGTTTCACGCATCAGCAGTTGCCGCTTGGGTTCGGCAGCTTGGGGGTCACGGCATGCCATGATGACCTGATAGCCGGCAGTTGCCACTGCGCGGGTAATTTCCATGCCCATGCCACCGTCTGCCCCAGTTATAACAGCTAAATTCACTTTAATAATTAAAAATTGAAAATTAAAAACTAAAAATCAGCCTTTCGCTTCGATTTTCTCTATCTCCCTTTTCAGGCAAGGTGGAAGTTCCTCCTTCAAATGCTGATGGCATGCCATCTCGATGGAATACATCCGGGCAATGCAATAATTACTATGCCGGCAGTTGCAACGTGCATTCTCTTCGGCACGCATGCGGTTGACGAACCCCGGCTCATTGAGCAGAGCGCGCGCCATTTGCACAGCCTCGAAACCGTCATCCAGCACCTCATCTATCTTGTCCCTGGAAACCAGGCCACCCACATAAACCAACGGTATCTTCAAGGCGGCACGGAATTTCAAGGCATCTTCCAGGAAATAAGCTTCCTTAAACGGTACGCTCGGTATCATCCATTTGCCTACCATGCGTACACCGTATTTCAACCACCAGCAGGTCATGTAATGCGTCATGCTGCGGATAGGCATTTCGCCCCGCATGACATACATCGGCGCCTTACTGACGAACCCACCGCTCAAGACCAGCGCATGTGCTCCCGACTGCTCCAGCCTCCGGGCCACCTGCATCGTCTCATCCAGTTCCATCCCTCCACGGAAACCGTCACGCATGTTCATCTTCACCAGCACAGCCATATCACTGCCGGCAGCCTTCATCACTTCTTCCATCACCATATCCATAAAACGCATACGGTTCTGCAACGAGCCTCCGAACTCGTCTTTCCGATGGTTGGTGGACGGGGACAAGAACTGGCTGATGAGATAGCCATGCCCTGCATGAATCTCTACAGAATCAAATCCGGCCTCCCGTGCCAGATTCACCGAACGTCCATAAGCGCGCGCCATCTCCGGCAGCTCATCGGCACGAAGTCCGCGCACAAAAGTAGGAGAATAAAGATTGAAACCGGAAGATGCGCCGACAGGCATACAACCGCAAATACTCTTATGGGACATATTGCCACAGTGTCCCAACTGGATGCCTGCCGCAGCCCCCTCCGCATGTATGGCATCAGTCAGCCTACGGAGTCCGGGGATAATCTCAGGACGCATCCACAACTGGCGGTCAAAAGACAAGCCGCTCTGAGTAACTGCCGCATAAGCAACAGTAGTCATACCTATACCGCCCGCCGCTACCGACCGATGATAGTCGAGCAACATGTCCGACGGAGCGTTTCCGGGACACATGCTCTCGAAAGCAGCCGAACGGATGGTACGGTTACGCAAAGTCAACGGTCCGAAAGTGACGGGGGTGAATAACTTGGATTCCATCGTTATGAGTTATGAGTTATGAGTTATGAGTTATAAGTTATAAGTTATGAATTATTCATTTTCCATTTTCAACTCTCCATTTTCCATTAATAAAGAAATGGAATGATGCGTTTGCGCTTTCCTACCGCCTCATCACCAAACTCCTCCCGATAACGGCGGTGAATGGCATCGGCACGGGGAACAAGGTTGGCAAACGTCCACCAGACGAACACCCAGGCGGCGGGAGAAGCTGTGAGTATGGCAAACCCCGTCCATTCCACCAGTTCACCGAAGTAATTGGCAGAAGTGACGTATCGGTAAAGTCCTTTTCCGGGAAGATAATGCTTCGTATCACCCGGCTTACGCAAATGACGTATCACATAGTCGGAATGCAAATTGACGAACATACCTGCAAAAAACAGAATGATTCCCAACAAGGCATGAGGTTTCAGCAAATAGGCCCAGCCATCGGCATACAAGCCTTCGGGAGCGAAATAGAACAAACCGCCCGCCTGCATCATCCCGTTCAAAAGGTTGAAGACGATACCCATCGCCATAATAGCTACCGGCATCCGGCTTTTACCTTTCAGCAGGAACGGAAAAATAAAGGCCCGCTGAAGATAGTGCAACTGAAACAGCAGGAAGAAGAAATATACCGGCACGGCAAATCCCGCTCCACTCTTCCCCCACAACCCAAACATGACGATGAATACCGGCGCTTCCATAAGCACCCACGCCAGTTTATTATTGATGGAGATTCCCCACGAGGCAGTACGGAACATGCCATAACCCGCTTTGACAAAATAGAGTGCAATAAAGACAACCAATGCCACAGCACTCATTACCCACAGAAATATCTGAAAAGTTTCCTGATTCATAGTTCTTTATTTATGCGAAGCAAAGATAAAGAAAACTCACAACAAACAAATCGTTTTCCCCGGATAATTGTTTTTTCATGCAAAAACCAGTGTTTTTTACTGAGAAGATTAAGCAGTAGAGATACGAAAATCTAATCGTTCCATCATGGAGTAAATTTCATTCCACCATGGAGAAAAAACCGTTCCACCATGGTGGAACGATTTTTTCCCCGTGATGGAACGATTTAAAAGATACAAGTCTAATCCTTACCGTTTCTTAATGGGCACATAAGCCACCTCATCCAAAACATTCTTATAGGCAGGACGGATAATACGCTTGCCTTCGAAATTCAATTCTTCATTGCGATGTGCACACCAACCGACAATACGTGCCATGGCAAACAAAGGCGTGAAGATTTCCTGCGGCAGCCCAATCATCTCGTAGACAAAGCCCGAATAGAAATCCACATTACTCGAAACCGTCTTGCCATTATTCTTCACACGGCCAAACACATCAATGGCGCGCTCCTCGAGCAGTTCAAGGAAAGCGAACTCGCGTTCTTTCCCTTTTTCGCGGGCAAGGTCGCGGGCAAGCTCCTTCAGCAGAATGGCGCGCGGGTCGGAAATGGTATAGACGGCATGTCCGATACCATATATCAAGCCGGTCTTGTTATAGGCTTCCTTGTTGAGCATGCGGGTGAAGTAAGTATCAATCTCATCCACGTTCGTCCAGTCCTGAATGTTTTCCTGCAGATGGTGGAACATATCGGCAACCTGGATATTGGCACCTCCATGAAGCGGCCCTTTCAAGGAACCGATACCTGCCGCTATCGAAGAGTAAGTATCCGTCCCGGTAGAAGAAGTTACACGTACAGTAAATGTAGAGTTGTTACCGCCGCCATGCTCTGCCTGCAACACCAGCAACAGGTCGAGAGTACGAGCATCCAGTTCCGTATAATCCTTTTTCAGCATATACAAGAAGTTTTCTGCGAGAGAAAGATTTTCCTGTGGATGACGGATGTGCAACGAACGGCCATGAGTGGCATGGCGAAGCATATTGAAGGCGTAGGCTATGATAGTTGGGAACTTTGAAATCAGTTCGATGCTTTGGCGCATCAGGTTATCTCGGGAAGTATCATCGGCATTCGGATCGAAACGATACATCTCAAGTACACTACGTGCCAGAATGTTCATAATATTGTTTCCCTCGAGTTCAATGATATTCATCTT
>OHGK01001818.1_pt1 | contig 10626 bp, 4 predicted proteins | sample 1567671 | NCBI WGS metagenome assembly OHGK01 (sample SAMEA3879577, study PRJEB24766) | human gut metagenome | biome: human-associated habitat; feature: feces | place: USA | collected 1985/1987 | reverse complement strand
CTGCCTCATCAGCATATACCACACCTGCCCACCTGTTCTGACTGCTTATCAGTACCCAATCTTCGTATGGCAAAGCTTCACACATGAAACTACCTGCCATAAACTCCGGAGTACAATAAGTATATCTCAGCAAACCGTCATTCTCTATCACATGATAATTAGGAGGAGTAAAGAACCCTTTTTCAGCACGTCCCAAACGGCGCTGTTCAATCACATAATCTCCTCTATCCTCTACATTGAGCGCAATATCCATCACCAGCAAGGGCATACGATACTCACTGGCAATCAACGTATAGAGATTATTGTATGGTGCATTTATCTCATTTGTACCCAGATAGTACCAAGCCATCTTTCTAAAAGGAGTCTTTCCTTTATGTGCTTCGTATGGATAAACCCTGCTCTTAGCTCCTGCCCGCACGCTATACATCTGCTCCTGTGCCCAGGCAGCCCAGTAAAGGTCAAGCAAATCTTTAGTCAGGGCTTTCAGTTCATTGTCGCCAAAGTCATAGAAATTATATACCCCCTTCAAGGTTTCCAGTCCATAACTGTCATTCGCCATTTCTACAAAAAGCCCTTTCCGGCCTCTCTCTCTAATCCATTCTTTTATGTAACTGTTCCATGCCTCATAATGCTGTTCCACCGTATAACCATCGTCATATTTCTTTCCGGCATATTCAGGATGTGCCATAAGAAATTTGGCAAAATGCCATGCTGCATAGAAGCGCTGTACATGATGGTTCTCCGATTCATCCACATGCCATGTATTGGTAGTCTTATAGTCAGCCTTTGCCACCTTTGACTGCTGTTTGGAATACTGCCACATCATGAGCAGAATTCTTTCTTCCACATTTTTCTTTATCAATCCCTTTTTCTTGGTGCCGTTGCTTCCATAAAACTCTAAAATCTTACACAATTCATCAGCTGCCCAGTAAAAGCTGTCCTTATCACTGTATGCACGAGGATAATTGATATAATAATTGGCATTTTCCAGCAATGCAGCATTTGCTCCTTTTATGTCTTCACCAAGCCAAAAACATTTGAACGCATAATCAATCAAAGAGTAACTGTAATGACGTGAAAAATCTGATCCGTCAGAAAAGATAGGAGGAATCACCTTTTCACGCACCAGCTTCTTTCCTTTCAACAAGGCAAAAGCTTCTTCTCTGCGAGTTTCATAGCTATCTCTGATTTGTTCCAACTGAGTCCAGGTATAATTTTCTGCCCACAACGACATGGGAAGCAGCATACCAAGTCCTAAAATTATTGATTTAAAATTCTTCATAACCGATAAATAGAGACAATAAGAGTTGGAACCTACCAGTAAGAGAAGTAAAATCTCCCCTTACCGATAAGTTCAAATCTCTAACAAAATAACTTTATAAGAACTAAAAAACTGGTTAATTATTGAAATCGAGCGTCAATTCTCTTGCACCTTTCTTAATGGTGTACACTCCCGAATCAAAATCAGATTGCACGAAAGGACTATCCATAACTTTAGCCGGATTAATATTGACAGCCTCACCGTTAATCTCAGCCACCTTGCTGAAATCTGTGTAGAACTTAATCTTGTCACCAAACAAAGTCGTATGCTCTACCGCGTTATCAGAAACTGTGATATTCAGTGCCATCACTTTCTGCTGGAAATCTTCAAAATTTGAGTAATTACCCTTCTTATCCACTTCAATAATAGCTGGAGAGTATGTTTCATTGGCGGTTAACCAATATCCAGGCCACAAATTATCACTATTATATTCTGACTTATATCCTCCAGAAACGAATTTCACCGCAGCATATGCACCGTCATATTCAGCAAAGAACCATCCATCTTTTTCAAACATCTTGTTACGACCGAAATCACTTACCCAAACTTTCAAATTTCCTGCATATCGGCTATATTCCTCTTTCATTTTCTGAACGACCATACATCCTTTCTTTTGGAAGCCCCAATGAGAGTTATAGTTAGCCTTTCCTTCCGTCAATCCACATTGTGCATAAATACGTCCGCTATGATGACCTTCAAAGATGACGCCCATCCATCTGTTCTGACTGCTTAACATAGTCCATTCCTTACTTCCTGTAGTGCCATCAGCCAATATCGGTGAAGGCAAAGCCTCACATTCGAAAGTACCCATAATATACGCAGGAGTACAGTAGGAATATCGAAGTAAACCTTCATCCGTTTTAAAGCCATAATAAGGAATATTAAAACTCTTACCATTTTCAGATAATCCCACTCTACGCTGACTCACTTCATAGTCACCTCTTCCAGCTACATCCAGTGCAATATCCATTACCACATCCGGCATACGATAATCACTTGTAATAAATGAGAAAATATTCTGTTTAATCACACTCGGACCAACCAATCCCAAGTTATACCAAGTCAACTTACGAAAATGAGTATCACCACGCATGCTGTTCAAGCCCTGATATACACGAGCCTTACTACCTCCACGCACTCCGTCAATCTGTTCTTGTGCCCAAGTCGCCCAATACAAATCAAGGAATTTACCAAGCAAGTTATGCATTTCTTCATCACCAAAATCATAAAGTGTATACATACATTTCAAAGACTCCATTCCGTAAAGATCATTGGCAAATTCTACAAACAAACCTTTTTTGGCACGTTCCTTAATGTATTGTTTTACGTATGCCGTCCACGCTGCATAATGTTCAGCAGGCACATGTCCATCATCCGATCTTAGGTCTTTATAATCAGGTAAATCTTTCAAAAGTTTTGAAAAATGCCATTTAGTATAGAAGCGCATGATATGATGATTTTCAGAACCTTCAACATGCCACGTATTGTTTTGTGAGAAATCAGCAGGTACAATAGAAAGATAACCAGACTTTCCGTTCACATCTTTCTGAACATACTGTGTCAAGTAAGACTGATCTTTTACAAAAATCCACATCATATGCAAAATTTTTGCTTCTACTTCCGGTTTCAGCAAGCCAGCTTTGCGAGTTCCATTCGTACCCCAATATTCCACAATACGGCATAATTCATCTGAAGCCCAATAGAAACTATCCCCATCTCTCATATTAGGCCAGCTTTTACTTTCTTCCGTAGCATTATCAAAAATTTCACAATGCTCCACTAAAGCCGCATTTGCTTCATCATTCATTTCTTCATTCCAGAAACATTTAGCCGCAAAATCAATCAGACTATAGCAAAGGTCACGATAATAAAGGACTCCTGAACCAGAAATCGGAGACTGTACAGCCCCTCTCACAAGAGCATCACCACGAAGCTCCTCGAAGGCGGCATCGCGTCGAATGTCAAATGCATCACGAATCCGTTCTAAGTTTTCATCCGAAGTATTGAATGAATTGGAAGGAATATCTTCATCTGCACACGAGGTTACAGCAAACAAAGACATTGCCATTATAAATGTATTAAATATCTTTTTCATGATTGTTTGTTTTTTAATTGTTTAGAATGCGAGAATAGGGCGAGCTTTATATATTTTCTCTTTTTTATCTGCCACATTAAAATGTAAATCTCCATTATTAAAAAGCACCTTCCTTGCATTTTTCCATGCATCTACCACAGGTTCACCAGCAACCCAGAGCTCTTCAAAATTATTTCCGAGTCCTAATAAATCTGAATTAGCCTTCCCTAAAACCATATTGATCTTATCAAAAACTTTATTAGAATTAATTCTCCAATAAAAATAACCATCACCCTTATCTTGAAAACCCGTTGTTGTCTCCTTTGCCGGAGCTCCGCCTAAATTAATCAATGCGTCCCAAAATTGTCCAATACTTGGCAAGAACCATTCTGTTGTCTTTTCCTCAGGTCTGTAGTACGTTGTATTAAACTCCTTAACAGCTGTAAAGACAGGATATAAACTGCCATCGAAATCTATTGAATAAATAGCTTGCGTATGAGCCAAACCATTTATATCCTCATAACATTCTTGCAAAGTTCCAGAGTTAGTGATTCCCTCTACATCTACCTTTCCTGCAGAAAAAGGTAAAGCCTGATTATTTTTTACATTCTTTAAGGATAAAACCAACCCATGCGGCTGAGTACCTTTCGACTCCAATGTAGCTTTTTCTGCCTCCCCAATACGGTTTACATCCGTCTGGAAAACAATACCAATACATTTTGCTTTTTGTTCCTCTGTCAACGCAGCATCCTTACCCACAATAGAACCGTCATTCATATAAAAATCTCCAGCCTGCAATACATGTACCAAAGACATATCACATTCTTGATAAGTACCTTTGGCAATAGAAGTTACGACAATACGTCCTGATGCCGTACTTACTGTTTTTTCTGTTTCAGGTTTTACATAACTCACAAATGTATTTTCAGCAAAAGTGTAAAAAGGAGCCAGACTTTCTGTAGATACTCCTTCTACCTCCCATGTATAATTAGGGTCGGATTCCAGGTACATCGTCCCTCCTTGCGAAGGGTCTACTTTCACCATTGCCAAAGCCATCGCAGGATCCAGCGTAATAGAAAGTGACTTTTTAGCTTCGTCCAGCGAAGCCATTCCTATCATCAAATTAGACTTCTTAAAATTCTCTTCCGTTGACTGGTCTGCTTGTGGAGCAAAGTTAGCAACCAACTGTGCAAAAAATTCACTGGCATTTGTGCCTTGCGTATTCAAAGTAGACAAATCCAACTTCGCATCATACGGATAATAAGCAAAGATCTTTGCCTCAGGATTCTTTACTGTCAAATCGCCCGACCACTTACCTAGCAGATGTTTATACATATACCGAGTATGAGTTACTTTCTCTCCATCCACCATCACCAGACCAATCGCATCATCATTCTCAAAGCTGACAGCAATATTCCCAGTTTCTCCTCCTTGTGAAGCATCTCCAGGAACAAAACCCATAGCAGTCACGCTCAGTTCATACATACCTTCCGATGTATCTCTGTTGCCAAAAAGATTTTCCTCTTCATCACAAGCTGTCAAAACAGACAAGGAAAAAAGCATGGAAAAAGCCGATATATATAAATTCAATCGTTTCATAGTCTTTACATTTTATGATTCCTTAAAAGGTTTACATTGATATTATTCCAAAATAGCTGCTGCACACCACAACACCGGAGCCTGTCCGTGAAGGTCGCCTATCACTTTTTCTCTATCCAGATAATACTGATAATCATTTTTCTTATTAGTACCGGTACAAATCTGTGTCATATCACCGTCTGCATTGATATAAGAGCATAAAGCAATCCAAGCCTTACGGGCTGGTTCTCCGTAAGTTTCTGCATCAAGCCATCCCTTCTTTACACCTTTAATAAATGCAAAAGCAAACATACCTGTACCCGAAGTTTCCGGCCACGCTTTCGGGTCATCCAAAATCTGATTCCACATACCTTCTGCATTCTGGTATTGCAGTAATGTCTTCATCATTTTCTGATAACCTTCCATAATTCTTGCTCTGTTAGCATCATCTTCCGGCAAATAAGTAAGAAGTTCAGCCATACCTGCAGCCATCCATCCGTTTCCACGTCCCCAATAAATAGGTACATCGTCTGCATGATGGAACAGACCATTCTCTCTCTGAAGATTATCAAGGTAAACTACCATTTCAAGTCCTGCACGTTCAATGTATTTTTTATCACCTGTTACTTTGTAAGCCTGAGCCTGAAGGATTGTAATCATATACATATCGTCAATCCACATTCGTGTATTCCAGCTCAAACCTTGTTTGTACCATTCCTGCTCGTTAGGCTGAAGTTTGCCCACTTCTTCAGGAGTAAGCTCCTTGAATTGTTCGTCTGCCATATAAAGACCAAGGTCAAGGAATCTCTTGTCCTTAGTATTTCCATAAACCTCCAAAGGAATCACACCAAACACATTGTTATCTACATGATTGGCAACCGGAATAAGATTTTTTTCTTCTCCGTATACCACTTTGGCAGCCCGTTCAGTCAAACGGTTTAGCAAATCCTGATTCTTTATTTCCTTTGCATACAAAAGTGCCCCATACCATGCACATACATCCGGATACACCACATAGCCTACAGGATTGTTGAAAAGTGTAGTATCTTTTTGTTGTTCTTCCGTATACCATGAACCTGTATTGGAATGAGGACGCGACAAGAAACGGTTTGCAACAACCTGTCCTACTTCCACAGGGTCAGCCCCTTTCGGGAAATTAGAAAAGTAATCTGTATTTTTATTTTCCGCACAAGAAAATAGTAATGTGGTAGAAATTGTCAATATCGCACTACGTAAAAATTTCATGTTATAATCAAGTTAAATCGGTTTTACAATCTTATTATTTTCATTAAACGTTATCCCTGAAAAACATCTTCTTACCTTCTCTACTAATCACCTGGGTATTATCTCAATTCATGCATTAATTACCATATCTTTCATCATTCTTGAAGTCCTGCGGATTGGAAATACTCATCAGGAAGTCTCTCGGATATGGACGTTTTTCCATATATTCCTCAAACTGATAAGCCGGATCAAAATACCAAATTCGATCATGAAGATCATTCATCCTTTCTGTCAGCTTTCCAAAACGTTTCAAATCATATCTGCGATGCATCTCACCGATAAGTTCACGTCCGCGTTCATCCAACAAGAAATCTAATGTCAATTGATCTTCTGTAATCCTCATAGCTGGTTTATTGGCATCATTTACAGCTGCTCTTTCTCTTACCACATTTACATATTTTGTAGCTTTGGTCTTATCACCTAACAGCAAAGCAGCCTCTGCAGCCAACAAATAAGTATCAGCCAATCTGGACACAAACACATCACGAGTTCCTTCTTCATAATTAGCATCTGGCCGTGTAGGATCAAGGTGCTTTCTTAAATAAGGATAGAAGAAAATATCATTAAACTTCACATTCGACGGCCAATGTGCATTCGGATTTGCCTTATCATACGGATTATTGGCTGATTCTATACCTCCTGTATTTTCTACTACAACCTGCATATTTTCTGGAAGATATACCCAAACAGGCCATAAATTTCTTATTTCTGTTTTTATCTTATTAATCTCCTCTGTAGTAAAATCAGGATTACTATACCATGGGAAACAAACCATTGTCCGATTAGCTCCACCCTGGAAAGCCCATAAACTACTATATTTAGGATCTGTAGAAGTACGAGGAATGGAAAGGTTTACCACAGCATTGTCCAAATGGCTATACATTGTTTCCGAATAGGCAGTAGTAGTACATTTATTAAATTCCCACATAAAGCATCCTTTTGCTCTTTCATCTGCCGTTCCATCCTTTCCGTCTGATCTTTTGGTATAAAACAACTGATAAGCATAAAGAGTAGGTTTGCAACGTACCCACGGACGACCATATTCCAATGTACGTGTCATTGCCTTATGATAGCGAGTATAGTCTGCCACAAAATACATGTGCGACTGGTTTCCATCCCCATTCAATAAATTATCCTTTGAATAACATACGGCAAAAATGACCTCCTTATTATCTCTTACATAATCCATGCTCCACAAATTATAAGTACTTGACATCAACTCAAACTGCTTTGAGTTGATAATTCTCTCTGCATAATCCAATGCGATTTCCAAAGCAGCAGGATCATCCCTTTTGCAAGTAAGGAGCGATTTACTCAATTCATGCATTGCAGCCCAACAAGTTGCTCTTCCATATTCAGTTGCCTTATCATAAGACTGAGGAAGATTATCCTTCGCATATTCAAAATCTTCAATAATTGCATTCCACACATCTGCCTCTTTGGCACGGTTAGCGTATGTATCCACACTGGAAGTAGGAGAAAGTTTCAAAGGTACATCCCCCCATTGTTTTACCAAGTGGCTATATAACAGTGCACGAATAAAACGAGCCTCAGCCAAATAGCGTTTCTTCATATCCTCTGTCAGGTCTGTAATATCATAGTTATTCAGTGCATAAATTACCTCATTGCACTGGTTGATATTGATATAACAAGCATTCCACAAATCACGTACATAACTTGTAGATGCATTTACCGGCTGACGCCCTTGACTGCTGGGCCATATTGTAATATCCGTTTCATTTTCACATACATTCATGAAAGCTTCTGTGATATACAATTTTCTCAAACGGGCATACAACCCATTTACACCTCCTGTAATACCATCGTAAGTAGTATAGAAGTTACCTGGCACAATCTTATTGTATGGAGTTTCTTCCAAAAAGTCAGAGCAAGATGTAAATGTCACTGCTCCAAGTAACAATGCGGAAAGTATATATTTTAATTTCATACCATTAATTCTATAAGCGTTAAACAAATCAGAATTTCATATTAAGTCCAAACATAAACGTAGTAAGCGGACGAGCAGAAGCTTCACTGTTACAGTTTTCTGGGTCAAGACCAATACCTTTATAATCTTTTCGGGTAAATAAGAACGGATTATCCACTGCTACATATACCCTGAAATTATTACATCTAAATCTGTGGCTAATTTCTTTGGGTAAAGTATATCCTAAATTGATATTCTTTATTCTTACAAATGAAAGGTCACGCCATGCCCATGAACTGCCGCTCAGGTAGGAATTCTGTTCCAATGTAGGACGAGGGTACTCATTAATCGGATTCAAATAAGTCCAGAAATCATAAATACCAATCTGGTTGAATCTTGTAGAACCCATATCGTATGTCAATGTGCCCATACGTGTACCATAATCAAATCTTCCGTATGCATAAACACTAAAATCAAACTGTTTATACTGGCCACTGATAGTTAAACCTGCCAGCCATTTAGGAATTTTATTATGGATACTCATATCATTCTGGTCATAAATGTAGTTTCCATCCACATCCTTCAGTTTAGGAGTACCAATTTCTTGTTTATATTTCTTTGCTTCTTTAAAGTCTTCAAGCTGCCATACTCCCAAATAATCATAAAATCTATCCACACTTACCGGCTGTCCGATAAACCAGTTATTTGCCGGATAATCTTCTTCTCCATTGAAAAGCTTGACTATCTCATTTTTATTGTAGCTCACATTTCCACTGATAGAAAGTCTGAAATCCTTTGTTTCTACAGGTACAAACTGTAATGAAAGCTCGAAACCTCGATTTCGAATCTGACCGATATTTTCCCATACCCTATCATAACCTGTAATAGTAGGTAACGTACGTTCCATCAACAAGTCATACGTGTTACGTTCATACACATCTAAAGTTCCGGTGATACGATTATTGAAAAGACCAAAATCCAATCCCAGATTCAATTCAGCAGTACGCTCCCAACCTAACTGAGGGTTGGCTATCAATGAAGCCACATATCCCCAAGCAGGAACTTCATCTGTACCAAATGAATAAGGATATCGGCCATACTGTCCTTGTGTAGCATAAGTATCTACGGCCGTGTTACCCGATACACCATAACTAAGACGCAATTTCAAGTTACTCAAGTTTTTCAAATCTTTCATAAAGGGCTCTTCATTAATGCGCCATGCCACAGCTGCAGAAGGGAAGAAATCCCATTTATGTCCTTTAGCCAGTCGAGATGATCCATCGTAACGTCCTGTTAACGTAAACAGGTATCTGTCCATCAACGTATAATTAATACGCCCCATAAAAGAAAGAAGTGTCCATTCATTCTTACTGGAACCATAAGTTACATCTTGCTGTGCCTCATTCACATTATACCACTTCCCATAATAAGGAATATTAAAACCGGCAAGACCTATCGCATTGGTTTCATACGTCTGCAGGTCGTGTACTGCTGTGACATCTATTTTATGAATATCAGCAAATATCTTGTTATAATTCAGTGAATTTGTAAAGTTCAACTGCTGATTTGTACTTTTATTATAGTTTGCGCCGTTATACGTAAGTTTTCTGTTGTTACTTTTCGGACTGAAATATGCTCCTGCTTCTGTAGATGCAAAACTATAAGTAAAAGTAGACTTAAATTTCAGGCCCTCAATAATTGTCCAGTTCAAATTCAAGTTACCCGTCACATTATTTCTGATATTCTGTACGTCTACATTCTCTTTCATGGTATCCAGAATCGGGTTCACCAAGTTCTTGTCCATCATCCATTTATTGGTGAAAGAATTCAGATTACCGTCTTCATCATACACTTCTGAAATAGGATCCATACGTGTACCCATACGCCATACATTAGCATCCCCTAAATCTGTATCGGTATGCGCCACACTGATAGAATATCCCAAAAGCACATTCTTATGCAGTTCCATATCACCCGTAAAACGACCTGTAAAACGTTGATAAGCCATGTTATCGATAATACCCTGATCCTTATTATAACCTAATACAACCATGTTACGGTTCCGGCCATTAGATGTATTGATTGATACACTATGATTGGTTTTATAACTCCAATTATCAAACATCAATTTCTGCCAGTCTACATAGTTACCACTCTGCATCACTCTTTTCTGTACCTCATCAAACGCGTTGTCAGCTCCAGCACCATCATTTATATGAGCTTGTTCACGATAGGCTGCATACATTTCTCCATCCATCACATCAAAATCGCGGAATGACTTGCCCATACCGAAATAGCCATCATATTCAATAGACATTTTACCATCTTTTGAACCTCGCTTGGTAGTAATAATAATCACACCATTTGCACCGCGTGCACCATAAATTGCAGTAGAAGAAGCGTCTTTCAGAATATCAATCTTTTCAATTTCCGCAGGGTTAA